>Ga0114975_10001298_pt1 | contig 17934 bp, 19 predicted proteins | sample S_130626_EF_Meta_FD_87031 | JGI IMG/M metagenome (GOLD analysis project Ga0114975, IMG submission 87031) | Freshwater microbial communities from Lake Simoncouche, Canada to study carbon cycling - S_130626_EF_MetaG | ecosystem: Environmental > Aquatic > Freshwater > Lake | place: Lake...
CAGGGTTTTGGCTCGTTCAATCTGCGCCACAAATTCGCGGTAGACCTCATCGGGGTCGGCGTGCTCGGCTGCGTCTGATGCGTCAATCGGAAATCCCCCACGACCACCGAGGAGTGACGGCGAGTAGGTCACGGGTCGCATCTCGAGCAACTCGTGCTCAGCGCTGAGGGCGAGTTGAATACCGAGTTGGGTGCCGAGGCGGGCCACGGCTTCGCGGGCAAACGGCGCCACTACGAGGAGTGACGCGTCCCCGACGACACCATTCGCGAGTGCCTGGCGAATTCCTTCGTTGACGCCGTAAGTCAGTCCGGCGTCAGTGGCGCTGATCAGGACGGCGCGAGTCGTACTGACGCCCAGACGGTTGAGCGATTCGGTCACGACCGGGGAAGTTCGCGATCTTGCGCGGTGGCCTGTTCGATGAGTTCCAGTCGATAGCGCTCGAGCTCGTTCGCGATGGGCTCACTGTCGAGCCCGAGGATGCGCGCCGCCAAGAGTGCCGCGTTGGTCGCTCCGTTAATGGCCACTGTGGCCACCGGTACGCCGCGAGGCATCTGCACGATGGAGAGCAGCGAGTCGAGGCCATCTAGTCGAGCCAGTTCAACGGGCACACCAATGACGGGCAACGTCGTTACGGCGGCCAGCATGCCTGGTAGGTGGGCGGCACCACCGGCGCCGGCGATCAAAATCTTGAGACCCCGTTCACGGGCACCGCGCCCGTAAGCGATCATGGCCTCCGGGGTGCGGTGGGCGGAGACAACGTGGGTTTCGTGGTGAATGCCGAAACGGTTGAGGATGTGGAGGGCATCGGCCATCACCGGGTGGTCCGATGCACTACCCATGACTACTCCCACAATTGGATTCGACACGGTCTCTCCTTAGTTTGACGGTTGGAGTAGCGCGGCGGCGTCCCACGCCGTCTTTGCAACTCCACTTCTATTATCGCCCACTGCGGTCACGTGGCCAAGTTTGCGTCCTGGACGCCAGGACTTGCCGTAGTCGTGGATATGTGCGCCAGCGATTTGGTAGGCCGCTTCGTCGTCGCCCGGGCGTGCGGTGCCAATGACATTGACCATCGTGACAAAGGCGCCGGTGGCCTCGGGCGGCACTACATCGAGTCCGGCTACGGCTCGCAGGTGATTCTCGAACTGGCTCGCGGTCGTGCCCTCAATGGTCCAGTGGCCGGAGTTATGTGGTCGGGTAGCGACCTCATTAATGAGAACACCCTTCGTCGTCGCGAAGAGTTCTACCGCCAAGACGCCGACGGCGTTGACTCGCGCGGCCACGGCCAGGGCGATGCGTTCGGCCGACTCGGCGACATCGACGGGCAGCGTGGTGGGGAAGTTGACTTCAACGCACATGCCGTCTCGTTGAATGGTGTCAACGACGGGATACATCACAGACTCACCACTCCGACTCGTAACGATGGAAACGGCCATTTCGGCCACGAGGGCGACTCGCTCTTCCAGTACGACTGTGCCGGCCGTTAGAAAGTTGGTAATCGTTTCGAGGGGATCGACGCCGGCGCCAAGAACGGCTACGCCACGTCCGTCGTAACCACCACGGGCCGACTTCACGACGACGCCGTCGGGGTGAGCCGCGAGAAAATCACGGATAGCCGTTTCGTCGAAGTGCTCCAGAACCACGAAGTCCGGAATGGGAAGGCCCTCGGCAGCGAAGACGGTTCGCTGGTAGGCCTTGTCGACGGCGAAGCGTAGGGCCTGCGAGCTGGGAAAGACCGTCCGGCCTTCATCTTCGAGGGCGATGACGGCGTCGAGATTGACGAGTTCATGGTCAAACGTAGTGGCGTCGTTGCTGCGAGCAAAGGCCATCACATCGCCGTACTCGTGAGCCGACCCGAAGGTGACCTGCCGAAAGTGTGAAATTGCGGCATCATCACTCGAGGCCGCGAGCAGTGAGAGCTCGATCGGCAGCGTTTCGGCCGCTTCGGCCATCATCAGGGCCAATTGCCCGGCGCCGATCACGCCTACGCTGGGATTACTGCGAGGTTCGGTAACCTTCGGCACAAAGAAAACGCTACAGGTTTAAAAGGGGAGATCCGATGCGCATCGCAACAGGACTTGATGTTGACGGAACAATCGAACAGGTGCTGAGTCGGGCCACCAAGTTGCGCGAACAGGGATTCACCAGTCTCTGGGCCTCGCAGATTTTTGGACCCGACACGCTGACGACCCTCGCCATCGTTGGGTACCAACTACGCGATCTCGACTTGGGGACGGCCGTGGTGCCGATTCAGCCTCGCCACCCCAACATGCTCGCGGCGCAGGCCCGCACCGTGGAAGGGGCCATTGGCGGCCACCTGACCCTCGGCATCGGCCTCTCACACAAGATGGTCGTAGAGCGCATGTGGGGCATGTCATTTGAAAAGCCCGCTACCTACATGCGCGAGTATGTGGCCGCCTTAGCCCCGATGTTGCGGGGCGAGGCCGTAGCGACCAGCGGTGAGCGCGTGAGCGCCGTAGCGATGGGACCGCTCGGACCAAAGGATCCAGGAACACCGAGCCTGATCATCGCCGCACTCGGTTCGGTCATGTTGGACTTGGCCGGCCGCGAGGCCGACGGAACGGCGCTCTGGATGACCGGTCGCAAGACCATCGAGTCTCACATCACTCCCCGTATTCGCGAAGCCGCTGAAGCCGCCGGGCGCCCCGCCCCGCGCATCATCTGCTCGCTGCCCATCGTTGTCACCGACGACGTTGACGGTGCTCGAGCTCGCGTGAATGAAACCTACGCCATGTACGGCACTCTGCCGAGCTACCGGGCGATGCTCGACCGCGAAGGTGCGGTCGAAGTAGCCGACGCTGCACTCATTGGTAGCAAGGCCCAAGTTCTCGAGATGATTCAGGGACTAGCCGATGCCGGTGTGACGGAGTTCTCCGGTGCCGCGAGCGGCACGGCCGAAGAGCGCCAAGCTTCGCTCGAAGCAATGCTCGAGTACCAGGCTGGCTAAGAGAATGTCGACGCCGAAGAACGTCGTCGTCATTCTCTTTGACTCGCTGAACCGCCATCTGATTGGCCCCTACGGCGCAACCGAGTTTCAAACTCCAAATCTCGACCGTTTTGCTCAACGAGCGGTGCGTTTTACTAATCATCAAACCGGCTCACTGCCGTGCATGCCTGCCCGACACGACCTGCTCTGTGGAGCCCTGGACTTTCTTTGGCGTCCGTGGGGGTCAATTGAGATCTGGGAAGATGCCATTACGTACGACCTCCGTCGTCAGGGTGTGGTGACTCAACTGATTACTGACCATCCGCATCTCTTCGAGAGTGGTGGCGAGAACTTCCATACGGACTTCTCCGCCTGGTCCTACGTGCGGGGGCATGAGGATGATCCTTGGATGACGCGCCTGGACCCCTCGTGGGTTGGCGCCCCCGCCCTGCCCGCCCAAGCGGCGCCGTTTCTTCGTGGTTACGACACATCGCGGACCTACTTCAAGAGTGAGGAAGATTTTCCGGGACCTCAGACCATGGCCGAAGCGGCCCGGTGGATACGGGCAAACCACGGTCAGCACGATCGATACTTTCTCTTAATCGACGAATTTGATCCTCACGAACCGTTCGACACCCCCGAGCCGTGGGCTTCGATGTACGGACAGGGCGACGGTCCACGAGTCATTTGGCCGCCGTACGCCGTGCCGGGATCCAAGCACGTTCCAGGTCCGGAGACGGCGAGGCAGATCCGCGCCAACTATGGCTCGAAACTCTCGATGATTGACCACCACTTCGGTCGCGTCTTGGATGAACTCGACGCCACGAATGCTTGGGACGACACCGCCGTCATTGTCTTGACCGATCACGGTCACTACCTTGGCGAACGTGGTGGCACTTGGGGTAAACCAGGCGTGCCAATTTTTTCCGAGATGGGCCACATTCCTCTCATGATGTCGTGGCCTGGTGTCGAACCAGGCACTCGTAGTGATCTCACAACGACCACCGATGTCCACGCCACACTCTGCGAAGTCTTTGACGTGACTCCTCAACATCGGATTCACGGCTACAGCTTGGTGGGCACCATGGAGTCGGGCCTGCCGAGTGGTCGCGACCATGTCCTAACCGGCATTTGGGGCCGCGAGGTTACCTACGTCGATAACGACTGGAGATTTACGCGCACCCCAGTGAATGGCAATCGCCCACTCTCGATGTTCTCGAATCGCTGGTCGACCATGCCGGTCCACGCCTTCCCGTCGATTCGACTGCCTCGGCCCGACGATCGGGCCTTTCTTGACCGGATGCCCGGCTCGAATGTTCCGGTAATCCGCCAGCCCTTCGCCGTCGGTGATCCGGTGCCCTTTTGGGCGCAGGAGTCGAACTACCTCGGCGACCAACTCTTTAATCGCCGAAATGATCCCGTTGAGCTTGAGAACCAGGCAGATCACACCGACCAACCGCTCGAGGCGCTCCGAGAGGCGTTGCGAAAACTCGAGGCGCCAACAGAGCAGTTAGAGCGACTCGGCCTCGCCTAGTTCGGCAGTTGGGTGTGCTTGAACTCGTTGAGGTCGGCCGAGTCGGCCATCAGTGTTACCAACGACGTGATGATTGCCATGGAGTTGGCCGCATCGTCCGTGGGTGGCTTCATGTATCGCACGAAAGTGGCGTCGCCGTTTACGACAAACGTAGGCACTCCAAAGGCCTGCATCTTTTCAAATTTACGGAACGTCTCACCAATAACGGTGTGGGGGCGACGACTCTCAACATCGACGCGGGCACTTGCGATGTTGACTCCGGTGTTCTTCAAAACGTCGGCAATCTCCTCGTGAGAGATGAGGCGGATGCCTTTCTCGTGACGTCCACGAAAGAGTGCTTCGTGAGCCTCAAGAAAGTGCTCGGCCTGCTGGTCTCGAATAGAGGTGCTGTAGGCCAGGGAAAGAAGTTCGGAGTCCCTAGAGGGGTCATCCCAAACGTCGGGTGATCCCGCTGTCCGGTGGCCTTGGCTCATGGTCCACGGTGCAAAGGTGACGTCAAATTCCGCACCAGCCCGAAGCGCCGTGATGACGTGCAAGTGGATGTTTTTAGCGAAGGGGCAGCGGTAGTCGTATGAAATCGTGAACGCGGGAAGTGCCATGGAGCCAGCCTACGGTTAGCCCGGAACGGCTACTCCACTGGCCTTGCAGAGTGGCTTATAGGCGCAGAAGCGACACGAGTTGGCGGAGGGTCGCGCGGGGAACTCTCCCTCGGAGTAGTAGTTGTTGATCGAGGACCAGGCATTCACAGCCGCCTTGCGACGAGCTCCGACCACGACCTCAGTCACGGGCCGTTCGATGGTTTCTCCGGCCCCGACGTAGTGGAGTCGGATCTGCTTAGGGGTTTCACCTAGAGCGGCCTGACACATGGCCGCGTAGAGCTCAGTGTTGGCGAAGGTGGAGCTGAGGTAGTTCACGTTGGGCAGACGACCGGTCTTGTAGTCAACGATGGTCAGCGAGCCGTCCTCTTCGCGATCGAGTCGGTCCAGGATGCCAACGAGTGGGACTCCGTCGATTTCTACGTTCAGACGCTGCTCCACCCCTTCGACCTGGCGAGCCGTAGCGTCCTCCATCGTGAAGTAGTTCTTGGAGATCCGCTCGCCTTCGTCGACGAAGGAGGCCGTCGTGACCTCGGTGAGACCGAGATCGCTACGAACGTCGTCCGTCAAAATATTGGACACCGCGTCATTGAGAAAGACACCAACTTGGTGCTCACCGCGCTGGTCGTTGTCGAGCTTGAAGACCTGCTCGAGGACGTAGTGCACAAAACGTCCGAGGGCCGTCGCCTTTGTGGCGGGCTGAGGAATGCGATCGATGGAGGCGTGCTGAAACTTACGAGGGCACGACTGAAAGTCCTGCAACCGTGAGGGGGAGAGTGAGGCAGGTAGTGGTCGTTCAAATGTCATGGTTCAAACGTACGTAGGGCCTATGACATGACCACGGGCGGGCGATTTCACGGCAGACTGTATGAATGGCTCGAAAGAAACAACCGGCGGTGGAGAGTAAGTTCATCCGCCTCGCCTCCTGGTCGGGCCTGAACGAGGGCGACCCCGTGGTGGTGGACTCCGAACGCGATAAGCGTGGCAAATTCACCTTCGTGGCCTACGTCGAGAACAAGGCCACCGGTGACCACTGGATCGAAGTGCGCGGCGGCAAGCCCGGTGAGGCCAAGACTCGCTCCTTTACCCTCGACCAGATTTATCCCGCTGATGCCCGTAAGTCCGGCAAATTGGTCAAACCTTCCCTCGTCGAAGCCCCCCGTTTGCCGCTCTAAGGCAACCTCGGCGACCTAGCGTGACTATATGAAATCAATCTCTGAGTCCATTGAAATCAACGCCGCACCAAGCACGGTTTTTGCCATAGTTACCGACCTGCCCAACATGGGCCAGTACTCTCCCGAGAACACCGGGGGTAAGTGGCTCGGTGGCGCTACCACCGCGGCCCAAGGCGTCAAGTTCCGTGGGACCAATGCGCAGGGCAAGAAGCGCTGGACGACCTTGGCCGAAGTTACGACCTTCACCCCCGATACCAAATTCGAGTTTCGCATCTCTGGCTACGGCTTAGGAGTGGCTACCTGGACGTACCTACTGGAAGCGACCGCCACTGGCACCAAGGTCACCGAGACGTGGGAAGACAATCGCAGCAGAGTCATGTCGATTTTCTCGGGTTTGGTCATTAAAGACCGCGAAGGATTTACGCGCACTTCGATTCATCAGACCTTGAGCCTGATGAAAGAGCACCTCGAAGCACGCGGCTGAGGAGCAGGAACGCTCGATGAGAGCGGGTGACGGGAATCGAACCCGCATGGCCAACTTGGAAGGCTGGAGCTCTACCATTGAGCTACACCCGCAGTGATGCGAAGGCCTAGTTTACGCCAAATGACATCTACCCCTAGCGTGATGGGGTGAGCGAGACACTGTACGAGCGTGTAGGGGGGCAACCCTTCTTTGACCGTCTGGTATCGGCCTTTTATCGTTACGTGGAGCAAGACGAGCTGCTACGGCCGATGTACCCCGAAGATCTCGAAGATTCCATCCACTGGTTGGCCCTATTTATCGCTCAGTACTACGGCGGCCCGGCCGACTACATGGAGCAACGAGGCCATCCCCGCCTGCGGATGCGCCACACACCATTTCGCATCACCAAGCGGGCCCGCGACGCGTGGCTAGTAGCGATGAACTGTGCACTCGATGAGGTGCGTAGCGAATTGAGCGAGGCTGACTTCTTGGAGATGGAGGCCTACTTCGATATGGCCGCTCATCAACTTCGCAACGTCTAAGAAAGTCGTCGACTCCACGCCCAGGCCACGAGGCCCAAGAGAACGCCCAGGCCACCTAGTAGGCCGAGGTGCCACGTTCCTCCCGTGGTGGCCAGCAGTTCGGCGACCGCAATACGACTCACGCTGGTTGGCGAAGATCGAGTGAGTGCTTCGCTCGTGCAGTGAACTACGGGATCGAGTCGGTAGTTGGCTGGAGCCGAGAGTTCCTGAACGCACCAGGTGTATCCACCGGGAACTGAAAAGCCCAGCTGGCCGACGCCGCTGGTCTTGGCGATAGCCCACAGGGTCATGCCTCTCGGAACGTGGAGATTGCTCGGCACTGGCGCCGGAGTAAATCCCCTGGGGAAGGCTCCGCGGACAAAGAGGGCGTAGTACGCATTGGGCACGCCGCGATCGGGTGATCCGCTCGCAAACTTGTAGACCTCGAGACGAACAGGGGAGGCGTGTTCGGCCATCTCCATTTTGGGGCGAAGTTGGCCCTGTGAGGTCAGCGTGCAGTGCAGGGCGGGATCAATGACGTAGCCCTTGGGCACCCAGACTTCGTGCAAGCACCAGCGATAGCCCGCTCGCACCGTGAACGTGAGATGACCGCTGGCATCGGTCACGCCCCGCTGGGCAAAGAGCAGGCCCGGGTAGGTCGGGGCGTCCAGAGGGATGGTCGTCGGCAGTGTGAAGGAGACCGGACCGTAGACGTAGAGGTCGTAAATCGTGTTAGGGATGGTCTGATTGCGATGTCCGGCCTTGAACTTTCGTGCCGTCAGCGTGACCATAACGGGATCATTCGTGTACGTGAGTGCAATCGTGTCGCCGGGCGTCACCGTTACCCAGTTCCCGCTAGTCGGCGTCAGATAGTTGGTCGGCGCGGCCGTCTCGGTGACGAAGTAGTTCCCGGGAAGAAGGTCGCTAAAGGTGCATTGACCGAGTGAATCGGTTTCGCAGCTCAACGGAGTTCCGTCGGCGACCCCGCTATTCAACGTGTCGTAGACGAGCGTGAATGTGGCACCGGCGAGGGCGAGCCCTGTCGTGCGGTCCGTCTTTTGAATGGTCACCACAGAACGATCAATGACATCGCCGTCACTCGGGCCTACAGAAATCAGCGTGTCGACTCCGGCTGCCACGGTCACGATCTTGTCGTTCATCACGCCGTAGTGGGTCGGTGGGGTTAGTTCGTGCAGCGTGTAGTCACCGAATTGCAGATCGATTGATTTGTTGGAGTAGCCCGTCGCGTCGACGGTCAACGTATCGATGACCTCATTGCCCTCACCGATAATTTGAAAGACGGCACCAGTGGCCGGGTAGTAGGCCGCGTCATCTACGGACTTGAGGACCTGCAGCGTTCCCGTCGGCGGGCCGAGCGCAGTCAGTGACAGTGAGTCATTGGCCGCGACGGGCGTGCGGGCCGAGGCCAGTATCTGAGCGTCACTGGCGAACATGGTGGGGTCGTAAAAGAGCATGCCGGAAACGGCCAAGGACATCGTCGCGCTGACGCTAACGGAACCCGGTAGCTGAGACGGCACGGAAAAGTCGACGGTGGCATTGCCACTGGTATCAGTCGTGACCCACTCAACGGTCGAGTTTGACGTGTCGGAGACAGCTCCCGTCAAGGTGATCTTGACGGTCTGCTTCGGTACACCCGTGTTGGTGCCGGGTACGGCTACGCGCACCGACAAAGTCCCGCTGGTGTAGATAGTGGAGCCGCCGCCATTCAAGGTCACGTTGAGATTCGGCGTCGCCGTAATGGACTGTCCCGTTGTAAGGAGTTGGCGCAAGGCGGTGAGGGCCTTACCGAGTTGGCCCGACGGCGAGGGGAGCGCCGCCCCCCAAGCCACGTTGTCGTAGAGGAGCTTGCCGGCCACGGCAATATCGTCGGCGTCAAACGTTGCCCCGTTACCACTGGTCCACCAGCCGAGTCGCTGCGCTTCGGACATCGCCCACCCCATGGCCTTGAGATCAGAGGTGTCGATGCCGTCGGGCGCGCTACCGAGGTAGTAGTCGTAACCCGGCGCCGGATACCAACCGCCGTGCGCCGCCTCAAAGGCACAGAAGCCCCACCCCATCGGGCTCGGAAATCCCGGACCGTAGGAGCCGTAGTAGGTGTTATGGCTATTGAAGGTTCCACACGATCCATGGAAGGGATACGGCGGATCAGACGAGGTGCAGAGACCCACGCCTTCGACGTGTGCTCGGGCGGCCCAACTGGCCGGGGCGGCGTACATCCACGACGCGGCCATCACCAATGTCGCAAGTATCCACCGGCGCATCGAGCGATATTAGGGGTCGAATTTTGCGCCGCACGGGATTACGGCCGACCTTTCCGATCTTCCCGATACCGTACGTGGGTGACTATTCGCTATCGCTGCAACGCTTGTGGCAACTTGACCCGTTTCGACGTTGTCGAGACCACCACCGTTCGCGCCTTTCATCACTTCACCGTTGGGGGCGAACTCGCAATTGAAAGCCCGGAAATCGTGCGACACACCGTTGAATCGGTGGACTGTCGCTGGTGTGGTCACGGCCGCTCAGTCGAAGTCATCGATGAGGCCACGGCCTAAGCGTGGGCCTGCGCTCCATTGATTCTCCGCGCCGCCGCCCGGCGCCCACAACAGCTCACCTGACTGACTCGGTGGGTGTTGCGCACGAAGTCGCACTTGAACCTCGAACGTTGATTGTCGCGGTGAAGCCCAACTGTGATGGCTGCCGACCTTTCGTCGAAGAGCTCTCGTTGGAATTCGCCAACTGGCATCTCCTCGTGGTAACACGAGACTCCGTAGCGACAGAAGGTGGGCACCGACAGGTCTGGCTCGCTCCAGAGCTACTGGAAGCCCTGGAAATTGGCTCCGCCCCGTTTTTCGTCGCCCTCGATGGTTCTCCGTTGACGGTGGTGACCGAAGGCGTGGTTTTTGCCCCCGAACAGGTCGCCCGGGAGCTCTCAGAGTTTTGATGTCACAGGTCGCGACCATTATGGGCGCACCACCGATTAGGAGATGACATGAAACGATCTATCGAGCTTTCGATTAGCTGCTCGGACTGCGTCCGCCAGTCCACCCCGGACTGCGACGACTGTCTGGTGAGTTACGTGATCGGTGAAACACCGGACCAGCTCACGATGACGGGCTCCGAATTGGCGGTAGCCGAGTTGCTCTCCAGTGAAGGTCTGGTTCCCTCTTTAAAGTTTGTCGAACTCCGTCCATCGAATAGTGTCCGCCGTGACTGAAAAGCCCCGAACTCGCGAAGAGGCCAATCGCCTTCTTCGTGAGGCATTTCGCCAAATGGTCGTGTCGTACCGAGCGGCCCCGAGGCGCAACAGGCTCGCCGTTCAACTCGTAATCGCCAATCTTGTCGTGTGGCCCGTCGTGGGCCTGCTGCTTCTCTTGGGTGGCTGAGTAGACCTTCGCGGTTTCAAAAGGTCAGTAGCGTAACGATGTGCCCACGCACCTTCTCGTAACGAACGACTACCTCCCAAAGACCGGCGGCATTCAGGTCTACCTGCACGAGCTGTGGCGACGACTACCGGCGGACCGTGCCATTGTGCTTACGGCGAGCTCCGATCCCCAGGCAAAAGAGTTCGATGCGACGAGTGAGGTCGTTATCGAGCGAGTTCGTCAATCGCTTCTCTTTTTCCCCACGCCCCGCGTCCTCTGGCAGATCCGCGAGGCCGTAAAGCGACACGACCCCGACATGGTGATTCTCGACCCGGCGTGGCCCCTCGGCATACTCGGTCCCTTTCTCGGTAGGCCCTTCGGTGTCATCTTGCACGGCGCCGAAGTGGCAATCCCGGGACGGCTTCCCATTCTGGCCAGCACCTTGAGGTTCGTGCTGCGCCGAGCGGCCGTCGCCGTGAGCGCCGGTAGCTATCCCGAGGCCGAGGCGTTGCGCAACGCCAAGGAGCGTTTGGCGCCCATTGTTCAGGTGCCCCCCGGGGTCGACACCGATCGGTTCGTACCGAAGGCACTCGATACTCACGCCAAGATTCGACAAGAACTCGGACTGAGTAAGGAGAGTTTTCTGATCGCCTCGTATTCGCGCCTCGTTCCTCGCAAGGGCATGGACGTACTCATTGAGGCGGCCGCACTCATCAAGGGTGAGATTCCCAATTTGGAAATAGCCATTGGTGGTTCGGGGCGTGACCGCGAACGATTGGAAAAATTGGCATCTGATCTTGATGCCCCCGTCACGTTTCTCGGACGCGTCAGTGACGAGGCATTACCGGGTTGGTTAGCGGCGAGTGATCTCATGGTGATGGCCTGTCGCAGTCGGTGGTTTGGATTAGAGCAAGAGGGCTTCGGCATCGTCTTTGTCGAGGCCGCGGCCTGCGGCATCCCCGTCGTGGCCGGTCGTTCCGGCGGCAGTCACGATGCGGTTGTTGATGGCGAGACGGGACTGATAGTCGACAACCCCAACGATCCGCGCGGCGTGGCTGATGCGATATTGGCGCTCTATCGCGACCCCGAACTTCGCCGACGCATGGGTGAGGCTGGTCGCCAGCACGCCGTTGAAGTCTTTGATTGGCGTGTTCTGGCGAGTGATCTTGATGAAGGACTGGCCCGTCACGGGGGATAAGGGCGGAACTCTCGTTCCTGTTCTATTCTGAGTAAGTCAAGGAGTTCTTGTGGGACAACGTGCCTCTGAATCAATCAATGTGAATGCCACGCCCGAAGCTCTCTTCGCTGTCGTCGTTGACTTTGCGGCCTACCCCTCGTGGGTGGCCGACCTCAAGCAGGTGAGCGTACTTTCGCACGATGAGAGCGGGGCCGCCCAGGACGTAGAGTTTCGCGCCGCGGCCTTTGGGCGCTCGTCGACCTACACGTTGCGCTATGACTACAGTGCCGCTCCGAACGCCATCAGTTGGAGTCAGGTCGCTAGCGACCTCACCACCAAGCTTGACGGTCGCTACCGCTTTGAGGCCGACGGCTCAGGCACCAAAGTCACCTACGAACTCGACGTCGACCTCATGGTCCCACTCCCAGGTTTCGTTAAGAATCGGGCCGCCTCGCGCATCATGACGCAGGCCCTTCGCGAACTTAAGACTCGGGCCGAGCGCGGCGCCTAATGGCCGCCATTGCCGCCGGCGTGGACGTCGGCGGTACGAAGATCGAAGTCGTTCTGATTGATGCCGCCGGCGTTGTCATTGCCCGCACTCGACGCGCCACGCCGCACCTCATCACCGAACCGGCCGGAGCGGCCACGGCCTCGGTGATTACTGAAGCTCTCTTCGAGCTACTCGGTGACGATGTTTCACTACCCGTGGGACTCGGCCTACCTGGCATGATGACGCACGCCGGCGTCTTGGCCTACGCCCCGAACTTGCCGAGTGGCAATGGGGCCGACTTCGTTCACTTGATGGAGGCACATCGACCGGGTCAACGCTTCGTCTGCGCCAATGATGCCGACTGTGCGGCGGTCGCCGAACACGCGGCCGGTAGTGCGTTGGGCTTTGCGGACTTTCTTATGGTGACCCTGGGCACCGGTATTGGCGGCGGCCTCTTCTCCGGCGGCAAGTTGGTCCGCGGCAGTAATGGCTTCGCCGGGGAGATTGGCCACGTCGTCGTCGATCCTCGAGGACCGCGCTGCCCCTGTGGTAACCGGGGCTGCTGGGAGCGTTTTGCCTCCGGGGCCGGCGTCGCCCGCCTCGCCCGTGAGGCGGCCATTGCCGGAAGGCTGCCTCACCTCGTAGAGCAGATCGGTGATCCCGAACTCATTCGTGGGGAAGATGTGACACGGGCCGCGCAAGAGGGTCTGCCCGAGGCTCTCGTGGTGGTCGATGAAGTCGGCTGGTGGCTGGCGCTCGGTATTGCCAATATGGCCGCCATCTTGGATATTGGTCGTGTGGTCATCGGTGGTGGATTGACGCAGGCTGCCGCCCTCTTAATACCCGCCGCCCGAAAGCATCTCGACGGCATGGTTGAAGGCGGCGAAGTGCGGCCCCCGATTGAAATCGTGGCCGCTCACTTCGGCGAACAGGCCGGGGCCATCGGAGCTGGCTTCCTGGCGTCCCAGAGCTACCCGTCATGAAGGTTGGATTTCTACTTCCCGTCTTTCGAGAGACGCCCGATGACGCCTTCGCTGCGGCGCAACTCGGCGCCACTGCGGGTGTCGACGGGGTCTTTGCCTACGACCATCTCTGGCCCATGGGCTCACGGGAGCGTCCCGCACTTTCACCCTTTCCCGTCTTGGCGGCCGTGTCTATTCGTTGCCCTTCACTCATCGTCGGCCCGCTCGTCGCACGAGTGGGTCTCACGAGTGCCGACCATCTCATCGAGAGTTTTCGATCGCTGGAGCTGGCGGCCCCGGGGCGTGTGATTGCCGCCATTGGCACCGGTGACAAGTTGTCGGCCGCTGAAAATGAGGCGTACGGGATCCCCATGCAGCCCGTTGCGGAGCGCCAGGCAATGGTCGAACACGTCGCCAACGCGCTGTCAGGCACCATGCCCGTATGGATCGGGGCCGGCGCGCCGGCAACAAACGCCATTGCGCAACGAGTGGGGGCCACCTTGAACTACTGGCAGAAGATGCCGGAATCACCGACGGGACTGTGGAATTGGGCCGGCAACCCCCGCGAAGATTTGGAAGTTCAACTCGACGAACTGGCGGCGGCGGGAAGCACGTGGGCCATCTTTGCTCCAACTGTCGATGTGTCACGACTCGGCAAGTGGCGACACTCACGCGGAGAGTGACCGTACTGTTGAGAGTTTTTGACTAGCGTTCGTCTATGGAATTTCGCCGCATCAATGGTCTGCCCCCGTACGTCTTCGCCGCCATCAACGGATTGAAGGCGGCCGCCCGGGCCGAAGGTCGTGACGTGGTGGACTTCGGCTTCGGCAACCCCGACCTGCCAAGCCCCGATATTGCCGTGGCCAAGCTGGCCGAAGCGGCCTACAACCCTAAGAATCACCGCTACAGCGCGAGCAAGGGTATTCCTCACCTTCGACTGGCCATGGCGAACCGGTACAAGATGCTCTTTGACGTCGACCTCGATCCCGAGACCGAAGTCGTCACCACGATTGGTGCCAAGGAGGGGTTGACCCACTTGATGTGGGTGCTCTTGGGCCCCGGCGACACGGCCTTAGTGCCAAGCCCGAGCTATCCGATCCACCTCGCCGGTCCCGGCTTTGCCGGGGCCACCGTTATTCCAATTCCAATGCACGACCCCGCGGCCAGCGAAGTGGATCCGGGCGACGCCTTCTTCGACGGACTACTTGAAGCGTGGGATAAGGCCGAAGTGAAGCCTCGTGTCCTGATCTGTTCCTTCCCGCACAATCCCACCAGTGCCTGCGTGGACTTGGCCTTCATGGAACGGCTCGTCAACTTCGCCCTCGAGCACGAGCTGATCATCTGTCACGACTTCGCTTACGCGGACTTGGGCTTCGATGGCTACCAGCCTCCTTCGATCATGCAGGTGCCGCGCGCTAAGGAGTGTGCCGTCGAGCTCTACACCTTGACCAAGTCCTTCTCGATGGCCGGCTGGCGCGTGGGCTTCATGGTCGGCAACGCCGAGATTGTGGCCGCCCTAACGAAGCTGAAGAGCTACCTCGACTACGGAACGTTCCAGCCCATTCAGATTGCGGCCATCGTGGCAATGAATGAGGCCACCTCGTACCCCGACGAACTGCGCACGATCTATACCTCGCGCCGTGACACGCTCATTGACGGTCTCCAGCGCATTGGCTGGGACGTCGCTCCGCCCAAGGGCTCGATGTTTATTTGGGCCCCGATTCCCGAGCCGTACAAGCACATGGGCTCGCTGGCTTTTTCCACCAAGTTGGTCCAAGAGGCCGACGTAGCGACTTCGCCGGGCGTGGGCTTTGGCGACGGTGGTGACGGTCACGTCCGTTTTGCGCTGATCGAGAACGAACTTAGGACCCACCAGGCCATTCGCCAACTCAAGCGCGCCCTGCCGGAGATTTCGAACTAACTCAGCCGCGTTGTGATCGGTGGTTGCCAGCGACCGGTCATCACTTGTTCTTGGGGTAAGTAGAGACGCAGCGTCATCGCAAAGTTTTGCGGTGGCGAGGGAATCCAGTTGTCTTCAGGTGCACCGTCCGGCGGCGTAGGCCCCACGTAGAGCGTGAGCGAACCATCGTCGTTGTAAATGAGTTCATCCCGGTCACCGAGGGCGGCCCGATTGATCTCATTTGGCACCGGAAAGCCCTTGTGGTCGTAGACAGTTAGTGACCAGAAGGCATCTACCGGTGGCAGTCCGTCGGCCGCAAAGTGCACCGAGTAGTGGGCGTTGCCGTCGAGCGGTTGACCGGCCGAGTCGGTCATTGCGTTGGGGTAGATCGACTCTTCGGGGGGATTGGCCCCGAGGCCGAACATGGCCATCATGCAACGTCGCAGGTAGGCGTTGCCCCACGTGCCCATCGTCTCCAAAATCGTGGACCAGCCATTAACGAAGGGCACCAGTGTGGCGAAACGTCGACCAATCTCCTTGCGAGCGAGTCCGGGAGCGGCCCGGAAGGCCTCCTGGACGTCTTGTGGCTGTGCGGCCAGGTCGAAGGGTTGGCCAACGACGAAGCCGACCCGGGCCATCCGCGTGATCTGACCCCAGTCGCTGGCATGCGGTGGGAACGTGGCGACGAGTTCGGCGGCGAGGGCGAAGTAGGCGTCGACCTCCATGGTGTCGGTTTGCACCATCGGCGGCATTTTTACTTTCCACTCGGGCTTGATTGAATCGTCGATAACAAAGTCGTCGCTCTGCCACGAAGACAGGGGTCGAAGCCACATCTGGTCCTGGAGCGCTCGCACGGCTTCGTAGTCGGCCGGGCCACGAGTCTCGGTACGCCCGATAGTCCACACCGTTGAAGTGGGAACGTCAATTCGTTGCACGCCGGCCGGCAGAGTCCCGCGCCACTGCGGTTCGCAGAGGGCAATCGTCAGAGCCGATTCACCGTGTGTGCGAGTACCGGGGGAGGCAAAGACGTCGGTCCACATGTCGTAGAGGGGGAGCATGAAGAAGCGACCCGGCATGGCCGGAATATGGAAGAGCCACGGCTCCTTCGAGACGTCCATCCACACGGAGGTGTAGAGGGTGTCGAAGTTGGGTCGCACGACGGCCTTGAAGTCCAAGGCGGGGAATTCGCGCATGTGATTCATGACGCCCATCGGTTCGCGGCCGGGTCTAGTACCTCGTTGCACGTTGGTGGCGTTGCGGCGCGTGTTCTCCATCATCACCATGGGATAGAAGTAGAGGTAGGCCTCAGTCGCTACTTGGAGCAGTTCGTCATTCGTGAGGGACGGGTCGCGACTCACGGCCGACCCGCGCGGGGCACAGCTACGGTCACGGACTCAATTCTGCCGTCGGTCTTGTCGGCAATTTGAAAACGATCTGAACTCGGTGCGGTGTGAATGTAGAGCGTGGTGCCGTCATCGCCACCGAGCATGCAGGCGTACGAAGTCTGCGACGTCTGGACCGTGTCAGTAATTTCACCACCCTCCTTCACGCGCAGGCAGCTGTTGACGCCGGGCATGGCGTTGGCGAGCCAGATCTGACCTTCGGCATCGAGACACATGCCGTCGGTCGCCACAAAGTCCAGTTGGGCCCACACGCGACGGTTACTCAGTGTGCCGTCAGCGTTGATATCAAAGGCCGTTAAACGAAACGTCATCGTTTCGCCGACGATGAGAGTTTTGCCGTCAGGGGTGATGACAGTGCCGTTCGGGAAGGCCATGTCGGGAACGACTTGCAGGACGTCACCGGCCGCGTTAAAGACCACAATGTTGGTTGACGGTGGCGGATCGCCCAAAAGACCCTCGACACCCTTTTCGTGCAGCAAAGTATCGAGGTCAAAACCGAAGTTTCCGACGTAGCCAATCCCAGCAGAGTTCATCGTCATGTCATTAGCCCAAAAGCCGCAGTGTTCGGAGAAGTCCAAGATGGTCTCTTCGACACCACCACGAAGGGTGCGAATGGTGTGGTCCAGCATGGAGACGAAGTAGAGCGTGCCGTCGGCCGTCCAGTCGAGACCCGAGGGCTGGGTTGGAACGGAGTGCTCGAGTCGCTCGTCGCTACCATTGGCGGCGATGGAGAAGATGCCGTGGCGATAGAAGTCGGAGAACCAGAGCCGTCCGTCGTGCCAGCGTGGTGCTTCACCGAAGCCCAGGCCGGTGGTGATAGTGGTTGCTTGATAGGTCGTCATAGTTCCCCCTTGGCGTTAGGGAGAACTTACTAAAGCAAGCAGGCCCTTACGCCCGCGTGGTTGCATCCAGCCAAGCGGCGTAACCAACGTCGGCGAAGGTGGAATCTTCGGGTTCGGCCGTGAACGTTGAGCCCCAGAGCGCAGCGAGCGACTCGAGCGAAGGCCAGAGGCCAACTTCGAGGCCAGCCATGAGGGCTGCGCCTTGAGCGGTGGCCTCCAGTGAGCGCGAGCGACGAACTGTCAGTCGCGAGTTAGTCGCCTGGAGTTGGAGTAGGAGGTCCATCGCCGCGGCGCCTCCGTCGGCTCGGAGCTCCTGCAGGGCTACGCCGCCTTCGGCGAAGGCCTCGGTCATAGCCCGGACTTGAAAGGCCAGTGCTTCGACGACGGCTCTCGCAATGTGGGCCTTCGTCGTACTGGTGGAAAGACCCATTAAGACACCGCGTGCCTCGCTCCGCCAACACGGCGACCCGAGACCGGTGAAGGCTGGGACGAAGAGTACACCGCCACTGTCGCTGACCGATTCGGCCAAGGGGCCGACCTC
>Ga0114975_10001299_pt1 | contig 17932 bp, 39 predicted proteins | sample S_130626_EF_Meta_FD_87031 | JGI IMG/M metagenome (GOLD analysis project Ga0114975, IMG submission 87031) | Freshwater microbial communities from Lake Simoncouche, Canada to study carbon cycling - S_130626_EF_MetaG | ecosystem: Environmental > Aquatic > Freshwater > Lake | place: Lake...
CAGACTATCAGGCTCATAACCTGGGAGACGGAGGTTCGAATCCTTCACCCGCAACCAATTTCGGAGTTTAGCACAGTCTGGTAGTGCGCTTGGTTTGGGACCATGAGGTCGCAGGTTCGATCCCTGCAACTCCGACCAATCAACTTGATTTATCGTTATATCTAACAGTAGACCCGATTAAATCACTAACCTTATCACCCCAACTGATAGAACTGATACTGTTACCAAACATCTCAGTACACATATCATTGTATGGTCTAGGTGGAACCATATCTAACCCGTATGCTTTAAGTCTGGGTTCTAAATTTGTAAAACCCAAATTACCATATATGTCTCTTTTAAGATAAGGTAATTTAAATCTATCATTGGGGTCATGTTTACTGTGGTCATACACATCTATATGTGATTTGATAAATTGTAGATTACTATCAAGACTGTAACCAAGCATGTTACCTATACCGTGAATACTGTTATCTTTCATAAATTGATAATACATATTATGTCCATGCTGATGCGGACTTAACAGATGATCTATTATCCAAGGCCAAGAGTAATCACCTCCTAGAATAACATACCCACTACATTGTGTTAATAACCAAAGATATAAGGCTGCTCCTGCAACCTTTATGTTGTATGGTTCTAACAATTTAAGATAGTCACCGGTCTCATAAAATTTTATAATATCTAGGTCAACTAATTTTTGTTCTATATGATGTTCTCTACAGAATTTTTCACTATAATAAACATCATGTGTGTTGATTAGTACTTCACCAGTATAGATTCGCATAGTAATTGCTCTAACTGGAATTTTATTATATATGCAACTTAATAATGCAACTTCACTATCAAGTCCTCCACTAAAACAAACTTCAACTGTTTTTGTTTGTCGTTGGCTTAGATGATTGTTGAGAATTTCATAGATGTTGGTAGTGTCCATAAGTTCAACATCACGTATTTCAGTGTGGAAGTGTTTTAGTTTTCCATCAACATTGTATGTGGCCGTGCATTTTTTATAATCATTGTATCCTTCAAACCAAGTTTTTTCAATCATAAAATTATTTATATAAATATTACACAGGAGAAAATAATGAGTAAAGGTAGTAGACCAAGACCATCTAGCATTAAATTAGAAGAATTGGCAAACAAACATGAAGGTATATTTGGTAAGAAACCACCAAAAGAACCCTATGTACCTCCCCCGCTTCCAGACATGAAGGAAGAAAAGTCAGTCATTGATTGGGGTAATGTTAAAGATAGCAACCAAGGTGGTTGAAAGTATTCGGATCGTTAGCACAGCGGTAGTGCGGCGCCCTTACAAGGCGTAGGTCGTAGGTTCGATCCCTACACGATCCACCAAGATTATGAAATTATTTGAAGCAACAGTAAGAGTGAACGGGAAAGAGTTCAAAGACAGAGTAGGAGCAAATAATGCTGAAGAAGCAAGAATGCTACTACAACAGCGTCATGGACCTAGAGCAGTCCCTTACTTACCTAGAATGATACCAAATTAAATGCGGCTGTAGCTCAGTTGGTAGAGCATCACGTTGCCAACGTGAATGTCACCGGTTCGAACCCGGTTAGCCGCTCCAAGTTTATTAACCAAAGAAAGAAACTATGACTGAAAGCAGAGCAAGATATACAAGTGAAGAAGCCGTAAATATGGTAGAGAATCGTTTTGATTTAGTTCTCATTGCCTCACATCGGGTAAGAGAATTGAAGCGTGGCCATCGTTCTACTCTTAATACTAAAGCAGGACCCACGGTTACTGCATTGATGGAAATCGAAAAAGGTTTAGTTGGTAGAGAGTACCTTAGACGAATTAGAAATACATAAAAACATTGGCCAGTTAAACTGGCCAATTTTTATGGGTGCTCTATATATGGACTCCATGCGTGACCTATTAAGCTAAGTCTAGTACCGCTAGTAATAGTAGTAACTGCATGATACGAGTCTGCTGGGAAAAAAATACCTGTACCTATAGCCTTACTTAATTTATAAGAACCTATTGACAGTTCGCCACCGTCATATTCTGATTCATCAGATAATTGAATAATTAAATTGAGTTTTCTATACATCATTGTTTCAGTATTGCCACACGAATCATGATGACTATCGAATTTATCCCCCTCAATGTACATTTTTATTTCATATGGTTCTATAAATTGTATGTCAGAATAGATTGTTTTACCATACTGTTCCCAAACATAATCTAATGTTTCATATATAGGATTATCATATCTGAACACTAGACATGTATAAAAAGAAGCATTAGTGAATAAATTCTTACTTCCCCGGCGATGTAATCCAGAAGTAACTTCATCCTTAGCAAACTCTTTTAATTCCTTAGCTAATTGAGGAGATATTAAATTAGGAATCTCAATGATTTCTTTATGATAATCCACTTCAACATTTCTTGCCGGCAAATCAATTGATTTAGGTTTGGGAATTATAGGAAAAGTCATTGTGTATTTATAATCTAATAAATATGTTGTATGATTAATATTTTAATTCCAATGGCAGGTGAAGGCAGTAGATTTAAAAATACTCACAGTTTACCAAAACCATTAATATCAATAAATGATAAACCTATGATTACTAGAGCAATTGAAAGTTTAGGGATTACAGGTAAGTATCATTTTGTCGTTCGCAACAATGAGTTTATGCAACAAACAATAGGGGCAATTTATAGTATATGTCCCGATCCAAACATTGTTTCAGTTAATTATACACCTAATGGCGCGGCTGCATCTGCATTACTTATGGAAGACTATATTGATGAAAATAATGAATTAATTATTGCAAACTGTGACCAAATAATGAATTGGAATTCGTATGATGTGATTTCTGATATGAGAACGTATGACGGAGCAGTGGTTACAATAACTGATAATGACCCAAAACATAGTTATGTAAAAACAGAAGATGGTTTTGCGATACAATTTGCCGAGAAAGAAGTTATTAGTAAACATGCATTAACCGGAATACATTATTGGAAACATGCGAAATATTTTTTTAGTTCAGCAAGACGAATGATAAACGATGGTAAGAAATCAGCTAACGGCGAATATTACATAGCACCAACATATAACTATCTAGTAAGAGAGGGAATGGATATTGGCGCGTGTAGAATAAAAAATTCAGAATTTAACCCAGTAGGTACCCCTGAAGATTTGGAGAAATATTTATATGATAACAGGTAAGTTATCTGACCATGAACGTGGTTGGATTATAGGAGACTTTGAAAAGAGTTTATTGCGTACAAAAGATTTTGAAGTGTGTGTACGAGTTCATCCTAAGGGTGAGGTTTGGCCGGCACATCTTCATAAGATTGCTACGGAATATAATGTATTAATTTCTGGTAGTATGCGTATGTGCGGGGTAGAGTTAGTCACAGGTGACACATTCATTGTAGCACCAAATGAAATAGCAGATCCTATCTTCTATGAAGACTGTACAGTGATGTGCGTTAAGACACCCAGTGTACCCAAAGACAAATACTTAGTATGACAACTTATATCTTTGATGTTGATGGTGTATTGTGTGACACCGGTAAAAAGATTGATTCAGAGTTCCATGCATGGTTTCTTGATTGGAGTAAAGATAAAGAATATTATATCATCACCGGTGGTGAGCGCCACTCAACCTTAAATCAAATAGGATCAGAAATACTAAACAATGCAAAAATACAGTTTCATTGTATGGGTAATCACGTATTCATTGAAGGTAGAGAATATAAATTAAATCAATTTACATTAAGACCTGAAGAATTATATTGGCTAAGTAGTTATATACAAGAAAGTCCGTATCACACAAAAACAGGTAATCACATAGAACAACGCACCGGTAGTTTAAATATATCTGTTGTGGGACGTAATGCTACAACTGATGAACGAAATAATTATATTGAATGGGACAAAAAACATAGTGAGAGAAAATTGTTAGCTAAAGAGTTTGTAAAACAATTTCCTAGATTTGAAGCATATTTAGGTGGAAATACTAGCATTGATATCTGCCTAATAGGTGGAAATAAAGGATCTTGTTTATCATTTATAGGTTTAAATATAAAAGATTCTATATTTTTTGGAGACAAGTGCTACATGGGAGGTATAGATTTTCCGTTAGCAAGAGCACTTAAATATAATTCCTATCAAATTAATAATGGATATAAAGAGACTTGGGAAAAGTTAAAAACATTATGAAATACATAGCGCATAGAGGGTTAACTAATGGCCCGGATGTTAATCTAGAAAATCGTCCTCAACAAATTGAATTAACGTTATCTCAGGGATTTGATTGTGAAATTGATCTTTGGGTAATTAATTCAGAATTATATCTAGGGCATGATAGACCGGATTATCCAATTGATAAAACATTCTTAAATAAATTTGGACTATGGATACATGCTAAAAATTTAGCGGCTTTGCGTTGGCTGTCAGACACATCATTGTATTACTTTTGGCATCAAGAGGATAAGTTTACATTAACTAGCAATAAGTTTATATGGACCTATCCAGGAGAAGAGTTAACTCAAAGAAGCATCGCCGTAATGCCAGAATGGAAAGACCCTGAATTGTTAAATCTACCAACCAACTGTTACGGAATCTGTAGCGACTATGTAGAAAAGATTAAAGGATTAAGATGCGATTAATTGGGTGCGGCGATAGCTGGTGCTGGGGCGCAGAATTAGTTGACCCGGTAGAAGAATTGGTACCTATTATGAATTTGCCCGGTGGGGGCTTTGAACGTCAACTAAAGCCAATCAATATTGAATATAGATTAAAGCATAGATATTTGAATTTGTTTGCTGACAGTATTGGTGCAACGGATGTAGTTGATTTGAGTAAACCTAGTCGCAGTAACGATGCAATTGTCCGCACATTAATTGAATTTCTTGTTACTGAGGGATATACTACTGGTCGTGATTCTAGTGATTTGTTTATTACAATAGGATGGAGTAGTCCCGAACGCAGAGAATTTTATTATAAGAAACAATGGGGAAGTGATAACTGGATGGAGTTTGGCCCATGGAGTATGGATCAAGATCACGGTGATAAAGACATTGACAGTTTCATGCGATTGTATTTTGACAACTTTTGGAACGAAGGGGAATTCTTACATCGTTGGATACAACAAGTGTGGCAGACAGAGTTAATGTTAAAAAGTTTGAACATCAAGTATGTTATGCATCAGGCTTTCTACCACCATCATACCCAAATGATTAATCAATGGGATGATAAGAAGTATAAAGAAAAATTTACTACAATCACAAAAGCTGACAAGTTGCTGTGGGATTCAATTGATAGTGTTAAATTTATTCACAAAAATCATCCTGAATTAGGTACAATGCATCATTACATGTTATCACAAGCCAAAGATGTGTTTGAAGTCTTTCACCCTAACAGTAAAGGTCATGCTATTTGGGCTGACCACATGTACAAATATTGTATTGAGAACAAATTACTATGAAAAATATTGCTGTAATTTTAAGAGGTCATTATAGAACATGGGACTATAATCATAAAGAGGCATTTAAATTCTATGAATCAATAGCAGATAATATTGAGTATTATTTTGTTACTTGGCAACTTGAAAATATGTTTTCAAAAAGAATTACAGATAGCTTTCAAGATAATAATCAAAAATTAATCAAATTTTTACCTATCTATCCCGATCCACTATATTATACTTCTTGGCATGGCCCCAGTCACTTGAATCACTCAATCATTCCTTATAAAAAACAACGTGAGCGAGAGATAACATATGATGCGGTATTTGATACACGTCCTGATATAATATACAAACGAGTAGAAAACAAAACGGTATCACTACCTGAACCTAACACTTTATATGTTACTAGATATGAGCCACAACATGGACCAGATGGTAATAAACATATAGGTATTGAAGATCATTTTATGATGTCCACAAGTGAAGTTCATAATATAATGAGTACGAGACATGCATATAGTGATGTAATAGGTTGCCAATCACAAATATTAAAACTTGCTACTGAGTTTGGAATACATACGGCTCTAATCGATTGGGTCAAAGATGCTATTGTTAGGCCCACAGCATTTGCAAGCATACCCAAACCCGGGAACTATTTTGACGGAGATCACGCAAAAGTAGAAAGAGAATGGGGATTTTTACCATTAGAACAAAAGTTAGCACTTTTAAAACACCATGCAATTCGTGAGGAAGACTATACTACTAGCAGTATACTAGCTAAATTGTAGTTGACATTTATTCCCAAATCGTGTATAATTAGAAGATAAAGGAATAATTATGCCGTGGATTGAAAACGTAGCCGCAAGTGATATCCCAATTGGGTTTCATCACAATGCCGGCCCAAATAGTATGTTGATTAGTATTGTGGATCCAGCAAGTTGGCGCCCTGAAGCCAAACATGAATTCAAAGAGCGGCACAATTTTGAGTTCCTTGACGTTGAAGAAAAAGACGAAGTGCTTGAAGAAGCAATGAAGTGTAGTCATGAGCAGGCCACCGAGCTTGTTCGTTTGCTACAACACGCACTGGACAAACGAATGAATGTTGTTGTTCATTGCTTTGCGGGTGTCTGCCGTAGTGGTGCAGTTTGTGAAGTAGGTGTTATGATGGGTTTTGATGATGTGGGCAAATGGCGCAGTCCAAACCTACTAGTCAAACATCGTATGATGAAGGCATTGGGTTGGAAGTATGATGAAAATGAAAAGCCAAACATTGATGATTGGCGAACTTTTAGGAATGATATATGAACAAATTGAACGAAGGTGGTAAAGTAGCAGTATTGTACTCTCCTGGCTTTGGTGCAGGTTGGTATACATGGAACTATGAACATCCCGAAATTCTTTTTGATCCAGCAATCGTGAAGTTTGTTGAAAAAGAAAAGTGGGATGAACTGGCTACTTATGTAGAATTGAAGTATCCTGAAATCTACACGGGTGGTATGAGAGATTTGACAGTAGAGTGGATACTAGAAGGTGCATTGTTTAAAGTAAATGAATATGATGGTAATGAATCAATTGAATTGAAAGAAGGCAATCACTGGATGGTTGCGTAAAGAAAGAGAGGGCATAATGCCAGCAGTATTTTTAGTTAGTGATACTCATTTTGGACATGTGGGTGTTTGTAAATTCACAAACAAAGATGGTTCAAAGATGCGACCATGGACTGATCCAGATGAGATGGATGAAGAAATGATTAAACGTTGGAACGAAACAGTCAGACCAAATGATAAAGTATATCACTTAGGTGATGTTGTCATTAATCGTAGGTCTTTAAAAACGTTAGCTAGATTAAACGGAGATAAAGTTTTAATTCGTGGCAACCATGACATTTTTCGTGATGATGAGTACAGAGAATACTTCCGTGAATTACGTGCATACCATGTTATGAACGGCATGATATTAAGTCATATTCCATTACATGAAGATAGTTTAGGTCGTTTTGGGGTCAACATTCACGGTCACTTGCATGCCAATCGTGTTCGTAAACCACGCGGGTATGATGTTAAAACAAAAACTATGTTATATAGTGATGATATTGATAATCGTTACCATTGTGTATGTGTTGAACATACAGACTATAGACCTATATTATTTGAAGATGTTATAAAGAAAATCATAGCAGAAGGCGGAGAAGTAGGCTTTAAATCAGGCAACGGCCCCACAATGTAAAAATAGAGACTTCGGTCTCTATTTTTTTGGCTAACCTTGTCATATTTGTGTCACACGTTTTAAAATAAATAAGTAAACTGGGCACAAGATAGGGTGTCGCTGGAACCCATAACCAGCACTTTTAAAAACTACTATGAACAAAACATATCGTTCTATCTTTATCAGTGATGTTCATCTTGGAACCAAAGACTGTCAAGCAGGCAAACTAAACAACTTTCTTAAGCATAATAGTTGTGATACATTATATCTTGTCGGGGATATAATAGATGCATGGAAAATACAACAGAATCGTTGGCGTTGGAAACAAAGCCACACTAATGTAGTGCGTAGAGTTTTAGGCCATGCTAAACGTGGCACCAGAGTAATTTACATTGCCGGAAATCATGATGAATTTTTAAGACCAATGATACCTTATGATTTTAGCTTTGGCTTGATAGAGATACGTAATCAAGCAGAACATATAGGTATAGATGGCAAGCATTACCTAGTTACACACGGTGACTTGTTTGATGGTATCACTAGACTAGCACCCTGGATAAGTTTTTTAGGAGATAAAGCATATGATTTCATTCTTTCACTTAATAGCAAGTTCAATTGGATACGTCATCGTTTTGGTTTTGGGTACTTTAGTATTAGTAAATATCTTAAACACAAAGTAAAAAAAGCAGTAGATTTCATGTTTCAGTTTGAAAAGAATCTTGCCGCCTACTGTAATAAACGAGGCTTTGATGGTGTTATCTGTGGTCATATTCATCATGCCGAAATAAAAGTAATAGAAGGAATCGTCTATATGAATGATGGTGATTGGGTAGAAAGTTGCACTGCACTAGTAGAACACCATGATGGACGTTGGGAAATTATAACTTGGACTAAGGAGAGTGACAATGTGGATATTAATAATTCTAGCAGTTCATATAAACGACCCAAAGGATATTCCGGGGAAGATAGAATTGACGTTTCAAGACCAGCAGACTTGCCAATCAGTATTAAATACAATTAAGTATAAATTAAAATTTGAAAGTTTTAAGGTAATAGCAGAATGCAAAAAACAATAGCACTATTCATTAATCATCCGGAATGTAGTAAAGATTGCTGTGATGGTATGACGGAAGCATTAAAACAAGATTATATTATTAAGTTGTTTACCGTCAACGAATGCAATAGTGAAACATTATCATCAGTTGATATGGTGGCATTTCCCGGTGGTATTGGTGATGCTAGTTCGTATGATAAATTTTTTAGAAGAAAAGCACAAAATGCTGTAGCAGATTATGTGCAACAAGGTGGACGATATTTAGGAATATGCATGGGTGCATATTGGGCCGGAAGTTATTATTTTGATATACTTGATAATGTCGATACTGTACAATACATAAAACAACCAACTAGTGATATAAAACGATCTTATAGTACTGTTGCAACAGTTAACTGGAATAATCAAATTGAAAATATGTTTTTTTATGACGGGTGTGCATTAGTAGGTGATACTAGTAAATTTAAAACTATTTCAACTTATGCAAACGGAGATGCAATGTCTATTATACAAAATCGTATAGGGTTGATAGGGTGCCATCCTGAAAGCCAAGAATACTGGTACAAAGAACCTAGGCAATATATTAATAAACACTGGCATCAAGGCAAACATCATTCTTTACTATTAGAATTTGTCAATCAATTGATGGAACAATAATATGAAAACAATTTTAATCATTACAGATAATTTACCGGAGCAAATCAATGGCGTGGTTACCACATACAAAAATATTGAAGCGTGTGCGATTTTGGACAACCATCGTTTTGTTTACATTACTCCCGGGGACTTCGGCTACATTGATTGCCCTCGCTACAACGAAGTCAAGATTGCCTATCCCCGGAAGATGGGCAAGAAGATTAAGGAGATCAGTCCGGATTATATCCATATCGCCACAGAGGGTCCTATTGGTGTGTGGGCTAGAAAGTATCTTTCAAAACATTGTATTAGGCACAATACTGCTTATCATACTAAATTTCCTGAGGGGTTGAAAAAATTATTTGGCATTCCAGAAAAGTTTACATGGGCATTTGTTCGTTGGTTTCACAAGCATAGCGGTAAGGTGTTGACTACTACGGACAGTATGGTTCGTGAATTAAAGGCTCATAAATTTAAAGGTGAAATTATTTCATGGACTCGCGGGGTGAATCGTGAAATTTTCAATCCTTCATATAGAAAACACATAAGTAGACGATATCTATTATGTGTAAGTCGTGTTAGTAAAGAAAAGAATTTAGAAGATTTCTTCAATCTAAATTATCCTGGCTATCAAAAAATTATGGTAGGTGATGGTCCCATGTTAGAAATATACAAACAACAATATCCCAACGTTGACTTTGTGGGATTTAAAACAGGAACTGAATTGGCTGAATACTATGCTAATGCTGAAGTGTTTGTATTTCCTAGTCAATGGGAAACTTTTGGAATTGTTATGATTGAAGCCATGGCTTGTGGTACCCCGGTTGCGACATATCCCGTACAGGGGCCAGAAGATGTGATAGATGAGGGAATTACGGGTTGCATGAATAACGATTTAAAACAAGCGGTCAAAGATGCATTAATGTTAGATAGACATAAAGTTTGGGAAGGTAGTGGTCGATGGTCTTGGGAACATGCTTGGGAAATATTCAGAGACAATTTGATTTCTAGTAAAATTGAAAAAACATAATATATGTATAAATAACACTATGCTACAATTCATTAAAGACCTTTCACACACATTATTAGAGTTTATCAAAGATGACCCTGTTCGCCCCGAGATATCAAAGGATTTCCGTGTCAGCGATGGTAGAATGGTTGCGGCATTAACTGATGAAGAAAGTAATCCTGAAGCAATGGTATGTGTTAGCTTCCATGATTTTATTCCGGCAGATATTAAAGATTTAGATAAAACTGCACAGGTACCTACTACTGCTATATTCTATACTATATGGAGTTACAAGAGTGGCAAAGGTCAAGAGTTGTTGTTTAGGGCAGTGAAGGGGATACAAGAACAATACCCAAGTGTAACTAGGTTTGTAACTCTCAGTCCTAAAACTAATATGGCCCGCAGATTCCACCTAAAGAATGGCGCCATTGTTTTCCGTGAAAATCTAGACACTACAAACTACGAATATCCAGTAGTAAAAGAAGCTATCAAAACTGAAGAAAAGTAATACTCAAGTATTACATATTTTGTAGTAAAAAGTACTCATTTTTGAACACCGGTGCTTCAAAATCGATAGAGTTGTCCGGAGTGCATACTGACTCACAACTATAGGAATTATCCTAAGTTAGTACTAACTAACTTATACAATAGCCAAAATTTGACAATAAATGGGCTTTAGTATATAATTCATCTATGAACTCGAAAATCAACCGCAAACGCAGAACAGACCGTAATCAAGTTATCTATTACATCCAAGATGTACAGACACTTGAGTACTATGTTGGACTGACTGCTCTTTCATACAAAGGCAATGTGTTTTTGACACTACGCCGTCGTATGCAAAAACATATGCAACGTGCTATGACAGAAAACAAAAATTGGGGTCTGTCACGTGCTTTGCGTGAACGTGGTGCCGAGCGTTTTGTATTTGGAACTATTGAAGTTGTTCGAGGCAAGCGTCCTGCTCATGCACGTGAGACAGAATTAATCAATACAATGCAACCAGCATTGAACACATTTGGAGTAAAGTAATGGATATGATGCTTAAAGCAACAAGCTACGGTGAAGTTGGTATTGATACCGAAGCCAGTCCAGGCAACGGCAAATTCTACGCTAAGACATACGATGGCGAATTGGATTCTGTAGGTTTTGACACACTAGAGGAAGCATGGGCTGAGTTGGAGTATGTAGCCTGCGGTATTGTTGATGCGGAGTATGAAGAATGAACAATGTCACGGTCACATATTTAGGCAAAGAGTATTCAAACCCTTTGTTGACCGTTGAGGATTTGATTGATGACCGTGTTGTAAATTTAGCTAACTACGAATATTGGGTTCAAGGTTACCATCAGTGCTATACTGAAACCCGTCGATTCCATTTCTTAATCACCAAAAAAGAATTTGTAAAACTTAACAAACTTAAAGGGGTAAAATAATGAACGCACAAATTGAAAAATTAATTAACGATACAGTACAAATTTTGGATCGTGATCCTTTGAGTCAATCTGAGGACACTTATAGTATTCTACTAAAGTTTACGCAAGCCCTTGCTACTGAACTGGGTGAAATCGTAGTTGAAGATCCTGTCAAGGATGGTGTTCGCATGTACTTTGATGAAAAAATTGCCCGTTATGTAATTAAGAAAAGTGTAGGATTATAAAATGCAAGCATATATTAATTTGTGTATCGTAATGTTGCCCGTCATTGTGATGGGCCTAGCAATAATTTTAAAAGATGGATTTTAAAATGAGAGATGGATACGGAATATGTCCCGTATGTAACGGGACTTGCTATGTCAATTTGACAGAACAAGAAAAAACTTATTCTTGGAATAAAGATAAAACCAACCGCCCTTGTCACAATTGCGGTGGTCAATATATGTATAGTACTGCCAAAGGTGAAGTCAGATTAAATACTGATGGTGTGCCGTGTACGCATGAGTACACAAGTACCAATGATGGTCGTTGTTTAACAGGTTACACTTGCAAAAATTGCGGTGATCGTTATCAGATTGATTCCGGTGATTAAATGAATGACAAGGAACAAATTATACATGATATGTGTCTATCATATAGACATGATTATGGATTAAGAAAAAATAAAGATGATCCAACTTGGACAGCCGGAATGACGGAAGAAGATGCCAAAATGCTTTACAAAATTATGGAAAATCTGTATACTAATGATATTCAACCGCACTTACAGGAGTTTAAAAATGCATTTGATGAAAGTCAACGAAATAACAAATCATAGAATCAGTGAAGGCAGTGAGTATGGTTGGGACTGCTATCCCAACGCAAGGTATCTAGATTATGAAAGTGAATTTGCCTATGTGTCCGTAATTTATAGTACAGAGACACAGGAAATTTATGAGGCAGATGTGTCTATTAAAGTAGATGCTTGGTTTACTGAGGATAAGGACATGAGACCTTATCGTTGGCTAAATCCTGAATACAAAGATATCATGGTAACAGAGGCTAAAAAACGCAAAGTTAAATGGCGTAAGGCTTGGGATGATGTTAAGTGGATTGATCTGGAAGTAGAGGAAGACTTCTTAGAAAAGGCCAAAGCTATTTTCAATGGTGAATTGCATGATAAACGCATTCAGGTTCCTATTGATTTGGAAGATGATGTGATGCTGAAATTGTGCATGGAAGCACATAAACGTGATATTACACTAAATAATATGGTAGAAATTATTTTACAAGAGGTTGTGGACAAATACCGTGTCAACGGAACGCTTGAGTAAAACGTTATATTAATATAGGAGAAATACTATGAAAAAAATTCTAGTAGCATTATCACTTTTAGCATTGACTGGTTCAGCAATGGCTCAACACTATCATGGTCATGGCTTTCGTCATCATGGACACTATCGTGGTCCCGGATACGGATGGTGGGTAGCACCAGTAGTAGTTGGCGCAATCGGTTATGAACTTGGTCGTCAGCAAGTTATTGTACAGCAACAACCGGTGATTGTTCAACAACAGCCAGTGCAAACACAAACATGCACCGATTGGAAAGAAATTCAAGGAGCGGATGGTAAAGTGTATAGAGAACGGATTTGTAGTCAGTAACCAAAACGTTTGAAATTATATCGTTCATAGTGTACAATATGTTATGAACGATATTTTTTATGGAATTTTTTCTTGGATCAAAGATGACTTTAAGTCTAACCGAATTCGCTTTGTTATTGAGCTTCTTGCTTGGGCTATTAGTATTGGTTGCAGTGTTACTATGGCAGTCACAGTCCCCAATCCGCCGCTTCTTGCTCTTTATCCCGTTTGGATCCTTGGCTGTGCTTTGTATGCTTGGGCTAGTTGGACTAGGAAATCTTTTGGCATGTTGGCTAACTATATATTGCTAACTACTATCGATTCTATCGGCTTAATAAGAATGTTAATACAATGAAAACTTGGACAATCGAATTACAAGACGATCCCGAAACTGGTGATTGTATTTTAGAATTTCCACCTGACATGTTAGAAGAAACAGGTTGGAAAGAAGGTGATGTGCTACAATGGCATGATAACAAAGATGGATCATATACTATGACAAAGAAAGAAACACAATGGGTACTTGTTGAAGCAATAAGCACCTTCCGTGAACGATATATGGTTGAAGTACCGGTCGGTACTGACAACTATGGCAAAGATAAAAGTGAATGGGCGCTAGATACTGTCACTATGCAAGAAGCAAAAGAATTTAGTCAACAACATATTGGCGAACAAATCATTAGTCATCGTGTTCTTACTAAAGAAGAAGCCTTAGTTTTATGTGATGTAGATAATGACTATGGTAGTTCTTGGGATGAAGAAACAAAAATCAAAAACTTTTTTACAACTTGGAAAGACCAGGAAAAGAAATGAACATTACTACCGAGTGGACAGATAAAGATTGGGATAAATTAACTGAATGGTTAGGTGGAGTATTAAAAGTTACACCAGTCACAATTACATTTACTAAAAAAGATGGCACTGAGCGTGTGATGAAATGCACATTGGATCCAGAACTATTACCTAAGGTAGAACCTAAAATAGTTACCGAAGATAAAAAACCTCGAAAAGAAAGCACCACTTCAATGCGTGTTTTTGATTTAGAAAAAAATGAATGGAGAAGTTTTACTATTAAAAGTATCAAACATATCTCAGCAACATTAGGTGACACACAGGAAGAATACAATGGAAACATTACAGCACTATAAACAATATCTATCCATTGAAGGTAATTCTACCCGAAGCGAGTACTGGGGAGTATATTTAGCTACTTGGTTGATACTTGCTATTGTAACCATGCTATTTTTTGTGCTAACACTAACCGGTGCAATCGGGGTTGTGGTAGGGTCAATCATGTTGTTAGTTACTTCTGCTACACTTACATGGGCAATGCTGGCTACGTCAATTAGACGTTGCCGCGATGCGGGTATTAGTCCGTGGTTTACTTTAAGTTTTCTAGTACCGTACCTTAATTTTATTGTGTTCATTGTATTTGGTGTATTGAAGACCGACAACACGGATTGACAATAAATAGTATTTCTGCTATAATACTTGTATTATGAAAAAAGAAATACTATCTTTCACTGTTAAACAGCCCAAACACAGGGCCCATCGTGTTCTTTTCTGTGAGAACACACCGTTCAAACCTAAGGTTGTGCAAAGTAAGATTGTCTACAACCGTAAATCAAAACATCCAAAATTTGACAACAATTCCGATATCTGATACAATGCTTGTATTGAAACTAAAGGAATTATATGACTACGGAATTTAATAAAAATCTTCTTTGTAAGGATTGTAAGCATGCCGAGGCAAGTTTATTGGCCCGATTGACCAATATAAGTTATGGGTTTAAATGTACCATTCCTGAAAGTTGGAATGAACCAGAATACGATCCAGTAGTAGGGGAGACCGTGGCAGGTTTCTTTCATATTGCTAGAGTTATGCGTGGTAAATACCAAGAAGCATGTGGTCCGAATGCTAAAAAATGGGTGCCCTCAAGTACAAAAAAGGTCTTTTTGTACTTGAAAAAAGGTTGACATTAAATGGTTTTGGGTCTATAATAGAGTCTTATTCAGTCAAAAGGAGTTTTCAAAATGGAACGTCTTACAGAAATTCAGCAAGTAAATAAAGCAATTATGTTTGGTAACTTTTCAAATACCGAACTTGATTCTATCATCTCTGCAATTAAATTTGCCCGAGGTCAGATTGTCAAGCAAAACAAACGTGAAATGACAGTTGGTTCACAAGTGAAATTCACTAGTAGCCGTAGTGGTCAAACAATTCTAGGTACAGTTGAAAAGATCAACCGTAAATTTATCATTGTCCGTGAGACTGGTAAAGCATTCGGAAATTGGCGAGTCCCCGCTAACATGCTTGAAACTGTTTAAGGAGTAATTATGGAAAAAATTGTAGTTATTGTTGGTGCAGTTGTTCTAGGTCTTGTGGGCTTGCTGGCTCTCAGTTTCTTGTTGAGTTGGCCTGTGTACATGCTTTGGAATGGTTGCTTAGTTGGAGCCGTTGCAGGAGTCGGTGAAGTGTCCTGGTTGCAGGCATGGGGACTGACCGTATTGTGTGGCTTCTTGTTTAAATCTAATGTGAGTAAATCGTGATGAGTAAAATGGCAGACTTGTATGTAGAAATTGAAACCATGCTAGCGCAAGGTACACATCCGGCAACTATCTCTGCGGTACTAGACGTTCCGGTGGTTTTTGTCTATGATGTAGTAGAAAGCATTGAAGGCCAATCTGAAGAATTAAGCCCGTTCCAGACAATCAACTCCTAAAAAAGGTTGACAATAAATGGATTTGGGACTATAATAGAATCTTAAACAGTAAAGAAAAGGAAACAAAATGGCTTACATGAATCAAGAACGCAAGCAGAAAATCTCTAACGCACTTAAGCCTGTATTGGCTAAGTACAAAGTTAAAGGTTCACTGAGTGTCCGCAATCATTCTACCATCATGTTGACCCTCAAATCCGGTGCTATTGACTTTATTGGTAACAGCAACCGTGTTTGCGGCAATGACCACTATCAAGTGGCTCGTGGTTTCAAACCCACTACTAATGGTTACGATCAGGTGAATCCTTATCACTTCCAAAGTCACTATGATGGCAAGGCTAAAGAATTTTTGACTGAGGCATTCAAAGCACTGAAGTCGGCCGACTGGTATGATGAGTCGGATGCAATGACTGATTACTTCAACACTGCCTACTATGTTGATGTTAACATCGGCAAATGGGACAAGCATTATGAAGTTGAAGGTTCTTGGGACTCTGTAACTGTTTAAGGAATTGATATGAACAAGAAAGATAAAAAAATCTTTAATTTTATTATGTCGCTAAACGAATATCAATATGACGTTTGGTTGGAAACAATTAATGATGAATATGCAGACTATGCCAATCAATTATTTGAAATGGCACATGCTGACATAGATTCAAAAATGGTTACAGAATTTGATGACGCAAAATCGATTCTTGCACGGTTTAGATTGAAGGCATAATATGAACAGTTATTGGGTAATGGTAAAATATAAAGATGAACCGGGTGCTGGTTTCGGTCGTGTCTATCTTAATGCCGACAATCCTTTTCAGGCCATTCAAATGGCAAAATCAATGTATGGTCGGTTGCTGATGTCAGAATCAGTAAACATGGCTTAATCAAATAATGGGTAACACAATGGTTGACAACAAAACCCTTTTGTGTTATCATTATAACAGTGCTGAGTGATATCGGTACATTTTTTAAACTTAGCTTTTTTAAAGGAAACATAATGGCTAATTCTAATCAAACTTTCAAAGTCGCTGGTATTACTATTCACAATGGTAACGCTAAAGTTCGTTTCACTGATGACATGGTCCGTCGCATCAAGCAATTTACGAAAGGTGGCGCAAGTCGTGTCGATTTCGTTGAGTTGCCTAGTGAGATGACTAAGGTTGAGGCATTGAATCACTTAGCAACATTACCGGAATTTGCTAGCCCGTCAGATCAGGCAACTATTGCTGATACACTTGCTGATAAAGTAAAAGAAGCAAGCAAGGGCGAAGTTAAAGTTAAGGCTACTAAAACAAAGCCAAGCATTGATGCTATCAAAGCACGTGCTAAGAAAAACAAAGAAGTGTCCGCAGAACAAGTATTATCTGTTATCTCTGAGTAATCAAAGGGGCTTCGGCCCCATTTAAAATGAATACGAATCTATCTACATTCCGTCGCTCGTTTAATCCTCGTAGAGAATTTAATCCAGCAGATAAAAAAGATTTACTAGAATTCAAATTCTTTAAAAAGAACGGCAAATGGAAAACAGGTTGTCCGTTCTATCTAGAGGATCCGTTCGTTGAGATTCCGGCAATGTGTGAAAGTAAATTCACTAATTACATGCTAGAGAAGATGAAATAAAAAAGCCCCTTAAATGGGGCTTTTTTGTGGGCTTTAACAAATTAAATTGATGTTACTTCTTTATTCTATTAACCTTGCCAAGCACCACCGGCGACTCTGTACCACATCTTGTAGTTCACAGTGTCCACTGCCACATCAATGATTTGACCATTGGTTTCAAAAATCTCATAGCCAGAAGCCACAGAGGC
>Ga0114975_10001300_pt1 | contig 17924 bp, 13 predicted proteins | sample S_130626_EF_Meta_FD_87031 | JGI IMG/M metagenome (GOLD analysis project Ga0114975, IMG submission 87031) | Freshwater microbial communities from Lake Simoncouche, Canada to study carbon cycling - S_130626_EF_MetaG | ecosystem: Environmental > Aquatic > Freshwater > Lake | place: Lake...
AAGTGGTTCTTCGGGAACTAGCGGAAGCTCAGGTTCAAGTGGAACATCTGGCTCAAGTGGTTCTTCGGGAACTAGCGGAAGTTCAGGTTCAAGTGGAACATCTGGCTCAAGTGGAAGTTCGGGTACCTCAGGTTCGAGCGGTTCATCAGGAACTAGCGGAAGCTCAGGTTCAAGCGGAACATCTGGTTCAAGTGGAAGTTCAGGTTCAAGTGGAAGTTCAGGTTCAAGTGGAAGTTCAGGTTCAAGTGGTAAATCAGGTTCGTCAGGAACTAGTGGTAGTTCAGGAACTAGCGGAAGCTCAGGTTCTAGTGGTAGCTCAGGTTCTTCAGGAACATCAGGAACAAGTGCTGGAGGTTCATCGGCCGTTATTATATCAGGTACAGGTATTTGCTCATCCGTTAGATGTGGAGTTGGTAATACTGCTGGAGGAGATTATTCTGCTTCTTTAGGTGGTAGTGGAAATACCTCATCATCATGTTTTTCAACAATTGTTGGCGGTCAAGGTAATATAGCATTAGGTAATTGCTCATTTATTGGTGGTGGTTGTTTTAATCAAATTGGTGATAGTTGTGCTGGATTCATTGGAGGTGGTCGTAATAACATTGTTAATAGATGTTTCTCATCAATAGTGGGGGGTACAAATAATTCTACATGTGGTGATGGTTATTCCTTCATTGGTGGTGGTAGAAATAACAAGTCTTGTTGTTTCGGATTCATTGGTGGAGGAGCGTTAAATTGTGCAAATGGAAAATATTCAACAGTTGTAGGTGGTTGTTGTAATTGTGCAACGGGAAATTGGTCATTTGTTGGTGGAGGTCAACAAAATAAAACTTATTCGCTTACAGACCATTCAGCTATTAGTGGGGGTAGATGTAATAAAGTTTATTCTAATTCATATTGCGCAACTATTGGTGGTGGTTATGGTAATATAGTTTGTTCTAATTCAGCTTATTCAACTATTGGTGGTGGTTCGTATAATACTTCATATGCAGGGAGTTCAACAGTAGCTGGTGGAGATAGTAACACATCTTCAGGATTTACCGCAACAGTTGGGGGTGGTTTTTTGAATAAAACAACTGCTAGATTCTCATTTATTGGTGGAGGTCAAAGAAATATAATTCAATCACCAACAAATGAATGTTGTTCATTAGGTGCAACAATTGGTGGTGGTATGGGTCATAATACAAGTGGTGGGACCTTTGATACAACAACAGGGGCATTTTCAGGAACTCTTGTTTGTTGCAATGCAGGAAGATTGTCAACCATTGGTGGTGGTTTTAGAAACTGTGCAATGAGTCCTTGTTCGACAATTGCTGGTGGTCAAAAAAACGTAATTAGTGGTGGAACAAATTCATCGATTGGTGGAGGATTTTATAACAGAGTATCCGGAAATACATCTACAATAATTGGGGGTTGTTGTAATGTGGTTATTGGGCATAGAGGTACTGTTAATGGTGGTGGGTATAATTTAGTTTGTGTTATAGGTCCTTTATCAGATAGTGGTGACGCAACCGTTGGTGGTGGTTATTGTAATTGTGCGTTAGCAAACAATTCAACAGTTGCCGGAGGGGCTAATAATAAATCTTGTGGTGATAGTTCAACAATTGGTGGTGGACAATCAAATACCGTTTGCGGTAATAAATCAACAATTGCTGGTGGTTTTTTTAATTGTGCTTATGGTAATTGTTCATTTATTGGTGGTGGGCAAAATAATTCTACTCTTGACTATGGTTCGGCAATCGTAGGAGGTTTGTGTAATTGTATACTGGTACCGAGTTGTTGTTCCTTTATTGGTGGTGGTTATTTAAATAAAATCAAGGGTTCTTCATCAACAATCGGTGGTGGTAATAATAACACAATATCAGGTGCTACTAACTCAACAATTGGTGGAGGTCGTTGTAATGTTATTTGTTGTACTAGTAGTATCTCAGAATCTAACTTCTCAACAATTGCAGGTGGGTATTGTAACGCAATATCAGGGGCTACTGCCGGAACAATTGCAGGTGGGTATTGTAACGCAATATCAGGTAATACCGCAACAGTTGGTGGTGGTTTTATTAATATAACAACTGCTAGATTCTCATTTATCGGTGGAGGACATAGAAATGTAATCCAATCACCAACAAACGAATGTTGTTCATTAGGTGCAACAATCGGTGGTGGCATTGGACATAATAGTTCCGGAGGAACATTTGATAATACAACAGGGTTATTAACCGGAGCGATTGTTTGTGGTAATGCCGGTAAATTATCAACAATTGGGGGAGGTTATAGAAATCGTGTGTCAGGTCAATGTTCAACAATTGGAGGTGGTTCAACAAATATTGTTTCAGAATGTTTCGCATTTATTGGTGGAGGAAAATTAAATAATATTTCCTCAAATAGTGCTTGTTCCACAATTGGGGGGGGATATTTAAATTCTGTAATTTCCATTAATGCAACAATTGGGGGAGGTTTTGGTAACTGTGCTTCAAATTCCGCGACCATTGGGGGTGGTGTTGCTAATTGTGCAAATGGCTTTAATTCAACAATTGGTGGGGGTTGGTGTAATTCGTCTTCAGGGGATACCTCAACAATTGGTGGTGGTTTTTGTAATAAAACAAATGCTAAATTCTCAACAATTGGAGGTGGAAATAGTAATATAATTCAATCGATAACAAATCAATATTGTTCATTAGGTGTAACCATTGGAGGAGGTATTGGTCATAATACAAGTGGTGGAACATTTACTTCCTCAACAGGACAAATAATGGGGACTTTCAATTGTTGTAACGCTGGAAGATTGTCAACAATTGGTGGTGGTCTTAGAAACTGTGCCACAGGTCTATACTCAACAGTTGGTGGTGGTTTTAGTAACAGTGCAACAGGAACTACATCAACAATTGGTGGTGGTTATCGTAATACCGCTTCTGCATCTTGTTCAACAGTTGGGGGTGGTTTTTGTAACACTGTAACTGGAAATTATTCAGCAATTATAGGAGGCTCATTTTCGTGTTCGTCTTTATATGGACAACGGTCATTTGCGGCAGGACCTTGGGCAGGTACATTAAATCAAGGTGGCGCTCAACAAATCGATTTAATAGGAAGAAATAAAACTACAAGTTCTACTCCGGTTAATATATTTTTAAATGGGGCGACTAGTCGTATAAGTGTAACTAGTGGAACCGCAATGTTTTTAACCATTAACGTTGGTGGAATTTTATCTACAGGTGGTTCCGGAGCACATTATATAAGAAAAGTTGCAATCAAAAATGTTGGAGGCACAACCTCATTAATTGGTACTGTATCAACGATAGGTACAGATGTGGAAGACAATGTATCTTATAATGTAACAATAACTGCTGATAATACGAATGATGCGTTAGACATACAAGTGACCGGTGTTAATACTCAAACTATAAGATGGACGGTCCACATACAAGGTGTTGAAATCATTTATGGTACATAGTATTAAATAACCCCCTCCAATAACTAGATATTTTTTATTTACTAATAATTAATAATTGATATTTTTAGGGGGTAATAATACACTTATGAATAAAACAATTTATTTTAATTCATCACTTCCACGTGCTGGTTCAACATTATTTCAAAATATAATTGGTCAAAATCCGGAATTTTATGTTACACCTACTTCAGGGTTGATTGAATTAATTTTTGGAGCGAGAAATAATTATAATAATTCCCAAGAAATTAGAGCTCAAGATGCTGATTTAATGGATAAGGCGTTTGTTAATTTTTGTCGTGATGGAATGCAAGGATTCTTCAAACCATTAACCGATAAACCTTTTGTTTTGGATAAAAGTCGAGGGTGGGGAATACATTATCAATTAATAAATCTTTTTCAAGAAAGTCCAAAAATTGTGTGTATGGTAAGAGATATTAGAAGTATCTACTCCTCGATGGAAAAAAACTTTAGAAAAAATCCAACCAAAGAGAACCATGTTCAAAACCCTAACGAACTTGTTGGAACAACATTAAATAAAAGAATTGATATTTGGGGTGGAGGAGCACCGGTTGGTATTTCGACTGACCGACTTCAAGACATATTCCAACAAGGATTAGATTCAAAAATCCTTTTCATTCGATATGAAGATTTAATGGATAATCCGGAAGAAGAACTTAGAAGATTTTATGAGTATGTCCAACTACCTTATTATGAAGGACACGATTTTAAAACAATAGAACAAGTTACTAATGAAAATGATGTAATACATGGAATTTATGGTGACCACAAGTTAAGAACGGAATTTAAAAGAAAACCTGATGATTTTAATGAGATTTTAGGGTATGAAAATTGTACAAGAATAAAACAACATTACCAATGGTTTTATGACTATTTTGGTTATGTGTAAAATTTAATTCATATTTTTATGTAATAAAATGAACATAATAATTCAAATTAAACTATTTATAGTTATATAAAAAATTTAAATATGGAAAATTATATTTGTGTTTATTTACATAAAAAACCTAATAATGAAGTTTTTTATGTTGGTATTGGTAATAAAAAACGGCCATACTCAACTAATAGAAGAAACAAATTTTGGAATAATATTGTGAATAAAACCCCTGATTATTTAATTGAAATAATATATACTGATATTAGTTGGGATGACGCTTGTGAGATTGAAAAGAATTTAATTAAATTATATGGTAGAAAGTGTGACGGAGGTACATTATGTAATATTACTTTGGGTGGTGACGGTTCTTATGGTTTAATTCATAGTGATAAAACTAAAGAGAATTTAAAGAAAAAATCAACAGGTAATAAAAATTGTGTTGGTTTTAAACATAGTGAAAGTGCCAAATTTAATATGAGTCAATCGCACATTGGTAAAAAAATACCTTTAGAGGTTAGAGAAAAGATGTCTAAAACACATTTAGGTAGACCGGGCAGAGAATCAGACCGAGAAAACGTAAAAAAGGCTCATTTAAAAATTAAAGGAAGAGTTCAAAGTAGTAGTGAAAAATTAAAACGAGCTAAAAAATTATATAAACCAATTGAAGTTGATGGTGTGGTTTATGAATCAATAAAAAAATGTATTGAAATAACTAATATGAGTAGAAGTAAAATTTGGAAATATTTAAATGATGATAACAATAAAAATTATAACTATATAAATAAAAAATGAATATAATATTTACTATCGATGGTGGATTAGGAAAATCCATTATGAGTACCGCAGTTTTAAGTGCAATAAAAAAACAATACCCTAACGCCCATATTATTGTTATTACTGCATATCCGGATGTTTTTATAGCTAATCCAAATGTAAACAAAGTGTTAAACCATACACAAACCAACGGGATATATAAGAAATACGTAATGAACAAAGATTGTAAGGTTTTTGTTGCAGACCCATATAATACAAGTGATTATATTACAGAATCCAAACATTTAATTGAAATTTGGTGTGAGATGTTTGGTATTACTTATAACGGAGAACAACCTGAACTATTCATCTCAAAATCAGAAAGACAATATTTTGAAAATTTCTACAAAACTGAAAAACCGATTATGGCGATTCAGACAAATGGAGGAGGTATTGGGCAGCCATTACAGTATAGTTGGACTCGAGATATTCCGCAAACAGTTGTCGAAGAAATTATTAGTCAATTTAAAGACAAATACACAATTCTTCATATTAAACGAGAAGACCAATTATCTTATCCTGACACATTACAGGCTTTAGACTCTTTTAGAAGTATTGCGATTCTTTTAACTTTATCTGAAAAAAGATTATTAATAGACTCAAGTGCAATGCATATTACTAAAGCTCTTGGACTTTCATCCGTTGTTTTGTGGGTAGGGACAAATCCAAATATATTTGGATACGAGAATAACCAAAATATTGTGGCAAACCCGCCAACAAGAGAAATAAATTTAGAACATAATTATTATGCCAAACATTTATTATTTGAAGATTTAGGAACGATTCCTTATAATGATTTAAATGAAATGTTTGATGTTGATACAATTATTGAAGCAATAAAAAAGGGGTCTTAATTACCCCTTTTTTTATTATATTGGTAATTGATTAAAAACCTGTGATACGGTTATTGATTTTTGACAGATATGTTGATGAGAAGTATTTTTATACACAGGACACCAATCCCAATCTCCGGGGTCGAAAATCAATACAGGGTCATTCCAACATTTAATACAAACATCATTTGAAATTCGAATAACATTTGTTTGACATTCATGGTCATTTTGAGTAAACCCGGCAATCATTACTGTTGTTTTATATAACGACCAATTCATCCAAGATAATCCCGAACTTAAACCAATAAAAAATTCGGAATGGAATAAACAATTCATAACTTCATTCCAATCTCTTGTATTATTTACTCGAACTCCATCAATTTTATATTTATTTAACGATAGAATCATTATTTCATACCCTTTTGATTTTAACATTTTGGATAATTCAATCCAATTCTCTAATGGCCATTCTTTGCAACCGGCAGTTGACTGAGGACCAAACACAACATATTTGTTTTTGATTGGTCTTTTTGAGGGTTTAAAATTTAACCCATGATTTATCTCTTTATACTCTAAACCTAAAATATCTGTTATAGTTTGTTGTAAGGGTATTAAATTAACTTGATTTGGGTTTGACGATAAATTTCCCCACCCTTTAACATCATCCCTAAACCACCCAATACGATAGACCACATCACAATTGACCGATTGACCCGGATTAATAAATTCAATGTCTTTATAATTTTCTGAACCTTTAAACCATTCATTATGAAATGTGCTTAAAATTACCTTACAATTTCGCTGTTTCATTAATTCAATGGAATAAGGTGCCCATGCGATAGTGTCCCCAATTGATTTAGATTCAAATGAAATCAAGACTCGTTTACCTGACAAATTAAATTCATCAACTACTTCACCATTTATTTTAATTGTCCAAGGAACATAATATTTAATATCACACGAAGTCCACATATTATTTGTTATTGTGTTAGAAAATCGTACAACACCATTACCGTCAATAAACTCTACTAAATATTTTTTTTGGTAATCACCATTAACTTCTACCTTTGGACCATCAAGATAATTAATACTTATTTTATTATTATCAGATGGTTTTGGTGTTCTTGATAGAAAATCGTTAATTGTTTTATGTCCAATTTCAGCAATTTTCTCCCAATTATAATCTCTTCTAATTTCTTCTGATTCTTCTAATGCTAATTTTTTATAATATGAGTGATTGGTTACTACTTCCCACATTTGTTTACCTAAGTCTTTAAAATCAGGTTCATAATAATTCCCGATAGAGTTATTAAAATGACTATAAGTGCTTTCATCAACCGGTTTTTCACCTACAATTTTAACAGGTAATCCTTTTCCTTTTGCAAATTCTAATTGACCTGAACAGTTAGAGTATATTGATGGTATTCCACAAGCCATGGACTCAATTAATGGTAAGTTCCATCCTTCTGAACGAGCACAAGAAACAAATGCATCACAAGATTTTAATAATTGAATATATTCTTCCCTTGGAGGAAAATGGACTATTTTGATTCGGTCATCATCTAATCCATAATAGGTTAATCTTTCCTCGGTTGTTTTCATATCATCACCTGAGAATGGGTTATCAGCTGAAATAATTAAATCGACCGGTTCATCTTTATCAAATGTCTTTAAAAATGTTTCAATAATTTCTTTTATTGATTTTCTATAGTCCCATCTTCCGACTAAAAAGAATTTGAATCGTCCATCAGTTGTCAAGGGATGTTTTATTAAATTAGAATCGGGAAAGAAAGTATTAACATCTACTCCTTCTGGAACTACTTTAATTTTTGATGGGTCATAACCTTGGGCTATTGTACAATCTCTTTGCCATTTAGAAGGAACCCATAATTCATCAAATTCTTTTAATTTGTTAAAATAGTCTTCAGGTTGTAAAGTTGATTCCCAAACATTATACGCGATTTTTAATCCATTGTAGTTATCGTAAAATAAATGATGATTTGTTTCACATAATACAATATTCACATCGGGAATGAATTCCTTCGATGAATCAGGGTATATTTTAAAATCACTCCTTGTATTATCACTATTCCATAAAATCTGTTCATATAATAACTTTTTATCAATATTGTTAATATAAGGTTCCGAATTGTGAGGTTCTTCAGATAAACCTGACCAACTACTACCAATGGTGAAATTTCTTACTTTAATATCCGCGTATTTAGATAAATGTCGAAAAAAGTCTCTAGTGTGTTGATTATATCCAGTGGTTCCAATATAAGAACCGTGGGAAAATATTTTTACTTTGTCCATTTAATTGATTATTTTATTGAAAATATAACACTTATCACCTATATTTTCAATTATAAAAGATTAAAAATGAAAGTTATTACCATAATAGACGCGTTTATTACCGACCCAAAGGAAGAACAGTTGCTTATTAGTTTTATTGACTCTATTAAAACAATAGGAGATGATTTATTTTTAACTTCAAACACACCAATCTCAAAAGAAGTACAAGAAAAAGTTGAAAACTTTTTTTATGACCATCGAAATCAGTTATTTAAAGAAGAATATGAAAATTATGATTGGGTTAATTATTGGACCGAATATGACACATTTAAAGTTTATAATACATTCCTTCATACTCAAAAACACGCACTATCTGTTTTAATAAATTTGTTTCGTGCAGTAAAAATAGCCAAAGAATTGGGATATACTCATTTTTATAAAATGGAATATGACGCAATATTAGGTAATGAAACTAAAGATAAAATTCAGAGGTTAAATAAAGAATGTATTGAGAACAATCAAAAGGGTGCGTTTTTTATCTCTAATGAAGAATCATCAGTGTCAGTTCATTATTTTTTTTGTGAGATAGATTTCTTCTTAAATAATTTTTGGAATATCAATAATGAAGAAGATTATATCCAATTTTTAGAAAAAGAGTATGGATACAGAAATTTTCAAACAATGGAAAATTTTATGTATGTTAATTTAAAAAAAATAAATCTAATTGATTTGAATATTCAGGAAGATTTTTTTGGGTATTTTGGGGATACTCATTGGAATTCACAACAAACTCGAGTCTATTATGAAAAAAATTCTCAAGAATGTGAGTCTAACATTTATTTGTGTTATGAGAAAAAAGATGGGGTTTATGAGATTAAAAATAAGTTAATACTTTATAGTATTAATACTAAATCAGAACCGGATTATCGGAGATTTGTTATAAAGTATGATGACGATACTGAAGAAACAATAATTCAACAATTTGGGGGTTATAAACATTGGAATTTTAACTTTATTGGAAAAAATATTACAAAACTTTTAGTCTATAATGAAACTGAGTTTTTATACGAGAAGGAAATAAATGAAATTTACAGTAAAATAGAAATAAAATAATGGCACAAGGAGTACATAAAATCACCCAAGATTTTGAGAAATCAATTTGTGATTATACAGGGGCTCCACATGCAATTGCTTTGGATAATATGAGTAATGCATTGTTTTTGGCGTTGTATTATGAGAAAAATATTAAGAAAAGTTTAAATACTGATAAAGTCGATTGTCCGTCTAAAACATACCCATCGGTTCCATGTGAAATTATTCATGCCGGACTAAAAGTAAACTTTCTCCCGGTTAAAGAAGACTCAATTAAGGGGGCATATCAATTGTCACCAAGTAATGTTTGGGATTCGGCGTTAAGATTTACTGCCGACATGTATGTTCCAAAATCACATATGTGTGTTTCATTCACAGGTCCTTATAAGACTTTAAAATTAAGTAAAGGTGGAGCAATTTTAACTGACGATTATCAAGCGATGTTATGGTTTAAAAGAGCAAGATTTAGTGGAAGAAGAGAATGTTCATATCATGACGATAATTTTGATATGTTGGGTTGGAACTTTTACATGATGCCTGAATTGGCAACAAGGGGATTATTAATGATGGCACAATTTTATAATTTAGACGGAACTAAAAAACATAATGAAGATTTGGAGTTACCTTATCCGGACTTATCAAAATTTGAAATTTATAAACAATGAAAAAAGTTTTAATTGGTAATGGCGGTCATGCTAGAGAAGTTATGGCTCAAATGGGGGTTAAATTGGAAAGATTCGTTGATGACCAATATGTTGATGAAGATACATCACCACTATCTAAATTAGACCCCAACAAACATGAGGTAATGGTTGCGATAGCAAATTCTAAAGATAGATTTGATATTGTCCAAAGATTACCAAAAGGAATTCGGTTTTTTACTTTTATTCATCCAACAGTATTGATAATGGATGATATAGAAATTGGTGAGGGTAGTTTTATTGGTGCTTACTCAATACTGACGACAAATATTAAAATAGGGGTACATTCAATTCTAAACAGAGCAAATCATATTGGGCATGATTGTAAAATAGGTCATTTTTTCAGTGCAATGCCCGGTGCTATTGTATCCGGAAATGTAACAATTGGTGATTTAGTTTATATTGGAACTAACTCATCTATTCGTGAAAAATTGTCAATACATTCTTCTTCTACTGTTGGTATGAATAGTGCCGTGGTTAAAAATATAGAATATTCTGGGACTTATGTTGGTTGTCCCTCTAAAATGATTAAATAATGACTTTAAAGTGGGATGACAATAAGATAACTTTTATTATAGATACAATCCATTCAATCGGATTCGAATCTAAAGGGGCTTCCATAGTCTGTCATAAATTGGCTTATGAATTGGCAAACCGAGGACATTATGTTTATATCTTTAATGAACCATTCTTTCCTCATCCTAATATTGAAGTAATTCCTGTTGAGAAAAGGAACGAAGACGATGGATGGTGGAGTAAATTTTATTGGACTCAATTTAGTTATGACCCTAATAGAACGGTTTCTATTTACACTCAAATCACTTGGGGTAATCCGATGAATACGATTCACAATACAAGATGGGTATTACATGATTACGAAGAAGAACAATGGGAAACTTTTGGGGAAGATGAATATGTGTGTAATTTTGGGAATTTTAAAATACCTGATAAAACTAAACAATCTGGACTAACTGTTTTTGATTATAAACTTGATGATTTTTACAACACAAATAATCCAAATAGAAAAGGGTTTGGACATATTATACATAAAAATACTCCCGAATGGGGATGGGGTTTTTTAAAACAATTTAATTCAACGGAAATACCACATTACAATGGGAAAAAAGATTTAGATTATTTGTTGAATGAGTTTAATAAATATGAATATCTGATAACCTTTGATGATAAATCTTATTACACTTCAGCTGCGGGATTATGTGGGACCAAGAGTATTATATTGAACCCTAATAAAGAGATAACACCGATTGAATATAGATTAAAAAACCCAATTCAAATGTGTGGTGTTGCATATGGATTTGACGACATTACATGGGCAAACAGCACCATTGGATTAGTTAGAGAAAATTTATTACAATTGGAACAAAAAGATAAACAAACTATTCTAAAATTTATTGAATATTGGGAAAACAAATTGCGTTAATAGAAGTTTGGTTAGGTAAAATACCGGATTATTTTAAATACCATATTGAAACAATAGGTTCGATGACTTGTGCTGATTTTTATTTCTACACAAATGACAGAGACTATGATTTTTCTAACATTAAACATCCAAATTTCATAATAAATTATATTACAGAAGAGGAGTTTTTAGATAGATATAACAATACTTCAAATGTTTTAATAGATAAAATATCACATCCCAAAAAAGTCATTGATTTTAAATTGGCGTATTTTGATATGTTTCAAGATATTATTGGAAAATACCCTTATTTAGGTATCTATGATGTGGATACAATGTTTGGGAACATCAATCCTTTATTATTGGAGTATACGACAGAGTATGATTTTATATCGGTTGGAGACGAAGTATATCATAATAGATTGAGTGGTCCATTATTGATTATGAAGAACACGGAAGAACTTCGTAACCTAATGAGGACTGATAGATATTACGAGACACTAAAGATGGACGACATCTATGGTTATGGGGAACAAGAGTTGTCGACAATCGCAATGAATAACTATAAGACCAAGATTATCCATTCAATGAATACCGAAGTTAATAATGGTGGTAAAACAACCTATGATGTTAAATGGTCTGGTGGTAGGTTAGAAGTGGATGGTCAAGAAAAAATGATATATCATTTTTATAGAAAAGGGTATACTATTTTTAACAAAGTTGGGAATCAAATCTATGGTAGATACGATAAAAAATTTACCGAAGATTTTTATTGGGTGTTTGGGTTCACTGAAAATTATTCAAATACAATAACGTACTTGATGGATTCAATTAATAAGTACTCAAATAGAAAATGTGTCATCTACAGTATTAATTTTGATTATGACATCCCAAATAAGTTTTTGACGAGTGAACAATTCATATTTAAAAGGATTGATATTGAGCCGGGTAAAAAAGATAGTAGAGGGCGAGACGAAAACATTATTAGTTGTAAACCAAAAATAATGTTAGATGTAATTGATTTCATGCCAAATGATAAGTTTATTTTTATTGATAGTGATGTTTACCTAACGGTTGTTTCAGACGACATTAGTCAATATTTTAATCAACTTGAGAATTATCCATTAATTAATCAACATACCCACGATAGGTTATATTTGTGTAATATTATTGAGGGAGAAGATTGGACCGACACTATTGATATCTTATCTAAGGCGACAAATATAGAAATAAATGTCTTTCCAAGAAGAAAAACAAATGTAATGTTATTTGATAAAAACTCAAAATGGTTTTTCCAAGAACAATTAAAAATGTATGATGAATATAAAGATAGTAGACCCGGGATTTTCACATTACATGATGAAGATTCTGCGAATGTAATTTTATCTAAATATAATTTAACAAAATCATTACATTTATGTGATATTGAGGAATCTTCAAATGTTAATATGGGTAAATTTACTAATATGAATCACCCATTTCATATGACCGGACTTTCCGAATATCTTGTTTTACCAAAACATCAAAACGAAGTGGTTTGTTTTCATGGATTGAAAAATAATCACCAATATTATGAAATACAAAATGATTATGGTAATTCTGTAATTGATTGTGAGGAAATTTTAGTTTATTATAAAGATAATACATTATTTTTTGAGAAAAATTCATTTTTAACGAATAAACAAATTGATGAGGACGTTGATTTTTTAATTAAAGATTCAAAGGGTAATATTATTGAACAATTGACAAATCAAAACTTACGACAATTCTTTATCTTCTACATATCAAACATTTTATTAACTAATGGTGTTTATCATGTTGAAATAGTAAAAACAAACAGTAAAATAAAAATTTATAATAACTTATTAAAAATAGATTATTCAATTAATACTCAAACATGATAAAATTTATTAAATATTCAAAAGAAGAATCAAAAATTTATTATACTAATACTACCGATGAGATTTTAGACATTAGAATTGATTTTGTCGAGGGTTATTCTAATAGTTTAATACAATCTCATTACTTAACATTACATCCCGGTATTTTATATTGGTCAATAGGGCATGTTATTTGGGAAAATACCCGAGTTAATTTTTATAATAGAAAAACTGATGAATTAATTGCTCCATTTGTTATTGATGGGGATAAAAGTGTTCAAGAATTAGACACTTATGGGTATATTAAGGAAGTCCAAAAAATAAATGATGTTCACCAACAATGTGGAATAAATGATGTGTTAAAAGAACATTTTTTTATTCGTCAATATAAAAATTTTATTGATGTTGAAGAAGGTGATGTAGTAGTGGACGTTGGATTTAATTTTGGGGTATTTTCATTAGGTGCTCTAAGTAAAGGAGCTTCAAAGATTTACGGGTTCGAACCAAATAAAGATATCTACGATAAATTAAACAAATACCCAAATCAAGATAAAGTAGAGATATTTAATTATGCGGTGTCGAACAAATATGATACTATGAAATTTAATGAAGGATATAATACTTTGGGGTCTTCAATAACTTTTATGGGAGGGGATACTAAAAAAAGTTATGATGTTGAGGTTATTGATTTATATGATTTTTTAATTAAGAACGATATTACTAAAATAGATTTTTTAAAGGTTGATTGTGAAGGGGAAGAATATAATATATTCCAGTCAATGCCAAATGAATTTTTAGGTAAAATTAAAAAAATACATGTTGAATTTCATAATAATTTGAATGGTGAAGTAAAACAATTAATTGATAAATTAGAAAAGAATGATTTTAATTGGTTTTTTGAGAATAATAGAAATGAAGATTCTGAATGTGGATTAATTTTTGCTAAAAAGAAAACTAAAAATATTGTATTAATTAGTACATATTGTAATAATAATGAAAAAATTAATACGTTAAAAAATAATATTCAAAAAATTAAAGAAAATGATATGGATGTCGCATTTATTTCGCCAATACCATTACCTTTAGAAATTAGTAATTTGGCTGATTTTATGTTTTTAACAAATGAAAATCCAATATTAGATTGGCCACAACATTCAATGTTTCATTGGTCACAACATTTTGTTAATAATCAGTTAATTGATTTATGGAATACTTATCCCGATTATGGATGGGCAGGTTTAAATCATGTTAAACGATTAGGGGAGATATTTTTACAATATGATTATGACTATTATAATTACATTATTTATGATACCATAATTGACGATGAGGTTCTTAAAATATTAAAAGTAGGACATTCTAAAATTGTATTTCCATCAAAAAGAGGTGAATTAGTTTGGAAAGTTGGGTTACATTTAATGTCATTTAATAAAGAAAATTTGAAAAAAGTTATTTCAAATATTAATTTAGTTGACTATCTTTCATATTCAAATTTTGATGCATTTGCATATTTACATAATCATTTAGTAATACCATTAAACATTCAAATTGGAATTAAAAAAATTGAGGACTCAATATTTTATTACGAAGAAAATGACAATAACAATCATTCACATGATAACAATATTAAATATTTTATATCGTCACCTGATGAAATTGTTGACACTTTAAAATTGTTTTTTTATTATATACCAGCACCATTTGAATTAAAATTAACTGTAAATTCGATTGAATCTACTATTAACATATCTTATGGGACTTTGATTGATTTAGGAATTACCAAGTATGGTTTACTAGAAGTTTTGTTGGAATATAATGGGATGGTTCAAAATATTACAGAAAAAATAAAGTCTATTAAAAATAGTCATTTAACCGTAACAGAACAATAATGGAAAATTTACATTTATGGCATTCAGACCGAGGGACTTATTATGATAGAAATGTTAATATCATTTCTTGGAGTGACGATTACCATATTCACATTGGAAAATATACCTCAATAGGTAGGGATTGTAATTTTTTCCTACACGCTAACCATAGACCTGATTGGATTACAACTAGCTCCCAACTTTGGGGTCCTGTGACTCCGGAGATTGCCGATATGCACATGAAGATGGGTCACCCTGCTTGTAAAGGTGATATTATTGTTGGTAATGATGTATGGATTGGGGCTAAATCCACCATTATGTCAGGGGTTAAAATAGGTGATGGTTCAATCATTGGGGCGGGTTCTACTGTGACCAAAGATGTTCTACCTTATTCTATTGTTGCCGGAAATCCTGCGAAATTTATAAAATTAAGATTTACTGAAGAACAGGTAGAATCTTTATTAGAAATTTCTTGGTGGGATTGGACTGAAGGTAGGATTAAAAGTGAAGCGATGACCATGTGGTCAGATAATATTAATGAATTCATTGAACAACATTTATGATAGACATAGATTACGGAGAAGGTCAAATTAAAATAAATACCAAATATTTAAGTGGTGTTTTAACTGAAGAACAATTACCTTTAATTATTAAAATAAAAAATTCAATATCGAAAGATGTTATATGGGAGACACGATTAGACAGTAATATGTGGGCTTCTTATCCTGAAAATGAACTTAAAGATGTAATTGTTGAGGATTCAAATGGTAATTTGATTTATTGTTATAATTGGGATGTTATACAACATGGGTCAATTTTTTATAAATCTTTGTGGTTATACTGTAAAGGGTTAATTAATAAAGGTGAGAAACCGGTTGGATTAGTGATTGGTACTCATGATGGTGAGTTCGGAGAATGGGTTCCATTGGCAAAAAATTTCATGTCAGATATGTTATTAGTTGAGGCTAGTGAAACACAATTTAACCGTCTTACCACTAATTACAAAGGTAAACCGGGATTATCCTTTTTACAAGAACTGATAACTACTGATGGTGAAGATGTTGAATTTTTTGAAGGAGGTAAAGGGTATACTAATACTGTTGTTAAAAGAGTTATTGATTATTGGGAGACGGAAGAAGTACACTCAACAAATAGAACTTCAATTAGCATTAATCAACTTATCAAAGATAATTTTTATAAGAAATTAGATTGGTTACACTTGGATGTGGAAGGTTTAGACGCTAAATTATTAATGTCATTAGAAAGTGAAACTTTACCTAATTTTATAATCTTTGAGGACTTTAATTTAAACCCTGAAGAGAAAATAGAAATAACTTCTTGGTTTGAAAACCAAAATTATCAATTACATTCCGAAGGTGGGATTTGTATGTCAATCAAACAATAAAAAAAGGGGATAGTAGCGAGCTTTCCCCTTTATTTTGTTACCATCACTGATAACGGTCCTAAATGTCCTCACTTGGAGGAGTTTTGTTTTCATTAAACTTATAAAAAGTTAATAATTTTAATGAGTCTTTATACTGTTTTTCGAGTCTATCTAATTCATCAATTGATGTTCCACCTTCACAGGCGTTATTATAATTATCTTCAGATTCTTGGATAATTCTCTGTATGGTTGAAAGAAGTTTCATATCATATAAATATTACCTTACCCTGTCTTTATTTGTTTTTCAATAAAACTATATTTCTTTTGTATAAAACTCACTATTGAGTTATTTATAGTAAAAGAGAAAGAAAAATAATGAGTAAAATAAATAAAATATAATGCCGTATCTTTGTTCTTTACCCGATGTAACAATTGGAACTCAAACTTGGGCTGCATGTAATTTAAATGTTTCAACATATAGGGATGGTACTACAATTCCTGAAGTAACGGACCCAACTGCTTGGGCGGCGTTAACAACGGGGGCTTGGTGTTATTACAGTGGTAGTACAATAACAGGGGACACATACGGAAAATTATATAATTGGTACGCGGTTAATAATACAGCAAATGGGGGATTGGCGCCAATTGGTTATCATATACCAACATTCGCCGAATGGTCAGGTTTAACCACCTCTTTAGGTGGAACAGCTGTTGCGGGAAGTGCGTTGAAAGTAACAGGTACTACGTATTGGGATGCTACTAATGTTGCGACTAATTCTAGCGGTTTTAGTGCTCTTCCAGGTGGAAGACGTGCGCCACTCGGTGGTTTTGTGAGTATTCGAACAGAGGGTGGTTTTTGGACATCCACGTTAGACCCAGATGGTGGTTTACCAAATTACGTAACTATTTATAGAGCGGCGAATCTTACTTTAGGGGTAGGTGTTTATGCTAATAAGGAGGGTGGATACTCAGTTCGTTTAATACAAGATTTACCAGCAACTCCAACACCAACTCCAACTAATACTACAACTCCAACAAATACGACAACACCGACTAAAACACCAACTCCAACTAATATTACGTCATCTATAACAGGTAATATTTGTGGTAACTGGGAAAGCCTTATGAATCCACTAGGTGGAGGAGAATGGGAGAATCTAGCATCCGGAACTGTGGATTTTAGTGCGAAACTACAACCTGGTGAGTATATAAGTACTGCGGAAGGTTTTACTTCTATACAATTAAATTCATACACATCAATAAATAGTAATACCTATAATATAACAGGAACTGCTAGT
>Ga0114975_10001304_pt1 | contig 17888 bp, 17 predicted proteins | sample S_130626_EF_Meta_FD_87031 | JGI IMG/M metagenome (GOLD analysis project Ga0114975, IMG submission 87031) | Freshwater microbial communities from Lake Simoncouche, Canada to study carbon cycling - S_130626_EF_MetaG | ecosystem: Environmental > Aquatic > Freshwater > Lake | place: Lake...
AGGCCCGGTAGCGCAGTTGGTTAGCGCGCCGCCCTGTCACGGCGGAGGTCGCGGGTTCAAGTCCCGTCCGGGTCGCAAAGGTTTTGGTGTTGTATGCAAATTTATTTGTGTGCCATGCGTACTGGTGGGCAACTACTAGCAAGATCTTTGTTGGCTTGGTAGCTCAGTTGGTACGAGCGAACGACTGAAAATCGTTAGGTCGCCGGTTCGATCCCGGCCCAAGCCACATCACTTATTGCTCATCAATGACCATAGTGCTTAGTTATCATTACAGCCTAGGCGTATATAGGGGAGATTAGATTGTCAGAAAATGAACTCGAGCCTCTCCGTCAGCAAATACTTGAACTAACAAAACAATACGCAGACAAACTTCTTGCGCCTAAATCCTTTACACCCGGTGAAGACCCAGTTCCTGTTTCTGGAAAAGTATTAACCTCTGAAGATTTCACCGCATTAGTCGACTCATCACTTGATGGTTGGTTGACGGCAGGTCGCTTCACCGTAGATTTTGAAAGACAACTTGCCCAGTTCGTCGGCGCACGAAGTGCACTATTTGTAAATTCTGGCTCTAGTGCTAATTTAGTTGCGCTTAGTGGATTAACAAGCAAAAAACTCGGCGAGCGTGCATTAAGGCCTGGCGATGAAGTACTTACTGTTGCCATGGGTTTTCCAACGACGGTCAACCCAATAATTCAAAATGAATTAAGACCTGTTGTAGTGGACGTTAATTTAGATACTTTGGATGCAAACGCTGAGCGCTTAGAAGAAGCGATTTCACCAAAGACCAAGGCAATCATGATGGCCCACACTCTTGGTAACCCATTTGATCTCGATGCTGTGCAACGACTGTGCAAAGAAAATAATCTCTGGCTTATTGAAGACTCCTGCGATGCTCTCGGATCAACTTATAGAGGTCAACGCACGGGAAGCTTTGGCGATACCGCAACACTAAGTTTTTACCCGGCACACCACATAACAACTGGTGAGGGTGGCGCGGTATTTGTTAAGTCGCCACTAGTGAAAAAGCAGGTTGAATCATTCCGTGACTGGGGAAGAGATTGTTACTGCGAAACTGGCAAAGACAACACCTGCGCTAAGCGCTTTGGTTGGAAATTAGGAGATCTACCTGAGGGTTACGATCACAAATACACATACAGTCATATTGGATATAACTTAAAAGCTACAGATATGCAGGCAGCACTTGGGTTAACACAATTGGCCAAGGTTGAGCTCTTTATCCAGAAAAGAAAAGATAATTACGAATACTTAAAGAAGCATCTTTCACTAGTTGAAGGGCTTTCGATTGCCCAAGCGACCCCCAATAGCGAACCTTCATGGTTTGGATTCCCAATCACACTAGATCCAATTCATCCTGTAAACCGAGAAGATCTTCTTCGATTCTTGGATTCACGCAAAATCGGAACAAGACTTCTCTTTGCCGGAAATATTACAAAACAGCCAGCCTATAAAAATGTCGACTTCCGGGTAGTTGGTGATTTAACAAATACAGATTTAGTTATGACTAGGTCGTTTTGGGTGGGTGTATATCCAGGCTTAACATCCCAGATGATGGATTATGTGATTGAGTCAATAACAGATTTCATGGCAGGCAAAGTTAAGTAAATGCATTATTTAGTCACGGGGCACACCGGCTTCAAGGGATCATGGCTTTCCTTAATGTTACAAATGCAAGGGCATTCAATTTCTGGAATTTCACTCGATCCATTGGAAAAGTCCCACTTTAATTTAGCCAGACTAAGCGATATCTTCGAGAATGACTTAAGAATTGATATAAGGAACTCAAAGAAGTTTAGGCAGGCTGTAGAAAAAATAGATCCGGAAGTCATAATTCACCTTGCTGCTCAGCCACTAGTGCGCGAGTCGTACAAAGACCCAGTGGGAACCTTTGAGACTAATGTTTTGGGCACTCTAAACCTCTTGGAAGCGACCAAGGAGCTTTCCAACTTAAAAGCAACATTAATAATCACAACAGATAAGGTGTATAAGAACCATAATCATCTCCGAGGGTATGTCGAATCAGATGAACTTGGGGGTGATGATCCTTACAGCGCTTCTAAAGCAGCGGCAGATATTGCAACCCAATCTTGGATACAGAGCTTTGCCACTTCACCAGTTGCGATAGCTCGCGCTGGTAACGTTATTGGTGGTGGCGATTGGGCTGTTGATCGAATCATCCCTGATCTAGTCAATGCCTATTCAGCAAATCTATTGCCCACCTTACGATATCCCGATGCAATTCGCCCTTGGCAGCATGTTCTGGACTGCTTAGATGGATATCAAAAGTTACTTAAAGAAATGCTGGAGACTGGGCAATCAGGACAATGGAACTTTGGACCAACGCTCGATAGAAAGCATAGTGTTTCTGAGTTAGTTGAATGTTTTGCCAAGTCTTGGGGAGTTGTTGGCAATGAACAACCTTGGAAACTTGTGGAAAATGTTCAGCCACATGAGGCAGGTTATTTATTGCTAGATTCAAGTAAGGCTAGAGAAACCTTAGGCTGGAATGACAAATTAGACTTTAAACTAGCAATTGAAATGACCGTGGAATGGTTTAAAAAAGTGGGTACAGAGAGTCCACGCGAGGTAACAACAAATCAAATTAGAGAATTCTTAGCCATTGTTTAACCATTAGGTTGTGTCGTGAGGTCAGGTGGCGGTTGACAATAGTTCCGATATTCCAAATTCTCTCAATCAAGAGTTTACCAATTGGGTGGCAAAGTGGCTCAATTGGCTAGTATCGATAGGAGAGTTGCAGAATCAAACATTTCACCACTGTTAAGATAATCTCATGAGGGTATTAGTGGCTGGAGCTACAGGCTTAGCCGGTTCTGCAATTGCTAAAGCTTTTGAATCCAAGGGTCAATCTGTAATTGGTATTAATCGTTCCGTCGTTGACTTAAAGGATGCAAAAGCTACTGAACATTTTATCGCTCAAGCTAAACCATCTTTGATTATTGATGCTGCAGCAAAGGTCGGTGGTATTGGAGCAAATAATTCATTTCCGGTGGAATTTCTAACTGACAACCTGGCTATGCAAAGCAATTTAATGAGTGCTGCGCACAAAGCTGGTGTTCCAAACTTTGTGTTCTTGGGTTCAAGTTGTATTTATCCACGTGATTGTGCTCAGCCAATTAAGGAAGAATACCTAATGACGGGGCCGCTAGAAAAGACTAACTCTGCATATGCAATTGCAAAGATTGCGGGAATTGAATTGATTGATTCATATCGCAAAGAATATGGAGCCCGTTGGATCTCACTAATGCCAACAAATCTTTATGGCCCAAGAGATAACTTTGATTTGACTACTTCACATGTCCTGCCCGCATTTATTCGACGTTTTATTGAAGCTGCAGAAATAGGCGCAGACAAGGTCACTTTGTGGGGGTCTGGCATGCCTCTAAGAGAATTTCTACATGTAGATGACTTAGCTCAAGCGGTTTTAGTTGCATCTGAAAAATACGACTCAAACCTTCAATTAAATGTTGGATCAGGTGAGGATCTCTCGATTAAGGATTTAGCTGAGAAAGTTGCTGCAGCCGCTGGCTTTACTGGAAAGATCGAATGGGACTCATCTAAGCCAAACGGAACACCAAGAAAAGTCCTTGAAGTTTCTCGAATCAAGGCTTTGGGTTGGAAGCCAACAATTACACTTGATGAGGGAGTTGCTTCAACTATCGCCTGGTACAAAGAGGCGAACGCTCGAGGAGAGGTCCGTAAATGAGTCGCAAGGTTGCACTAGTTACTGGAGTCACCGGCCAAGATGGTTCGTACCTTGCAGAACTTTTGCTAAGTAAGGGTTACGAAGTTCACGGATTAATTCGACGCTCCTCTACTTTTAATACTTCTCGTATTGATCACATTTATCAAGATCCACATGAAACAGACCCGAAGTTGTTCTTGCACTATGGAGATCTGATCGATGGGGTTGGGCTAACTAATCTTGTGCGTGAAATTCAACCAACAGAGGTTTATAACCTCGGAGCTCAATCACATGTGCAGGTTTCCTTCACAATGCCTCAATACACAGGCCAGGTCGATGCTGTGGGTGCTGTTGGGCTCCTTGAAGCTATTCGTTCAGCTGGTATCGATACCCGCTTCTATCAAGCAAGTACATCCGAGTTATTTGGTTCAACACCTCCACCTCAAAATGAGGAGAGTGTTTTCAAGCCGCGAAGTCCTTATGCGGCTGCAAAGTTAATGGCTTACTGGTGCACCGTTAATTACCGAGAAGGTTACGGCATGCACGCTTCAAACGGAATTTTGTTTAATCATGAATCCCCTCGACGTGGTGAAACTTTCGTCACTCGCAAAATTACTCGTGCGGTAGCGGAAATTGCAAATGGTTCGAAGAAGAAATTATTCTTAGGAAATTTAGATGCGGTTCGCGATTGGGGCTATGCAAAAGAGTATGTGGAGTCAATGTGGTTGATGCTTCAGCAAAAGGAATCTTCCAATTACGTTATTGCTACTGGGGTGGGGGCCACAGTTAAAAACTTTGTAGAAGTTTGTTTTGCTCGGGTTGGTTTGAATTGGGAAAACCATGTTGAAGTTGATCAGAAATATTTTCGACCAACTGAAGTTGATGCGTTGATTGGTGATCCATCAAAAGCTAAAATAGAATTGAAATGGCAAGCAAAAACTCATTGGAAAGAGCTTGCAGAACTTATGATTGATGCAGACTTAAACTTTTTCAAGAGAGACAATGGAGGAGTTTGAAGTGAAAGTTATCATTTTGGCAGGTGGGCTTGGCACAAGAATTTCTGAAGAAACAGAAAGTAAGCCAAAGCCAATGGTTCTTATCGATGACAAACCTATTTTATGGCACTTAATGAGTATTTTTTCAAAACAAGGGTACAACGAGTTTGTTTTAGCCTTGGGGTACAGAAGCGATGTAATCAAACGCTGGTTACTAGACCTAAATGATTTAAGCGGTGATATCGAGATAAATACGCTTTCCAGAAAAGTTGTTCATCACGGTGAACAAAAAATGCTTTCTTGGAAAGTCGCAGCTCTAGAAACAGGATTAAACACACAAACAGGGGGTCGGATTGCGCGTTGCATGAAATTCATACCAGGCGAGAGAGTCATAGCAACTTATGGGGATGGGCTGGCTAACATAAATATCGATAAATTATTAGCATTTCACCTTAGCCATGGAAAAAAAGCTACCGTTTCCGCAGTTCGCCCACCAGCCCGATTTGGTCATATGGAATTTAATGGCAGTGTCGTCACCCACTTTGGTGAAAAAAATCAAATAGATGCTGGATGGGTGAACGGTGGTTTTTTTATTTTGGAACCAGAAGTTATCGATTATATCTCATCTGATTCTGAGCCTTTTGAATCCGGGGCGCTACCAAAATTGGTAGAAGAGGGTCAACTCATGGCTTATTTTCACGAAGACTTTTGGCAACCAATGGATACCTTGCGGGAGAAAAAAGAATTGGAACAACTGTCTCTAAAAAGTCCCCCTCCCTGGATGATTTTTGATTGATTTTCTCAAATCATACGTGCGGATTCGAAATCTATGGTTTTGCGGATTCCCTCCAATAGTGGGACCCGCATCGTCACTCCTAAATCCCTAATAATTTTATTGGTGTCGGGGACATAAAATGAAGGCGCGGATGTGTCGGCTCGAAGATTTTGATCCAAGCCTCCTAGAATTAATTCTCGACCAAAATTGAGTGAGATCAGATTTGCCAGCTCCCTTAAGGAGATACTCTCACTTGAGCCCACGTTATACACATTTCCGGTTTGTTCTGAAATCAAAATTTTTAGAATCCACGTAATACTATCGCTCATATACATATAGGAGCGATATACCTCTGACAGGTTCCTTAAATGAATTGGTTCACCCTTAATAGCACTTCTAACGAAATTACCAATTGCATAATGTAGGTCCAAAGGTAGATAAGGCCCAACAAATGTGAAGCATCTCGCGACGTTAAGTGACATTCCCGGTACTTCCTCAAGAGCCGAAAAACATGCAAACTCTGCAGCTCTTTTGCCATGGGCAATCGCCGCGCCTGTATTTGATGTTGTAGGACTTTCAGTCTCAGATTCCTTTATTCTTCCTAATGTTTTTGAGTTGTATACAGAACCCGAAGAAATAAAGAGGAACTTCTCGGGCCGAAATCTGTCTATGTATTTTAAAACCTGTAATGTTCCCTGAAAAGACACTGAAAATTTCTCTAAGGGAGGAGTGCCTTGAAAAGTTTCATTTGCAGATGTAGTTGCTCCATGAATAATGAAATCAATTCTCTCCAACACTGGATTAAAATTACGAATATCTGATTTATTCCAAATTATCCAATCACAGGTGATAAATTCTGGATTTTCCTTGAGAAACAAATTGGGATCTCTGCTTACAGCCTCGACGACTAACTTTGTACCTAAATGTTCATTTAAGAATTTAAAGAATAGCAGTAGCCAAATCCCGAACATTCCTGTCGCACCCGTCAATAGGATGTTTCGATTCCTAAATTTATCGATATCACTTTCAAAATCCTTGAATATTGTGAGTAAATCGGAATCTAGCATCGAAGTCAATTATTTGACCTCTCAGTTATTGTTCCATGTTCAATTGCATATATACCTTCTAGTCTTTTAATCCCAGCTGAGACTATCCACTTCACTATTTCATTGTTATATCCTGCTGCGATGACCAAGACATTTTTGATTTCTACATCTTCAATCAGCGCTGAGGGGCTAACGATGGGCAGCTCAGTCCCTGGAACAAAGTTGCCTTGCTTGAACGGTGCTGAATCAATTACGAATTTTGCAATTTCATCTAGTTTAAAAAGGTTGATATAAGCGAGTGATTGATGTCCAGCGCCCCAAATGGCTAATTCGTTTTTCTTCATTTTTGATTTTAAGTGTTTAAACGATTCCAAGGCTAAATCTTGATAATCAAGATAACTCTGAAATCCTGGGTTTTCTAATTTAGATACAATTGCGGAAATTACATATCCCGAAAATTGAGTTTTGATTCCCAAAACCTTGAATCCGCTAATCTCTAAAATGCGTTTTAAGGTTTCTTCGGTAAAATACACCAGGTGATCAGTCATGAATTCAGTTATAAGACTATTTGATTCGATTAATTCAAAATTTGGTACTTCTATTATACCAAAAGCATTCTCCGCCAATGAATCATGGATGGTTTTCAACCACCCTTTAGGATCTGGGAGATGTTCTAGGACATTAAAACTGTAGAATGCGTCAAATGGTGCATGCTTAAGGGTGCTTTCTGGCGTTACAAATAGTTCTTCGACCTTTAGACCCTTTGCTAAACAATTTTCAACGGCTGTACTGCTGAACTCAACCCCATATGCATCAAACTGTAGATCCTGTAAGACTTCCAAATTTTCACCATTTCCACAACCAACTTCAAGAATTTTCTTACCATTCAAATTGAAATCTTCTGAAAACTTCTTAAACTGCCTTAGTCTGAAATTTCGCATATCTTTAGAGACAGAACTAGATCGAATGACCTCTCTGTAATACCACACAGGATCATTTGCAAGCTGGACTAAATTACAATAACGGCATCGCTTCAAATAGAGGGTTGTTTTGTGCTTTAGTGAATCATCCGCAGTTTTTGGAAAGTATTGTACAACCGAGGGAAATTCAGGAATGATTAATTCTTCTCCGGGATCGAGTTGTGAACCACACACTCTACAATCGATGCTCATAAAGTTTTAGTCTACCTCAAATCTCTCGGCATACTCAAAAAATCTACGAAAATTACCGTGACCGGGAGTGAATCTATGGTTAAACTACTCAAAACTTACTGTTGTCAAGGACTTTGAAACTTTCGCGGTATCTAGTGTTAAATTCACTTACGAGCGACCACAAGATAACTTGAAGATTCTGGTTGATAAGAGTTTAGTGATAAATCTTTATAGACCCATGCGTCTTTAAAGCCCGCCTCCATACACATTTCAATTGATCTATCAGGTTGTTGTAGGTGAAGTGTTGATTGTCGGTTGGCCACACAAACAACCAGATTTCTAAAGAATAACCTGAAGTTGAATTTAACTTCATAGATTGACTCCTCCGATTGGGTGAGTATTTCCGAAGTCTTTTCTACAAACACTTCATTATTATCAAAAATTATTTCAGGACTGGTAAGAGTATGGCTTGGATCAGATACAAACTGCGATTGTGTGAAAATTAAATATCCATCTTCTTGGAGTGCTTGAAAGGCTGCTTCAATCTCAATTGACTTTGACGATTCCGGGAGAAAGGTAAAATAATTGAACGAATAAATCACATTGATTTCTTCCTTCAAATCTATTTCTGAAAGCATTGATGGGATTGCAATTATCGGATGGTCAATTTTTGAGTTGATTCCAGCGTTTAAAGCTGAAAACATAGTGTGGTCGGTTTCAAGAGCAAAAATTCTCTTGCATGAATCTTCCAGTGCACTAACTACTTCACCTAATCCAGAACCTAATTCTAAGATCGTAGCTTCACAACTTGGAATAAAGTACCTCACCAAATCCCTACGGGCGACGGTTTCCTCAATATCGTGCATTCGAAAAGTATTAAACAATGAGGATTGATCAAACCTTATTTCAATCGACAAGTGTTAATCCACCAGAAAAATACTCAGATGCTGGTCCTACCATTGACCGACAATTAATATTCAGATTAAAACCATATGCCTCAAAATACCAAAAATCATTTCTTTGGTTAGGTTCAACACTTTGTACTCCCGCTATTACAAGTCCATTTGGATAATTTTCGCCACTCTTCATCAAAAGGGATGGAGAGCCGATGAATGCGCATGCAACCTCAAGCGGTCCACTTAGTGCAAATTTCCTATCTAAACGTCCTATTGCATCCCGTTGTGAGGGAATTGCAAAGCCTGCGAGAGCAGCGGGAAAATATAGCCCAATCAAGTCTCCCGATTTCAATTTTTTGTAAGTCTCATCAATGCGAGAGGTCGGCACAATCTGCATATTCTTTGAATAGTTTTTATCTGTGTAATCATGAAATTCATATTTTTGAAATTCAGATGCGAAGCTTTTTTCTACAAGATTCACTAATTCAGCAAATGCTTCACCCAGGTCCATTTGTGACAGATAAGCAGGAATAACAAATGGAACATAGACACCAGATAACAATTCTTTATGGGCAGCATCATCTGCGAGATTCTGGACCAAAGAATTAATTTGATCTGTGAATTCTTTTTCTGTGATTGAGATTTTGCCCATAAAGTGGCGCTCAAACCGAGCAAAAATCCCACTCAAGTCCAGAGAGGGCTGATCTAAAAAGAAGTATCGCCTATCGACTTGGCTGTAGACGAATTCAGAGGTTTCAGGGACCAACCTGCCGTTAGTATCGATAGAAATCATCTGTTTTCCCTCTCGCTAGCCCTGTCTAGTAGCCCGATTTAACCGCCGGGCCATGTTATATTACCGTATCAGTTCAGAAAAGCATTGGAGAAACTTACATGATTGATGCAACTTATAATCAAGTCAAAAGTGACATTAGTGGTAACACACTTAGTGACTTAGAATTTTCAAAGCGAACTGATCTCGTTAGCCGAAAACCTCACGTGGCCAAGAAGCTTGCAGAGAATAAGGTGCGCCAGGATGCTGGTTTTCCTACTCCAGTGATCCGGTTAGCTGACAATATGTTGTGTAACTTTCAGTGTACTCACTGCTGTGCGGAGCACTATATGGACCGACATTTACTAAAATTAACTGGAAGTAAGGAAATTCGACGTACGATTGGTTTAGAGCAGATCCGAGAGTTATCAAAGCAAGCTGATGAATTTGGATTAGCACGATTTGTTATTACTGGAGGTGAACCCTTGGTTCGCCGAAATCCATCCTTTGATGAAGTTGTGGAAGCGATTGACCCTGATAAGCATTACATAATCACCGACACGAACGGGTGGTTCATGGATGAAAATAAGGCAAAACACTTAAAGAGTATCGGCGTAGATAAGGTCCAACTGAGTTTGGATAGTTCGATCGAATCTGAACACGATGCGTTTCGAAACAAAAAGGGTTCATACAAGCGAGTTATGACTGCGGTAGATGCGTGTCTTGATGCTGGACTCAACTTGATTTTATCTACATGCCTTGTACGTGGAAGAGTTAAGACTCAGGAATTTCTAGATCTTTGTAAGTTTTCACAAGATAGAGGAATTGGGCTATATGTTACCTATGCAAAACCAGTGGGAAACGCAAAAGAACACCTTGAATGGGTCATTAAAAAGGATGATGCTGATTATTTGAGAGAGTTAGAGAAGGAGTATGACGTTTTCACTCACATGACTCCGTCTTATGGGATGCATCAGGGATGTATCACCGTGAAAGGCATCATAACCGTTACCTCAACAGGTGAAATAGTTCCTTGCCCGTATATGGATATGTCCATAGGAAATTATTTGGATTCACCTCTTAGTGAAATTTTGATGCGCGGTATGAAGAATAAGTGGTTAGGCCCACATCGGCCAGATTGCCTAATTGGAGAAGATTTTGAATTCATTGATTTTCATAATGAGAAGGTAGGGGATCGCAAACTCCTCCCAGTTCCATATGGTGAAGGGTTTTCGGACAAAGACCTGCTACCTGTGCTTGATGCTAAAGGATTAATTTAAATATTGTCAGACCGTAGTTGGGGATAACTTGAACCAAAGGGTGAAACGATCAATAGTTTTATATTAGGATTTGACTTTGATTTGACGTTGGCAGATTCACGAGAATCTATAGCCGACTCCTTGGCCATTGCAACCACCTTGTGCCGTGGTGATCAAAAAGAGCTTCAAAAGTTACCGATTGGCAGATTAACTCTTAAGCAAATAGCAGCTCAAATTCATATAAAGGATGAAGTTGAATTTAGCAATTGCTTCAAAGAGCACTACTCGAAGTTTGGTTACAGAAAAACTCGTTGCGCTCCTAATGTAATTGAATCTCTAAAGATTTTAAGACTACAAAATGTAGAGCTCGTTCTAATCTCAGCTAAAACGATGGAAACCCTACTCCCATCTCTCAAGCACCTTAATCTTTCCAGCTTCTTCTCTAAAGTAATCTCTGTATCTATTGATGGTGACAAAACTACTGCTATGAAAAAAACAAATATTAGCGCCTACATAGGGGACACTCAATCTGATATAGATGCTGCAAATGAAGTTGGTGCTCATTCGATCTACTTTGATGGGATAAACTCAAATCCCGTAGAAGAATATGGATACAGTTTCTCCGACTTTGTTGATTTACCATTACTCATCGAACACATAATCACTCAAGTTGATTAATTCATGCCTCTTATCTAGTCCGATTTCTGGATTGCTCCAATAACTCTGGCCTCACAATTTCACGCAATCGGTGGATAGGAACAGGTGGACTCATGTCTTCAAGTGGATATGAGTCAATTTCTCCAGAATTCTTTACATAGGAACTAACTTTATATGTTGTTTTTGACTGCTTTGAGACGAATAACTCTGTAATCACAGGACCGTTGATATCAAGAACTTGACTAAGAACTCCATCAATTTGCTCATTCTTAGAAATACAAAAATATGGGATTTTAAATGCCCTTGCGATTTCCTTGAAATCAGGGATAAAAATTCCAGATTCACTATCGATTCCTAGGTGGCGGCCACTAAACAAGCTATCTTGGGTCGATCGGATTGACTCATATCCGTCATTATTCTGAATGAAAAATTTAATGTCTAGTTCCCGACCAGCCACCGTAGCTAGTTCTTGAATATTCATCATTATTCCGCCATCACCGTCAACTGATATCGTCCTTTGGCCACCGGCGGCGATGTTTGCACCAATTGCCGCAGGAATTCCAAAACCCATTGGGCCCAGCGCTTCACTATTTAGAACGCGTTGCCCCAACTTCACTTTAAACGCTTGCATTGTGATCTCACTACATGCACCACTTGAACCTGGGACAATCAAATCATTAGGCTTAAGGCGTGTTGATAGCTCATCGAAAAATGTGTAATTGGAAACGCCGTCAATTAATACTTTTTGATTTTCCGGTGGAAGAGGAAATTCCTTTTTAAGGGCCAAAATTTCATCCATCCAGCCTCGAAAATTAAACTCATACTCTTTACGATATGTCTCTATGTCTGCCAGAAAATCTCGAACGTCTGAGTGAAATAATTCCCAATCAAGGTGATTGAATTTTTCTAATTCGCTTGGATCGATATCAACAATTGCAACTCCTGCTAAACGAGCAAAAGTTTCAGCGTTATATGCCAATTGGCCCATATCCATCCGAGCTCCAAGTATCAAAACAAAATCTGAATTCTGTATCGCTAAATTTGACCAGGGTTGTGCAATCGCGCCGGGTCGGCCAGCATTTAGTGGGTTTGTTTCCTCTAAAAAATCAATTGCCTTCCACGTCAGCATAATTGGTGTATTGAATTTTGGCATATGGGTTCGAAAGAATTCCACCATGCCTGCAGTTCGAATACCATTTCCGGCGAGAATAACAGGGCGTTTTGACTCAGACCATTTTAATAGGAGATCTTTAACTTTTTTTTCTTCAATACGAGGTGAGTATTCATTCTGAAGAGAGTCGTTTACTTCAAAAATGTCTTCAGAAATTAAAGCATTTTGAATATCTAATGGAATATCCAACCAAACTGGTCCTGGTCTTCCAGACTTAGCTAGTTTGCAAAGCTCATGAATAGCGTCCAAAGCCTCTGTGACGGTTCTAACTGATAGCGCGCGTTTAGTTATTGGTGCAACTATTTCAGCAATAGAAACCTCTTGAAATCCTCTCTGGCGCAATCCACTTCCATCTTTCAAGTGGCTCAACTTAACTTGACCGGAAATAAAAATCATGGGTGTTGAATCGGTCCAGGCTGCTGCACAAGCTGTAACTGCATTCGTTCCCCCGGGGCCGGTGGTGACGAGAGCAACACCTACCTGATTTCTGTACTGTGCGTATGCTTCCGCTGCAACCCCAACGCTTTGTTCATGCAACATTGGGATTGGAACAATGCTTTCATTTCTGAAAAGAGCATCTACTAAGTACATACAACCGCCGCCAGGCAATAAAAATACATGACTCACACCTATTGACGATAAGTGCTCCCAGATATAGTCCGAAACAGTTAAACTCTTCATATCCAATATTTAACGAAGGTTTTTCTGTCGAGATTCTCAGTGATCAGAGGATCCAAATAGAATGAATCGTTCGGATTATGGTTGGAAGAGACTTCTTCAATTACACAACCGGTCTTTGTATAATACCCATGTGTAGTGTTTGGAGGAATTGCGATCACATCTCCAGGCTGCATTAAAGACACCTCACCATTGATTTTCAATTCGACATCTCCATAAAGTACGACAAAGGTTTCGTCTTTTTCTCTATGTGTCATTTCTGGGTGTGTTTGGCCAGGAAGCGAAATCATTAACTTTTTACAATAATCTCTGTTCACAATTGTAATCATGCAAGATCCAAAATTTGGAAATTCTTCCAGTCCGTAGTGATGTGAGATTTCAAGAGTTGAGTTATTTGGAACTACCACCCCACTCGCTTTGATGATATTGAGAATCTTTTCCCTTATTAAGGAAATTTCCACCTCCGGATTCTCAACTCTTGTATTCTGTAAATTCAAATCCTGATTAGATTTAATGTCTTGTAAAGCTGTCATCACTGCATATTTTCCAAATATATTAGAAGTTAAACCCGCTTCAGCCCCTGGAATTCCATAAAAAACATCCTCTTGTTTAATTCTCGAGCCTTTCGCAATATCTTTATTTGAGAATGCAAATCGCCTTAAACCTGTCAATGCAGTCCGTTCAGCTTCATTTACAAAATTTAATCCTTGAGTTTCTCCAAGCATTTCAGTTGTGGCTTTAATCTGATTCAACCAACTTTTCAATGTGTTTGGCGACGATGAATACCCATTCAAGGTATGACCCTCCGCTTCATCGCCCACATGCCTTTCAAGAATTACTGCACCTTTTGCGAGAGCCATGGGACCAGCAACGAGATTATTCGGATCCTCATGGGTCGAATATCCAATTGGAACGTCTGGATATCTTTCACGGAGTACTGAAATTCGATTAAGTTGGAGTTGGTTATCTGGCGTTGGATAAGCAGCAACACAATGCATAAGTGCAAAATTCTTCTCTCTATTCTGCAAAAATGTTACGACTCTGTCGATATCTGCTATTGATGCACCAGCTGTGGAAAGAACTGTTGGGCCAGCCCACGCTTGAGTCGCTTCAAGAAGTGGCCAGTCACCAAATGAAGCTGAGGCGATTTTTAAGATATCAAAATTATGTTCAATAACCATGTCTACCGAGAATTCATCAAAAGGTGTACAGGCACTATAGAAGCCTGCACTCTCAATATGTGACTTCAGGACTAAAAATTCATCCCAAGCCAGTTTTGTGGAAAGAAATCTATTTACGTATTTTAAGTCTGTCCGCGTTCGGAAATTGGGGTGAATAAAACTTGGTAAATTACGGTACTGAAATTTTATTGCTATCTTGAAATCTAAACCTTCCGCGGATTTATGAACAGAGTCAATAATCCTTAACCCATGATCTAGAGAGCCGTCGTGATTATTTGCCATATCCAAAATCAGAAGAGGTGATGTGGAGGTCAAGTTATGGAGCATAAGCATAAAATACACGAAATAGGGGACTTAGGAATGGCAATGGGCCAGTTTTGTTGATCTTTTTTTGAAGGCCCTCAATCAGGAGCCAATCGGATACCGGAGCTTTACAAAATTCTATTCGCTCAGGTACACATCAAAGATATCTTGTCATGGTAATTTTGAGATGAGGTTGATTTAGAACATTTGATGTCTTGTCTTTCAAAAGCATATAACCTTTATTGAATAAGGGTGGCTTTCTCATTAGATCAAGTTCCGGAAAAGCTAAATATTGGCACTGGTACCTGTCTATATTACTTTTCAAGCACAACATATACCTGAAGATGTGTGCTCACCACCGGCTGCCACCCTTCAATCCAATGTGACAACACCGCTTGGCACAATTAAGTCAACTGCAACAATCCCCGACTCACCCTCATTTGTTGACGGGTCAATAAACTCAATATTGGTACCATTTAACCCATCGGGGATTTGTGTCTTTAACCATGAGTCTGATAATCGCTCTGGGTCAGCAATCGTAATTTTCTCAATTCCGGCAACAGCTTTTTCATCTTGTGATAGGTGATCAGCAGTCAACCATTGGATAAAATGGAAGTTCACGCGAATCAGTAATTTCACCCACATAAAGAGTAGCTTGTAAGTTGACTTTCCATATAGAGAAACCATATTTGAGTACTATTTCTCTATGAGGAAAATCATAGTAATTGCCGCCTTGGAATCTGAGTACTTCAACGCAAAAGGCCCTGTTGAGAAAATTTATTACTCTGGGATAGGGAAAATTAATTCAGCAAGAGTAACGACCCAATTAATCCTAGAAATAAAACCGGATCTGATAGTCAATGTTGGGACTGCAGGATGTCTGAATGAAGAGATGCTTGGCTGTGTGTTGGGGGTCAATGAGGTGCTTGAAAGAGACATGATGGCAGAGCCGCTAGCGCCTCGCGGCACAGTTCCCCTAAGTAATCAGCAATCTATCCATAAGTCCAGTTTTGGCTCAGCTAGATGCGCAACAGGTGATTCATTTGTGACTTCCCGGGACCAATGGTTGTTTGATAATAAAGTGGACTTAGTGGATATGGAGCTTTTCTCGATTGCAAAAGTAGCCAATCATTACCATATCGAGTGGAAATCCATCAAATTTGTTACTGACCTGGCTGATGCTAATGCGGAAAAGCATTGGGTTCAGTCTATAAAACAGTCAGACATTAGAATAAGTGAAATGATTGAATTAGCGCTTTCTTAGAAAACTCTAATCCAAGCTCACAATACCACTAGGTGTCATTAAGTGCACCGCAACAATCCCCGACTCACCCTCATTTGTCGACGGGTCAACAAACTCAATATCTGTGCCATTTAATCCAGCGAGAATCTCTGTCTTAAACCATGAGTCTGATAATTGCTCAGTGTCAGCAATCGTGATTTTCTCAATTGCAGCAACTGCTTTGCCATCTTGTGATGGGTGATCAGCAGTTAACCATTGAATAAAAAATGGTAGTTCACGAGAGTCAGTAATCTCATTAACTCCGATTTGCTTCCACTTAAGATCGGTGCCGTCAGGGCGTGTGCGGTGACCTTGTGTTGCGCTGCGTCCAAACTTCTCTTCAACTATTGAAATATTGTCAGTTGCAAAAACCCAAGTAAGCCAGCCACCACCTTCTTGTGCTTTCTTACTAACAGCTTTGCCCCAAGGAGTTTGTTCTGTTGCTGGGTGATCTAGTGGGCATACAACTTCGATGTATTGACCGTTTTGAAGTGGCAATGTGAAGTTACGTGTGCCAAAGCGTGGGTGGACACCTCCATCAACGAAGGTGGAGCCTAGGCGCGAGCCTAGGCGTTGAACTGTGTCGGCTAGTTGATCATGGGAAGTTACATATGAGACATGGTCTAAGCGCATGGGTAAATCTAACCCTATGAAAAGGGGTGCTCATTACCATCCTGGCTAATTGGTTTTACGCGTGAAAGCGGACTGTTTTAGCCGCTACCGGGCTAAAACACACATCAACGCTTCCACCGTCAGCAAGGGTGCCGCGTTATGGCCCAAATTAACCCTTGCTTCCATAATGGCGCCTATTTTGTTTATCGTTGCCTGTGGTTTGTTATTGGCCGCATAAGCATTAATCTCAATTTCTAGCTCTTTGTTGATCAGGCCATCGTTGCTGCCCGCTTGCACCATCATGACATCGCGATAGAACGTGGCAATATCTAATAGAGCAGCATCAAGACCATCTCTAACCATGCGCGTGCTGCGAGTCTTTTGTTCTTTTTCTAACTCCTTAATTGCTTTACTGCCACCCGATGCCATCCCTCTGACCGTAGCACCTTTGCCATAAGCAAGTGATAAATCATCAACTTCCTTTTCATTTCTCTCATCAGCTGCACTGTTAGCTTGCTCGGTTGCTAGATCAACCAGGCTTTGTGCTGCAGCAAAAGCAGAAGAGATTCCTTTTAATGAGAGTGGCAAGGCCATGATGGTGGTGCGGGTGTTTCGCACTGATTCGTTGTTAGCTAAATATCTAGCACGGCCAATGTGTCCTTGGCTCACTCGTGCTGCAAAATCTGCCATCGCTGGTGATATTCCATCGCGCTTTTGTAGTACTTGGGCAACTGCTGCATTCGATGGCGTGACAAGTTGAAGGTGGCGACAACGAGATCGAATCGTTGGCAACACATCATGCAGCGTTGGAGCACAGAGCAACCACACAGTTCTATTTCCTGGCTCTTCAATTGCTTTTAGTAGCGCATTAGCTGCAGATTCTGTAAGTCTGTCAGCATCTTCCATGACAACCACGCGCCAGCCACCCATAGATGGTGCCCAAGCAACACGAGTAAGAAGTTCTCTTACTTCATCAATCTTTATAGATAGACCTTCAGTTCTAATAATTTCAACATCAGGATGTGCTCCACTAGCTGCAGATCTGCATTGATTACATTCACCGCAGCCATCCTTAGGACAAATCAATGCTTGTGCAAAGGCAACTGCGGCAGAGGATCTGCCAGAGCCTGGTGGGCCCGTGAAGACCCAGGCATGGGTCATCTCTTGTGATTCTTGCCCGCTTCGTGTGGCAGCAACAGCCGCCCTTATGATCTCAACTACGTGTTCTTGTCCTACAAGATTTTCAAAAACACTCAACTTTTTGTCTTCGCCTTCTTCTTAGGCGCTGCGCGCTTAACAGCTTTGCCTGCAGCCCTAATAGGGCGCAGCAGTAAATTGCCTTTATCTTCTCTGGCATTGCGCTTGAGTGCACCTATCTCACTGACTCTTGTA
>Ga0114975_10001305_pt1 | contig 17887 bp, 14 predicted proteins | sample S_130626_EF_Meta_FD_87031 | JGI IMG/M metagenome (GOLD analysis project Ga0114975, IMG submission 87031) | Freshwater microbial communities from Lake Simoncouche, Canada to study carbon cycling - S_130626_EF_MetaG | ecosystem: Environmental > Aquatic > Freshwater > Lake | place: Lake...
GATTTAGGAATTGAGTTTGATATTTATCATAGGACTTCTTCAGCATTGCACCACGAAACTGCACAAGAATTTTTTACTGCTTTAAATGATAAAGGTGATTTAGAGATTAAAGAAAGCGAACAATATTTTGATGAAGCAGCTAGCACTTTTTTAGCCGATAGATTTATAAAAGGAACTTGCCCAAATTGTGGTTACGATAGTGCTTTTGGCGATCAATGCGAAAAGTGTGGTAAGAGCTTAAGTCCCGAAGAATTGATAAATCCTGTATCAACTTTAAGTGGTAATGCACCCATCAAAAAAGCGACAAAACATTGGTATTTACCATTGAATAAGCATGAAGATTTTTTGCGTGAATGGGTATTGAAAGAACATAAAGATGATTGGCGTGCAAATGTTGTTGGTCAAGTAAAAAGCTGGATTGATGGTGGGTTACAACCACGTGCTGTTACAAGAGATTTGGATTGGGGCGTAAAGGTTCCTATTAAAGATGCAGATGGAAAAGTGCTTTACGTTTGGTTCGATGCTCCCATTGGTTATATTTCTGCAACCAAACAATGGGCTTTAAATAACGGTAAAGATTGGAGGCCTTATTGGTATAATGACGACACTAAATTGGTTCATTTTATAGGAAAAGATAATATTGTTTTTCATGCAATTATTTTTCCCGTGATGTTGAAATTGCACGGGAACATTCTGCCTACAAACGTTGCTAGCAACGAGTTTATGAATTTAGAAGGAGATAAAATGAGTACAAGTCGTGGTTGGAGTATTGAAATGGACGACTACATAAGCGATTGGGTTAAACCTGAAAATGGTGGTGGACAAATGGCTGATGCTTTACGTTATTATTTAACTGCTATTGCTCCCGAAACAAAGGATAGTGAGTTTACTTGGAAAGGATTTCATCAATCATATAAAAGTGAGTTAAGTGATATTTTAGGAAATTTTGTAAACAGAACATTTGTGTTAATGCACAAATTATGTGATGGAAAAGTTCCTGCTTTTTCTAATGATATTATTGATGAAGATGACATAAATTTAATAGCTGAAATTCAAAATTCAAAACAAAAAATTGAAAATAATCTAGAAGATTGCAGGTTTAGAGATGCTTTGTTTGAAGTAATAGATTTAGCAAGAAAAGGCAATCAATATTTGCAAAAAAAAGAACCTTGGAAACGAAAAGCTATTGATGGAAAGTATTCAACCGAAGACAAGCAACACATTGATAATTGCATTCATCTTTGTTTACAATTAACAGCAAATATTGCAATCCTCATTAATCCATTTTTGCCATTTACAGCAAAGCGATTAATATATATGATGAAGGTTGTTGATAAAATTTTAGAATGGTCAAATGCCGGCAGTGTTTCACTTTTAAAGGTTGGTTATAGTTTACGCCCACCAGAAATTTTATTTCGAAAAATCGAAGACAGTGAAATCGAAGTACAAATAGAAAAGTTGAAAATCAAAAGTCAAAAGGCAAAAGAAAATAAAGTGGAAGAAACAAAAGAAATCATTAATCAGCCAATCATCAAATCAACAATCGAGTTTGACGACTTTGCAAAAATTGATTTGAAAATAGGAACAATTATTTCAGCAGAAAAAGTAGAAAAGGCAGATAAATTATTAAAACTTGAAGTTGATTTAGGTTTTGAAAAAAGAACAATAGTTTCTGGTATAGCACTTCATTTTAACCCAGAAGAAATTGTTGGTAAACAAGTAACAGTTGTTTGTAATCTTACTCCAAGAAAAATGAGAGGGATAGAGAGCAATGGAATGATTTTAATGGCAGAAGATAAAGCAGGGAAACTTCATTTTGTAAACCCAGATAATAAAACTGATGAAGGAAGTAGTGTGAGTTAAGGGTTCAATAGCTCCACTTAAACAAATTAAAACCTTTACAACTCAATTTTTTTAATAAAATCTTACACAAAAAATAATAAAACCTTTGTGTATTTGTTAAAAACTATATTTTTGCCTCGTAACTAAAACGTTTTAAAATGTCAGACATCGCTACAAGAGTGAAAAAAATCATCGTTGACAAGTTAGGTGTAGATGAAGGAGAAGTAACAACAGAAGCTTCATTCACTAACGACCTCGGTGCAGATTCTTTGGATACTGTTGAATTAATTATGGAATTTGAAAAAGAATTCAACATCTCTATCCCTGATGAGCAAGCTGAAACCATCACTACTGTTGGTCAAGCTGTTGCTTATTTAGAAGAACATGCCAAATAAGAAAAACTCTTAACTGGAATAATTTTAATCCGCCATTCTTTCGGCAATTGCCATAAGTTTGGCGGATTACTTATTAAATTAAACTTTTGTGAAACAGCTTGCTACATTCTACATTACAATAGTTACGTTTCATACCTCAATAAAATAAACAATACTCAACAATAAAAGCTGCCTTATGCAATTAAAAAGAGTAGTAGTTACCGGAATTGGTGCTTTAACACCCATAGGAAATAATCTAGAAGATTACTGGAATAATTTAGTAAATGGTGTTTCAGGTGCTGCACCTATCACCAATTTTGATGCATCCAAATTTAAAACAAGATTCGCTTGTGAAGTAAAAAACTTCGATCCCCATTTATATCTTGATAAAAAAGAAGCTCGTAAACTTGACAGATTCGCTCAATTTGCAGTTGCAGTTAGTGATCAAGCAATGACAGATGCAGGTTTAAATAAAGACAATATTAATTCAGACAGAGTAGGTGTTGTTTTTGCAAGTGGTATTGGTGGTTTAACAACATTTCAACACGAAGTTGCAGACTTTACAAGAGGAGATGGAACACCTCGTTTTAATCCCTTTTTCATTCCAAAAATGATATTGGATATTGCTGCTGGACATATAAGTATGAGACACCACTTGCGAGGTCCCAACTTTGCAGTTGTTAGTGCTTGTGCAAGTAGCACAAATGCTATTGGTGTTGCATTTGATACCATTCGTCTTGGGAAATCAGATATTATTTTAGCAGGAGGAAGTGAGGCTGTTATTAGCGAAGCTGGAGTTGCTGGTTTTAATGCAATGAAAGCAATGAGCGAAAGAAATGATGAGCCAACAACGGCAAGCAGACCTTATGATAAAGACAGAGATGGTTTTGTAATGGGAGAAGCAGCAGGACTTTTGATTCTAGAAGAATTGGAACACGCCAAAGCTCGTGGTGCAAAAATTTATTGCGAAATTATGGGTTGTGGTGCAACTGCAGACGCTTATCATCTTACAGCCCCACATCCTGAAGGATTGGGTGCAAAAAATGTGATGATTGCTGCATTGGAAGAGGCAGGAATGAAGCCAGAGGAAATTGATTATATTAATACTCACGGAACATCTACACCAATTGGTGATGGTGCAGAAGTGAAAGCAATAACAAAAGTTTTTGGAGAACACGCATATAATTTAAATATTAGTTCTACAAAAAGTATGACAGGGCATTGCCTTGGTGCTGCTGGTGTTATTGAAGCTATTGCTTGCATAAAAGCAGTAATGCACGATGTGGTGCCTCCAACAATTAATCACTTTACCGATGATCCCGAATTAGATCCTAAATTAAACTTTACTTTCAACAAAGCTCAACATAGAACTATAAATGCTGCTCTAAGCAATACATTTGGTTTTGGGGGTCATAATGCTTGTGTTATTGTAAAAAAATATAAAGACTAGAAATAATTTATTGAGTTTGCAAATACTATCAAACTTATTCAAATCATCTGCAACAACTTCTTTTAAAAAGCAAGTAGAAAATATTGTTGCTATTAAGATTGGCAATGTTGATTTATACAAAATTGCCCTAAGCCATCGTAGTGTTAAAGAAAGCCCTGATGCAAATAATGAGAGACTTGAATATCTTGGAGATGCTATATTAAGTGCTATTGTAGCAGATTATCTTTTTAAGCGTTACCCATATAAAGGTGAAGGTTTTTTAACAGAGATGAGAAGCAAAATGGTGAATCGCCAACAGCTGAACGATATTGCTGTTAAAATGGGTTTCAGGCAGCTAATGCTTTACAATAAATTAGATGCTACACTTAGAAATAGTCAAATTTTTGGCAATACTTTAGAAGCAATTATTGGTGCAGTTTATTTAGACAAAGGGTATACTAAAACCCAACAATGGGTGCAAAACCAAATTGTAATGCCACATATGTTTGTTGATTCTTTAGAAGGAATTGATATTAATCTAAAAAACAAACTTATTGGCTGGGCAAATAAAAATGGTAAAACACTAACTTTTGATTTGGTAGAAGAAAAGTTTGAAGGAAGTAGAAGGCTTTTTACAATAAATATAGTGGTTGCAGGAGAAATTATTTCTGAAGGAAAAGCATTTAGTAAAAAAGACGCAAGCCTTGTTGCTACTCAATTAGCAATAGAAAAACTTAGTTTATAAAACCATTTATATAAGGAATTTTAAAAAGGGAGTCATATTTTAAAATATCGCTCCCTTTTTATTTATTATCGAGTTTATCTTCCACTCATTACCACACTTTCTTTCACCATGGCATTAAAATCAGTAGCATTTATTAAATCTTCTAAACTCATATTCATTCTATATTGCCAGTAATGTTTAGGGTTTGAGGGTACATTTATTCTTTCGTCATTAGGATTTTCTCTTCTTAAATTTTCATCCATTCCAAGTAAATCTTGCAATTGAAAAATTGCCCACATTGCAGGACTATAAAGGTGTTGTGTAACTATTGATTTATTAATCCAACCTTCGCAAAAGATAGGAGCATCACCCCATTGCCCTAAATCATGGTTATAAAATTTTTGCGTTTTGGCCCTATCTTCTTCCCACCAACCACGAATAATACTCATATCATGTGTGCTTGGCGTAACCACACTTAAATAAGGAGCATCGTTTGGATGAAAAAGCTCTCTTGTACTATCTTTTGGCATACGTTGAATTTCTAAACTTAATAAACCCAACTGTTTCATTACATCAGGAACACAAGCTGGAACTAAACCTAAGTCTTCACCACAAATAAGCATATTGGTTACCCTACGAAGTGCTGGTAGTTTTTGCATTGCTTCGTTTTGCCAAAAATCATCTTGCCTTCTAAAGAAATAATCAACATAAAGTTCCTTTAGCTGATGCTGAGAATTAAAATCTAAATTTTGAAAAGATGCAGTTTGTTCCATTCCAAAACGAAAATGAAATTGCTGCCCATTAGTTTCTTCAACCTCAAATAAAATAACATTGCTGATTAAATTATATAAACCCAATTTCAATTTTTCGTGCAAATCATTTTGCTCTAAGGTTGCAAAATGTATTTCTACCTCACGTTGTGTAGTAAATCCTTTTCTAAGGTTGTAGTTGCCCGAGCCATCAGCTTCAACAAACACTTCTTTTACATAATCTCTATCATATCCAAACTGTTCCCAAAGTGTATGTTCGGTTATAAAAGGTTTTGTAAAACGGTGGTAATTAAAGTTAACACCACGTCCAAAAATTTCGTTAATATGAACAGGAATTGCAGGAACAAAATGACCCATAATCCCTTCTACTGCTTGCATTGGAATACTCCAAATTCTAAAAAAACCAAGAATATGATCTATTCTAAAAGCATCAAAATAATAGCTCATTTGCTCAAATCGTTGACGCCACCAGGCAAAACCATCTTGCTGCATTTGCTGCCAATTGTAAGTAGGAAAGCCCCAGTTTTGACCCTTCACAGCAAAGTCATCTGGCGGAGCTCCAGCTTGCAAATTCAAATTAAATAAATGGCTGTGTTGCCAAGCATCTGCACCATATCTAAAAACGCCTATGGCAATATCTCCTTTCACAACAATTCCTTTTGAATGTGCATAAGCAGTGGCTTCCAGCAATTGTGTGTGTAAATGATATTGTATAAAATAATGAAAAGAAATGTCGTTTTGTGCAGCACTTTTTTCATTGGTTAATGCTGCAATATCTTTTTCGTTATAATTACGATAAGCTGGCCATTCGTTGTAATTGGCAGTTTTATATTCATCTCTCAAATAACAAAAAACAGCGTATGGAACAAGCCAATGTTTATTATTTTTGAAGAAGCTTTTAAACGCTTCACTTGCAAAAGTTTTTTTGCTTTGCAGTGGAAATATTTTTTTAAGAAAAGAGATTTTTGTTTTCAACACTTCTTCATAATCAACAGCATTTTTTGCATTCAATATTGATTGTTTTTCATCTAATCTTTTTAATAAATATTCATTAACAGCATCGGTTGTTTTTAATAAATTTATATAAATAGGATTCAATGCAAATGCACTAATAGCTGCATAAGGATAACTGTCTTGCCAAGTGTTTGAAGCAGTAGTATCGTTGATAGGCAATATTTGAATTAATTTTAATCCAACTTTGCTACTCCAATCTACTAAAGCTTTGATATCATTAAACTCTCCAACGCCAAAACTATTTTCTGTTTTTAAACTAAACACTGGAATAGCTACACCGGCTCCTTTCCAAGTGGAGAAAGGAAGATTGGCAAAAGCATCGTTTACAATAGTTTGTTTATTGGGTTTAATGGTATCGTAAATAACTCGATTGTTACCATCTTCAAATCTTACAAATTCTTTTTTGATAGTATCGTAAACACCATATTTATAAGCAATAGGAAAATTTTCTTTACTTAAATCAACAAATGTTTTGTATTGCGTTTCATTAGCTGAACGAGTCATTAATATTGGATTCTCTGTATTCCAACTGCTTAATTTTTTACTATTACCTATAATACAAAGCGTTTGTCCTTTTGCTAGCAAAGGTGTTTTTGTTTGAAAAGTATGCGTATATTTTTTTGGAATAGGTAAAGCAATTTCTGTTACATTCTCTTTCAACAAAACATTTTGAAAGGGCACAGTATAAAAAGCATTTTCGGGATAACCAGTATAATTCCATCCATCAAGAATCAATAACTCTTCGTTCTTAATTTTTGATAAATTGAATTGTTTATCGTTACCACAATCATATTGAATAGTGCCATCTAATGATTCTAGAAAATAATTATAAGTAATGGTTTCATCTTTTAAATCAACATTAGTTAAATCAATATTTGCATACCAAAACTCATCATTAAAATACTGCATTGGTAAGGCTTTCGCAATATTGCCATTACCCAATAATTCGTGATTACCAGTTATAAAAAGCGATTGCCCATAGGTGGTTGAAAACTTCAGTTGAAAAGTAATTGTTTGAACTTTGACGTTTGAACTTTGAGGTTTTACCGCAATTTCTTGTTTCTTGTTTCTTGACTTTTCAGTTTTAACTTTTGCCACTACTTTTTTTGTTGCTTTAGCAATTGGTTCAACTTTAGTTTCTTTGGTAGAAACAATCTTTTTAGCTGTTGGCTTTATTTTCTTCGTTTCAATCTCGGCAATTATTGCTTTTTTTTGAACAACTTTCTTAGAAATTGTTTTTTTATCCGCAGTTGTTGGAGTAGCAATTTCAGGCTTTGCCTTTATGCTTTTAATTTTCTTGGCAGCAGTTATTTCTAATTCAGACATATCGTTTTGGTATTACTTTAAAATACTTATCGCAAAGTAATGAATAGATGTGTAAAATGAACACATTGATTGACTTTTTTTTAGAATCTTACAGAAAGCTATTAGTTAATAATTTGAAAGGCATAATAGCAATTTAATATTTTCGATGGTTAAGTTTAAAGCATGTCAAATACTAAATGGCTACCTTTACGCTATGAATCTATTCACGAAGATACTTTTTCTGTTATGTGTTTGTTTTTTGGTAAATTGTACTAAGTACGTAGAAAAAACAAGCACTACTAATCCCACAGGAACTGTTAGCACAAATCCTGGCTCAAGTGGAACCAGTGGCAATGGACCTATAATAATTACCTATACTAGCACAAGCCCTTGTGCTCCAAGCAACGAGGTTTTTACTTTTAATTGTTCAGGAACGGGTGTACCATCAGGAGCCACTTTTGAATGGTATTTTGGCGATGGGGGTGCCAGTTCGGGAGCAACTACAACGCATGCCTATCAAGATGGAGGATATAAAAAAGTCTTAGTAAAAGTTAAAACAAGTACCCAGAAAGATGTTGGAGAATTAACAATTAATGTGAAAGCTTATGGACAGTTGGTTACGCCTATTGCATCTTTCTCTTATCAATTAAAAAACCAGGTAGGAACGCAAGCTACTTATGAGTTTCAGAGCAATAGCTCAATTGCCAATGGTTCGCTAAGCTACAAATGGGATTTTGGTGATGGAGGAACAAATAACGATAATAAAACAACACACACGTATCAACAAAAAACAACAGATCAAACTTTTACAGTAAAACTTACAGCATTCAGCGATGCTGGTTGTGGCGATAGCAAATCTGTTGATATTGTTGTTCCTGCAGCTTATAATATTACTGGTGGATTTACTGTATCACAAACCAGCCCTTGCCTGCCAAGTAAAGAAGTTTTTACATTTGTAGGACCCACTACCAATGTTCCAACAGGAGCTATTTATAAATGGGATTTTGGTGATGGTGTTGCAGGCTCTATTTTAGGAAATCCTGTTACCAAATCTTATGCTTACAATAACTCTTACTCGGTAACTTTAATTATATATTACAACGGTGCAGAAATTTATCACGTGATACAACCCATTAAAAGCTATGGATTAGACGCAACTCCTTTAGCTTCATTTTCTGTTCAAAACATTAGCAATACTGCAACAACTACAACATATAATTTTAATAACTCATCGCAAGTTGCTGGCGGGTTTTCAAACACACATTGGGCTTGGGATTTTAATGATGGCAACACAAAAAGTGGCGCTTTGCCCAATGTTGACAATACGTTTAGCAGAGGAACAACAGATAAAACTTATACAATAAAAATGACAGTTACTGCCAACTCTGGTTGTGCTGCAACTGCAACTAACACAATCACTATTCCAAAACAATAAACAATGGATTTTACAACTTTTAATTGGGCAGATTATATGGGTTTGTTGGGTGCTTTTTTAAGTGCCATCACCTTTATTCCACAAGTATTACAGGCGTATAAAACCAAAAGCGTTAAAGATCTTAATTTGTCAATGCTGCTCATTGTTTTTTCAAGTGTTATTATTTGGTTGGTTTATGGTTTTGCAAAAGGATTATTGCCCGTAATTATTGCCAACAGTATCATCTTAATTTTAAGTGCTATTTTGCTTTATTTTAAAGCAACGTTTAAAAACTAATGTTTATTAAAACATAATTTTTTAACACTTTACCAATATCTGCTAACTATACATATTTTCGTTTAGTCAACACATCTCAACATCGTACATCTAACATCATAAATTTTTATGTCTGTATTTAATCAAAACCGAAGCAGAGTGGTGCAAACTATTTTTGTGGTGGCTTTTGTAATCATATTACTTCAGTTAATCAATCTTCAAATTATATCTTCAAAATACAGAATAGCGGCAGATGAAAATGCCAATCTCAGAAAAACTATTTACCCCAATAGAGGAATCATTTTCGATAGAAAAAAACACAGTCTGTTAGAGAATGTGATAATGTATGATTTAATTGTAACACCATCAGAAACCAAAGGATTAGATACGTTGGCTTTTTGCAATATGATGGATATTGATACCATCGCATACAAAAAACGCATTCTTAAAATTCTAGGTAAAACAGGCAGTGCTGTTAAACCTGGAACTTTTGAAGCATTATTAACACCAGAAAAATATGCACGCCTTTCTGAAAATATGTATCGCTTTCCTGGTTTTTTATTAAGCGAACGTTCTGTTAGAAGTTATCCCTACAATGCAGCAGGAAATATACTTGGCTACATTGCAGAAGTTGATACTGGTTTTTTAAGAAGACACAAAGACGAAGGCTATGAAATGGGCGATTATGTTGGATTTACTGGCTTAGAAAGAACCTATGAAAAAGTATTGATGGGGCAACGTGGCGTAAAACGTCTTATAAAAGACAAACTTAGCCGTAATATGGGCTCCTACGAAAATGGATTGTTTGATACAGTAGCTATTGCAGGAAAAAACTTATACAGCAGTATTGATATAGAACTGCAAAAATTAGGTGAAAAACTAATGACAGATAAAGTTGGAAGTATTGTTGCTATTAACCCTAAAACGGGTGGAATTTTATGTATGGTGAGTGCTCCAACTTATAATCCCAATTATTTAACTGGTCCAGAAAGAAGAAAACATTTTGGAGAACTTTTCACGGATCCTAGAAAACCATTAATTAACAGACCTGTTAGTAATAAATCAGCACCTGGTTCTACTTTTAAAACAATTGTTGGTATTGTAGGATTAGCAGAGGGCGTAATTGATGAGCACTATTCTTTAACTTGTGGCGGTGCTTTTTGGGGCTGTGGCACTGGCAAACCAAAATGTTTAGATAAAGGAACTTTTAATATCAAAGGTGCCATTGCTGTGAGTGATAATGCTTTTTTTGCAACGGTGTATAAAAAAATATTAGACCAAAATAAATATCCAAATACAGATACCGCTTTAGAAATTTTTAATAGGTATGCTCACTCTTTTGGCTTGGGAAGCAGATTAGGTATTGATTTGCCATCTGAAACAAGGGGCAATATTCCAACTTCGGCATCTTATAGAAAAATGCATAGTGTTAAGTGGAACTCTTGCAATATTATTTCAAATGCAATAGGTCAAGGAGAAGTAGAAGTATCGCTTTTACAACTAGCAAATGTTATGGCAACTATTGCTAATAAAGGTCATTTTTACACCCCACATTTAATTGATTCTATTGAAGGAGGCGATGAATATAAATTGCTAAGTAGTTATAAAATAAAGCACCATGTTTTAAACGTGCCAGATAGTGTTTTTGAAGTGGTACACGATGGAATGCAAGCTGTAATGCAACCAGGTGGAACTGGCTATGGTGCAAGAGTTGAAGGTATTACTATTTGTGGCAAAACAGGTACGGTTGAAAATTATACCAAAGGCGAAAAGCAAAGAGATCACGCATTTTTTGGAGCATTTGCACCAAGAGAAAACCCAAGAATTGCTATTGCTGTAATGTGCGAAAATGCAGGCTTTGGTTCTCAGTCATCAGCACCTATTGCCAGCTTATTAATTGAAAAATATTTGCGTGATAGTATTAAAGGAGATGAAAGAAAAAAAGAAGAAGAAAAGATTACTAAAACCAAGTTGATTCCTAAAATAATGCAACTACAAATAGATGCAATGGAGGCTTTAAGAAAGGCAAAACTTGATTCTATCAATGGTTTGCTTGAAATGGATAAAGAAGGTAGAGACAGTTCAGAAGTGGAGCAAGAAACTGAAAAGCTATTTATCTCAAACCCTTTACCAATAAAGCCTGCAAAGGATTCTAAAAACACAAACGATACTAGTAGTGCAGCTTTGTTAAATGAAGAAAAAAAGCATCATAAAGCTAAAAAAGCAGTAAATTAGTTTAGTTTTAAATTTATAGAGTTGTAGTAAAATAATGTTTCGAATTCGTTGCCAAAAATTTTAAAAGAGCCAATGTGCTAAGTAGTTTATATTTATGCCTCTAAAACAACGATTATGCTTGAATGGCAAACAGGAAAAGTTATTGATATACAAGATGCTTCTGCTTCTACAAAACGCTTCTTCATAGAAATTCCAGCCATAACAAATTTTGACTTTGAAGCTGGTCAATTTGTAACACTTGATTTGCCCATTCACGAACAAAAAAATAAGCGTTGGCGTAGTTATTCTATTGCATCTGCACCTAATGGTACAAATGTTATAGAACTTGTAATTGTATTGCTGGAAGGCGGATTAGGTACCACTTATTTATTCAATCACGTTGCTGTTGGAAGCGAGTTAACACTTCGTGGTCCGCAAGGAAAATTCACTTTGCCGCAAACTATAGATAAAGATTTATACCTTATTTGCACGGGAACAGGTATTGCACCTTTTAGATCAATGGTCAACTATATTCACGAAAATAATATACCGCATAGAAATATTTATTTAGTGTTTGGTTGCAGGCAGTTTGCCGATTGTTTATATAAAGATGAGCTACTAATCCTTCAAGAAAAACTGTCAGGGTTTCATTATATGCCTTGCTTTTCAAGAGAGGAAGAGGTTCCTCATTTTGGAAGAAAAGGCTATGTTCACGAAGCATACACAGCAATGGTTTTAAAAAATAAAATTGGCGACGAACTTGCTCCCTCTGCCTTTTATTTATGCGGTTGGAAAAATATGATTGATGAAGCAAAACAAAAAATTGTAGATGTAGGTTTCGATAAAAAAGCTATTCACTTAGAATTGTATGGATAAAATATTCTTGTTAAGGTTGTTAATAGCTCATATTTATATTTGCTTTGCTTAAATACACCAATGCAACCACTATCAGTTTCTATTATTACTTTTAATGAGGCAAAAAATATTGCTCGTTGTTTAGATAGCGTGAAAGATATTGCTAATGAAATTGTGGTGATAGATTCTAATTCTACAGACAACACAGAGAGCATTTGTAAACAATATGGTGTTAAGTTTTATAAACAATCTTTTTTGGGTTATATAGAACAAAAGAATTTTGCTTTAGAACACTGCAAACACAATGCTGTGCTGTGTTTAGATGCTGATGAATGCCTTAGTGCAGCGTTGATACAATCTATTAAACAAGCTAAACAAAATGATTTTCCTGCTGATGCTTATACTATGAATCGGTGTACTAATTTCTGTGGCAAGTGGATTAAATATGGCACTTGGTATCCTGATAGAAAATTAAGATTGTTCAATAAACAAAAAGGAAAATGGGGAGGTGTAAACCCACACGATAAAATTGAAATGACGAGTGATAGTAAACCTGTGTTTTTAAAAGGAGATATACTTCATTACAGTTACTACACAGTTGAAGAAGTATTAACACAACAAAATAAGTTTACTACCATACAAGCCAAAGCCATGTTTGAACAAGGTAAACGGAGCAGTTTATTTAAACTTTTTGTAAATCCGCTGATTGCTTTTATCAGTGGCTATATTTTTAAACTTGGTTTTTTAGATGGTGTTGATGGTTTTTTTATCGCCTCAACAGTGTCATACAATACAATGGTAAAATATGATAAGTTAATGAGGTTGCAGAAATCATAAATACTATAACAATCTAGCAGCTTTTTCCAAATCTTCGGGTGTATCAATTTCAATGCCCATATAATCTGTAACCACCATTTTTAAAGGAATCCCATTTTCTAAATACCTAAGACATTCAACCTTTTCAGCAGCTTCTAAAGGTGTCATTTCCCAATTAGTAAAATCTATTAAAGCCTTCTTGCGAAAAGCATACACACCGATATGTTCATAATAAATAGGCGAAACATTTTTATCTCTGTGATAAGGAACAACGCTTCTACTAAACATTAACGAATTCATATTTTTATCAACAGCTACTTTAACATAGTTAGGGTCTGCAATTGATTTTTCATCTTTCAAAATCTGCATCAAGCTTGCAACTTGCACAGTATTATTATTAAATACTTCAAGCAGTTTTTCAAGTGGCTCACGTTTAACAAATGGCTCATCGCCTTGTACATTTACAATAATATCAATGTCTAAATCTTTAGCTGCTTCTGCAATTCTATCACTTCCGCTTTCATGAGAACGCTTGCTCATAATAGCTTTGCCGCCATTTGTTGTAATTTCATTAAAAATAATATCACTATCTGTAACAACTATTACTTCATCAAACAATCCTGTTGCAATGGTGTTATCGTAAGTGTGGCGAATAACGGTCTTATCGCCTAGTATTTGCATCAACTTAGCAGGAAATCTAGTAGCAGCATACCTTGCAGGAATCATAGCAACTTTTGTAAGCGATAAGGAACTCATATTTTCTATATTAAAGAACAAATTTAGTTAGTTGTTTTATGTATTGATGAATAAACTTAATATTGTGTCAACTAATTTTATATGTCATTTTCTGTCAAAATTAATCATTCAAAAAAATATCCATCAATTATTCTATCTGATGATTCATCAAAAACTGAAGCTGAAATTTTTTGCTTTGGCGGTTTATTAAACACTTTTGCAGTTGAACAAAATGGAAAATTATTTAATGTTGTGGATGCTTATGCCGATATTGATGATGCCATTGAAAAACGAAACACTTGGTTTAAAAGTTGCAGACTAAGCCCATTTCCTTGCAGGTTGAAAGATGGTATTTATGAATTGCACAAAGAGCAATTTAAAATTGAAAAATTTTATTTAGGTGAAAATGCAATGCATGGAATTATTTATGATGCAGTTTATGATATCCTAGGAATTGAAGCTAATGATAGCTTTGCTTTGGTTGAATTAAGTTATGATTATAAAGGAGCGGATAAAGGATATCCATTTGCATTTGACACAAGACTTGTTTGGAAACTAGAAGCCAATAATTTATTAAGTATAAGTTCTTATGTTACTAATAAAACCAGTTTAATTATTCCTTATGCAGAAGGTTGGCATCCCTATTTTAAATTGGATATTCCTATTGATGATTGCACATTAAAATTTGATGCAAGCGATTTGTTAGCGTTTGATGCAAACTTTATTCCAACTGGAAAACTAATTGAAGACAAAAGGTTTAAACAACCAACATTACTAAAAGATATTTGCTTAGACAATTGTTTTGTTTTAGATAAAAATATAGAAGAACCTAAATGTATTTTAAAAGGGAAACAATTGGCTATAAGTATTATTCCTAAAGCACCTTATGATTATTTGCAAATATTTACACCCGAACACAGAGAAAATATTGCCATAGAAAATTTAAGTGCTGCACCCGATGCTTTTAATAATAAAATTGGGTTGCAACATTTGCAACCCAATCAAGCATATCATTTTAAAACTAGTTATCAAATAGAACATTTATAATTACATAATAGCATTGTTTTTACCGGTAAATATTTGTGATATTGATTTAATAGTATAATAAAATACAGCCATCATTGCGGCAAATAACAAAGTAAAACTCCAAGTGGATATATGATGAAAGGGATGAATAATTCTTTCAAATGAAGCATCAAACAAACCATCAATATCAGTAATGATATTCCAACTATTAAAACGCAAGAATCTACCTATGTAAATTCCATAACCACATAATAGAAAACTAGCTAGAACAATCGTTTTTACTGCAATTGGTTTTAAATGTCTTGAAAGAAATTGCTCCACTTGAATTAATGATATTAAACCTATAATCAAACCATTCCAAACAGCACTAATGCAAATAAGTAAATCAAACCAATAAGGTACAGGTGGACGCTCAACATAATGAAAAAAATCTGTAATAATGTAAGGTGCATTTGGATAGAAAAACAACCACATCAAAATGATTGTTATTGACTTTATATCTATCTTTTTTTGTTTCAGCAAATAATTACTTAACACCAAAGGAGTGATTGCAAGAAATAAATTCCAAGCAAAAAATATATATGTCAAACTATGTGTTAAAATAATTCTGGTTGTTAACAAAAGCAATGTGAATGATACAGATAAGAAAAGCATTTTATTTGCTGCATTTATTTTATTATTCATTTATAATATTTTAGGTAAGAAAATAATAAGACCAATAACCACACTTACAATAGCGGCCCACATTACAGCAGCAGCTGCTATATCTTTAACAATTTTGATAATAGGATGATATTCTTCCTGCACTATATTGCATAGGTTTTCAATTGCAGTGTTCAGCATTTCTAAAGCTATTACAAATCCAATACAAAATAAAACAAACAGCCATTCGTATGTGCCAATTCTACATCCCACTGCAAGTGCTATTGCTAAAGCCGCAATCGCTAGCTGTATAATTCCATTAATTTCATGCAAGAAGAAATATCGCATCCCATTAAAAGCATTTCTAACTGCTTCTAAAAAACTTTTATTCTTTTTCATAGCTGTTTTTTAATGGATGCTAAACAACTTCCGTTTAACATCCATTGTAAATATTTTAGGCTTTAATTTTAATCAGCTGTAGTGCCATACCAATTGATTTTTCTACTACCAAACATTACTAATGCAAGGATGATAAATAAACCAATGCTTCCGACAAGTAATGCTGCATCTTCTAATCTGATAAGTACAAAAATGAAGGCATATAGGCAAGTAAGTAAGCTACCAAAAACACTAGCTGTTTTAATATTTTTAAAATGACTTTTAGCATACAATGTAATGAGTAATACTGTTGCTAATGCTGCAATTAAATAAGCATAATCGAATAGAATAAATTCGCTGATTGATAATAATAATGTAAAGAATATAACCAATGCTATTCCTATTAAAACATATTGAACAGGATGAATTGGTTTCTTTTGCATCAACTCTATAATAAAGAAAAGTGCAAAGGTTAAACCTATAAATAAGATAGCATATTTTACACTGCGATTTGTTTTTGTATATTGGTCTGCAGGCTGAACCATACTTACACCAAAAGCAAGATTTTGTTTGTTGAAATTAAGATCTTTTAATACAGTACCAAAAGGAAGATTAGCATTATTAAAACTCCATTTAGCTGTAAATCCTAGTTCGTTCACATCTCTTGTGCTTGGCAAATTACTACCATCAAATTTCGGATCTTTCCAAGTTGATTTTATGTCGAAATTACTATTGCCACTTAAAGGAATAAAGTGCAATCTTTCACTACCTTTTATTTTTAATTGCATATCAAAGTTCAATGCTTTTTGTAGGTCTTCTAAAGTTAAAACTACGTTAGCAGATAAACCAATTGCTTCAACATCTTTTGTTGCAGTTGCTGTTCTAACATATTCTTCCTGATTATTCCCAACTGGTGTTGCAATAGTTTCAATTTGTTTGGTAGGCAAGCCTGGTGCTAAATCATATTTAGTTCCATTAAAACTAATATTCATTTTTTCTTCAATGCCTTTAAAGTCACTAATGCCATAGCAAATTTTTGCTTCGCTAAGTTCTAATGAACTAGGCTCTATGTCTTTTGGTAATTGAATTTTAAAGTTACCTGTTGTTTTTATATTACTCCTATACAAAAGGATTTTGTAAATAGAGCGAGGTCTGATTTCTGGATTTATTGTTCCATTAACATTTAAGTTTTCCGGCAATAAGTAAAGGTGTTTTTTTACTAATCCTTCGTTTTCTTTCACTTGATAAGGGATGTATAAATAAGGGCCAGAAAGTGTTTGCTGTGTTGACCATCCATTGGTTACATCTTTAACTACATCTTGTTGTCTTTTTTCTCGTTCTGATACCAGATCTCTTACAAACACTGTTGGAATGAGCATTAAAAGAATTAATGCTCCTGTAACAACACCTTTAAATAGAATTTTGTTAGCACTGTTTGATTCAGGTTTTTTGTTCTTCCAATTGGTAGAAGGTTTGATGTTTGAATCTTGATTTGTGTTGCCAAAGTTTGTGGCATCTTGAAATTGATTTTGTTCCATAAAATTGTTGATTTGAGATGATAAAAAATAATTATTGATTGATTTGTGAATGATTGAAATAGCTATAAGTGAACAGAGAAAAAGACCTAATGATGCAAGTGAACAGTGATAGATAAAATTGGTTAGCCAGTGCTCGCTGTCAGAATTAATAAGCCCATACAATAATGCATAAGGCATTGTAGATATAAAACAAACTAGATATAGTAATTGCAACTTAGTTTTTTGTTCTATGTTTTTGCGTTGTGCTATCCAAGGGAGAGAGAGAATTAAAATGATAAATACAGGCAAACTACATAGTATAGAAAACACAAATGCTAAAATGCAATAGATAGCTAATGATGTATCAAAAATTGTTGCATACATCAACCAACCAACTGCAAATACTGCACAGGTTAAAAACCAAATTGAAGCAGCAATGTTTGTTTTTGAAACTAGATGATTCATTTGTTAATAGATTAAATATTCTTTAGAAGATGGATTAAGATATTCTTCAATTTGGATTCTTGTTTTATATAAGCCTATCCAGCCTGCAAGA
>Ga0114975_10001309_pt1 | contig 17872 bp, 10 predicted proteins | sample S_130626_EF_Meta_FD_87031 | JGI IMG/M metagenome (GOLD analysis project Ga0114975, IMG submission 87031) | Freshwater microbial communities from Lake Simoncouche, Canada to study carbon cycling - S_130626_EF_MetaG | ecosystem: Environmental > Aquatic > Freshwater > Lake | place: Lake...
CAACGGACGGCATGTGGTTCAAGGGCCGCGGCGTGGTCCGCAATCTCATTCCCGCCCTGACCGACTTTGAGTTGGGTCCGCCGGGCGCCCAAGCCGCGGTGTGTTATTGCCACAGCTTGCGGGATCCGACCGAACCTGTCATCGGCGAAGGGCGGATGATCCGGGTCTGGTCATTGACCAGTCCGGTCGTCGGGACGACCAAGCTCTGGGTGTCCGACAAGGCCCGCGTGATGGGTACGCCCGTCATTGGCACCAACACCCATGTCGAGGTGGACGGGATCTGGCAGTCAGTGCTGGGCCAGGGGGTTGACGCGAGCGCCAGTGGTCAGATTGGCGCCTACCCGATTGATCTCTCGGCGCTGAGCCCGGACCGGATGATCCGACCGGTGGCCGGACAGTACGTGGCCATCAAGGGAAGCTGGCTAAACGGCCGATTGGTCGCGACACGGGCGAGCATTCTGAGCCCCGCTGAACTGGCGAAGGTGCAATTGACCGGTGTGCTCCAGAGTCTGACCAACGGATTTTGGAAGCTGGGCAGCGACTCGATCGCGTTTGATTCGGCTCAGTTCGAGAGCGGAAACCTCCAGAGTCTGGCACCGGGCGTGAGAGTTAGCGTCGATGCGACGCTTACCGATCGCGGTTTGCGTGCCGATCGGGTGCAGTTGCGCCCCTGAGCGCTCAGGCGGGGGGAAGCGGGCGCTCGCTGGCAAAGAGTTCCTGGACCGACTCGCGCGGGCGGGCAACATGGACCCGGGCGCCGTCCACGAGAACTTCAGCGGGGCGCGCCCGGGTGTTGTAGTTGGAGGCCATGGTCATCCCATAGGCACCGGCGCAGCCAATCGCCAGCAGGTCATCTTCGGCCAGGGCGAGCGCGCGCGCGCGCGCCAGCCAGTCGCCGCTTTCGCACACCGGCCCGACCAGGTCGTATTCCTGAATTGGCCGATCGTGTCGGGCGACAACGGCCTGAACCGGATGCCAGGCCTCATAGAGTGCTGGGCGCATGAGGTCGTTCATGGCGGCATCGACAACGGCAAAGTGCCTTGAACCGTTGTCTTTGAGATACTCCACCCGGGTCAGCAAGAGGCCGGCTTCGGCGACGAGGGCACGGCCAAACTCGAAGATCACCTCAACGTTGGCCCGGTTCGGGTGAACACTGCGCCACCGATCGACGCGATCGAGCAGCTGGGTCAAAAATTCGCCCCGATCCGGTGGCGTTTCGCTGTCGTACCGAATCCCGAGCCCGCCGCCGAGGTCGAGGTGTTGCAGGGCGATTCCGTCGGATTCGAGGAGATCGGCCAGTGCCAGCACCCGATCCAGCGCATCGAGAAACGGCGCCGCCTCGACAATTTGGGAGCCGATATGGCAATCGATGCCGAGGATTTCGATGCCCTTCAGACCGGCTGCGTGGGCGTAGACCGCGCGTACCCGGTCGTGGGCGATGCCGAACTTGTTTTCCTTCAATCCGGTTGAGATATACGGGTGGGTGCCCGCGTCGACATCCGGATTGACGCGGATCGAAATCGGCGCGCGCCGCCCGAGCGCGCGGGCGATGGTGTCAATCCGGTCGAGTTCTGCTTCGCTCTCCACATTGAAGCATTTCACCCCAATCTCAAGCGCCCGGCGGATTTCGGTTCGGCTCTTGCCGACACCGGAGAAGACGATCCGAGCCGGATCGCCGCCAACCGCGAGCGCGCGCTCGAGTTCTCCGCCCGAGACGATATCGAATCCAGCCCCTTGGCGGGCCAGAAGATCGAGCACGGCGAGGTTGGAGTTGGCCTTCATGGCGAAGCACAACAGGACGCCCCGCCCGGCGGCCGCGCGGGCGAAGCTGTTGAATGCCGCTTCAATGGCTGCGCGCGAGTAGACGTAGGTTGGCGTCCCGAATTCTTGCGCGATCGTGGTCAACGCGACCTGCTCGCAGTGGAGCGTGCCATTGAGGCTGATGAAGGACACCGGGTTCATGGACGGCTCTGCAGCGTAGGTTCCAAGCGCAGCGGGGCTGGCTCGGTGGTTTCTGGGGGCAAGGACGAAATTCGGGCCGGGTCTTGTGGGCGCTGGCGAGCAGGGGCGGTTCCGGCCGATTGAGGGGCCTCGGCAGCGTCTGCGGCGCGATCAGCCGGGGGTGACGCCAAGCGCAATGGGCCACGCTGTCCACAGCCGAAGGTCCCGGTGACGAACAGACAGGACAACCCGCAGGCTAGAATCAAGCGTACGCCACTGAGCATCGATCGAGAATACCATGAGCTTTTTTGCGGATGAGGCCAGCTTTTTGACCGCGGTCGACCGGGTTTTCGCGGCGATTGAACGTGCATTGGATGCCAGTGGGCTCGATGTCGATAGCGCCCGCCAGGGGGCGGTCCTGGAGATCGGATTCGACGATGGCTCGCGCGTCATCCTCAATGCGCAGGCGCCACTGCACGAAATCTGGCTCGCATCGCGCAGCGGTGGCCGGCATTTTCGAGCGTCCGCGGACGGGCTCTGGAGCGATACGCGCTCGGGCGCGCCTCTGACCGACGAGCTGGCGGCCGCGCTGAGTCTGCATAGTGGTCAGCCAGTGGCCCTGAGGGCTGACTTGCTGCGTTGAACTGCGGTGTTGAACGGCGGGACCTGGGCCTCAGTTTCTCACCGGGGTCGCGCCTGGCTCTGGCTCCAGGCCGAGTCCCGGAACGGCGCCCTGGCCGGGGCGGGTTTCCTGATAGAACCACTCGTTACCTTCGCGCACGATACCGGCAGGCGGCGCGGCTTCGATTTCCGCTTTGCCATTGAGCGCGCGCTCCATGTAGGCAATCCAGATCGGTAGGGCCAGGCCACCGCCCGTTTCGCGCTCGCCGAGTTTGCGCGGCTGGTCATAACCGACCCAGGCAATGCCGACGATCTCCGGGTTATAGCCAGCGAACCAGGCATCGTGGGCGTCGTTGGTTGTGCCGGTCTTGCCCGCCAGATCGGTGCGTTTGAGCGCGAGCGCCCGGGTCGCTGTTCCCGCCCGAACGACGCTCCTGAGCATATCGTTCATGAGGTAGGCATTGCGCTCGTCAATGACCCGAAGGCTCTCGTCACCGGCCAGCTGCGGATGCGACTGCGCGAGCAGGCGGCCCTGGCCATCGACGATACGTTGGACCAGCCAGGGCTCGATCCGGTAGCCGTTGTTGGCGAACACGGCATAGGCGCGGGCCATTTGCCAGAGGGTCACAGAGCCTGCGCCGAGCGCCATGGTGAGATAGGCCGGATGGCGTTCGGCGTCGAATCCGAACCGGGTGACATAGTCCTGCGCATAGCGCGTACCGATCGCCTGCAGCACCCGCACGGAAACCATGTTCTTGGATTTGGCGAGTCCGGTGCGCAATGGCATCGGCCCTTCGTACTTCCCGTCGTAGTTCTTGGGCTCCCAGGGCTGCCCGCCGGTGGTTGCCGCATCGATGTAGATCGGTGAATCGGCCACCAGGGTGGCTGGGGTGAAGCCTTTCTCGAGCGATGCGGAGTAGATGAAGGGTTTGAAGCTCGATCCCGGTTGGCGCCAGGCCTGCGTCACGCGGTTGAACTTGTTACGGCCAAAATCAAATCCGCCGACCAGGGCCCGGGTCGATCCATCGTGGGCATTGATCGCGACAAAGGCACTTTCGACTTCGGGGACCTGGACGATTTCCCAGATTCCGCTGCGGTTGTGCCAGACCCGCACGACCGCGCCACGGCGCAGGCGTTTTGCGGCGACCACCCGGTCGGGCGGCCCCAAGGCGCCCGCGACAAACTTCAGTCCTTCGCCGCTGATTTCGATGGCCTGACCGCGGCCGCGTGAGACCCGAACGGCTTTGGGGGAGGCCTCGAGGACGACAGCGGCCAGAAAATCATCCACATCGGGATGGTCCGTGAGCGCATCGGCCACGGCGTCTTCTTGCGCCGCATTGTCGGCGCCGAGGTCGACGAAGGCTTCCGGACCCCGGTACCCGTACTTACGGTCGTATTCCAGAATCCCGTTGCGAACCGCCGCGTTGGCCGCGCGCTGCTCACTGGAACTGACGGTGGTGTAGACCTTCAGGCCGAGTCCGTAGGTGTCTTCTTTGAACATTTGTTCGGTGAGCTGACGCGCCATTTCGGCGACATAGGGCGCGTGCAGCGGCGTGTCCATACCGGTTGCCCGAACCGTGGGTGGTTCCGCCACCGCGCCACGGTATTCGGCCTCGGTCAGGTAGCCGAGCGCGCGCATGCGACCAAGCACATAGAGCTGGCGGATCCGCGCCCGCCTCGGATTGACCACCGGATTGAACTCCGAGGGGGCCTTGGGCAGTCCGGCGAGCATGGCAGCCTGAGCCGGTGTCAGTTCGCCCAGGGTGCGCCCGTAATAGATCTGTGCGGCCGCGGCGAAGCCGTAGGATCGACGGCCTAGAAAGATATGGTTGATGTAGATCTCGAGGATCTGTTCTTTGCTCAGATTCTCTTCGATGCGCAGCGCGAGCAGGACCTCGAAGACCTTGCGAATGTAGGAGCGCTCGCTCGAGAGGTAGAAGTTTCGCGCAACCTGTTGCGTGATCGTGCTGGCACCCCCGCGCCCGCGCCCGGTCACGTTGTCAACGACGGCGCGCAGCACCCCCAGCGGATCGACCCCGGAGTGTTCGAAAAAGCGTTCGTCCTCGGCCGCCAGCAGCGCACTGCGCATCATCAGCGGGAATTCGGATGCGGCCACAAAGGAGCGCCGCTCCTCGCCAAATTCGCCCATCAGGACGCCGTCGCTGCTGTAGATGCGCAATGGAATCTTGGGCCGGTAATCGAGCAGCACCGACATGCTGGGCAGACGCTCATTGGCCAGCACGATGGCCAGCATGCCCACCATCACTGCCCCGCAGGCTGCGGTGACGGGGACTGCTGCCAACAGGAGCAGCACTTTCCAGAGACGAAAACGACTTCCGGTGCCCTGGCGGGTTGGAGCGGAGGGCGTCGACGCGTTCGTCGTACGTTCGTTCATACACGCGGTCCCTGCGTTAGGCCGAAGAGACTCGAATCAAGAGACGGCCCTCAGTATAGCGGCGCGCCGTCGGGCCTACCCCAGCCATGGCCGCGCAAGCACGCGGGGCACCGCACGGGGGTTCTGATGGAGAATGGAAGACTGGTATCTTCAGTAAGCATTCAAAACTGTGCAAAGTTCCAAGGAAATCAGCGGATCCCTCTTGTTTTGTGAGCGCCCGATCGTTCTCGTGGGGATGATGGGTGCCGGTAAATCGACCGTTGGCCGGCGCCTTGCGGGACGTCTGCGCAGGCGGTTTGCCGATGCCGATCGGGTGCTCGAAGACCGTCTTGGCGTCCCGATCGCAACGATCTTTGAACTGGAGGGCGAGGCGGCGTTTCGGGATCGCGAGAGCGCCTTGCTGGCGGAGCTGGTCACGGATCGGGATCAAGTCCTGGCGACCGGGGGCGGTGTCGTGTTGTGTGATGCAAATCGCGCGTTGCTCCACGAGCGGGCCTGGGTGGTTTACCTGCGCGCCAGTGCGCTCGATCTCTGGCTCAGAACCCGACGCGATACCTCGCGCCCGCTGCTGCGCAGTGCCGATCCCCGAGCCCGGATCACGGAACTGTTGACGCTGCGGGCACCGCTCTACGAAGCAGTGGCGCATTGCACGGTCGATACCGGGCGTCAACCCGTGGAACGCGTGGTCGACCAGATCCTGCAACGACTCGCCGACCGCGTCGATCCGGCCCTCAATCCGGCCCTTGATCCAGCGCTCGATCCAGCGCTCGGCCAGACGCCCTGAGGGCCCTGGTTCTCAGGCGACCCCCTCCTGTGGCAAGCTTGTCTGCATGACTACTTTGCTGAGCGTTGCGCTGGGCGATCGCAGCTATCCGATCGAGATTGGTGCCGGTTTGATGGCGCAGAGTGAAACCCTGGCCCGGCTGGTCGCAGGGCGCCAAGTTGCCATCGTGACCAACACCGTGGTCGGGCCCTTGTACGCGACGGCGCTGGAGCGGCGTATCGATGCACTGGCGGCACAACGCATCACCATCGTCCTTCCCGACGGGGAGGCGAGCAAGCATTGGGAGACCCTGGATCGGGTCTTCACAGCGCTGCTCGAGGCCCGCTTCGATCGCTCCGCGCTGATCGTCGCGCTGGGCGGAGGGGTCGTGGGCGACATGGCAGGATTTGCGGCTGCGGTGTATCAGCGCGGGATTGAATTTATCCAGATCCCGACCACGCTGCTGGCGATGGTCGATTCCTCGGTCGGCGGGAAGACCGGGATCAACCATCCCGCGGGCAAAAATATGGTCGGCGCTTTTCACCAGCCCAAGGCCGTGATCGCCGACCTGGATGCGTTGGCCAGCCTGCCGGCGCGCGAGCTGTCGGCGGGGCTGGCCGAGGTCATCAAGCACGGCGCCATCGCGGATGTGCCCTATTTCGAGGCGATTGAGCGCGATCTTCCGAAGCTGCTGGCCGGTGATCCGCAGGCGATGGCCTACGCCGTGCGACGCTCGTGCGAGATCAAGTCGGCGGTGGTCGCGGCCGATGAGCGCGAGGGCGGATTGCGGGCGATTCTGAATTTTGGCCATACCTTTGGCCATGCCATCGAAGCCGGTCTGGGTTATGGCGTCTGGTTGCATGGTGAGGCCGTCGGCGCGGGCATGGTGATGGCGGCGGATTTATCGTGTCGGGTGGATGGCCTGGAGCGCGCCCAGGCGCAGCGGTTGCGGGACCTGATCCAGGCTGCGGGTCTGCCGGTGGAGGCACCGGCGTGGCCGCTCCACGAGTGGCTGGCGCGCATGAGTACGGACAAGAAGGCTCAGGCCGGGACGCCCAAGTTCATTCGGATTCCGCGCCTGGGGGAGGCGCTTGTTGGCCGGGTCGCACCCGAGCCCCTGGCCGCCACGGTCGCTGCAACGGCGACGCTGCTTCAACTCCCGCGCGGTCTTGGGTATATTGAAGCGTTAGTTGATGCCCGCATGGCCTGAGGGCTCGTGTCGGGCCGACCCCCTCCCCTTAGAAGCGCCCGCCAAGACGGGCATTGGAGTTCATTGGATGAGCGCGGTGTTCGACCCTGCCTCAGATCCCGCGGTCTCGCAAACCCTGGGTCGTGTTACCGGATTGCCGGCGCAATCACCCGTTGGTGCAAATCCGCCGGCGGTTAGCGCGCGTGACGCATCGTCGCAGAGCGAGGCTCGGGACGATGCGCAAGCGCGCGGCCTCTATGCGCGCGATCAGGAGCATGACGCTTGCGGTGTGGGCTTTATCGCCAACATCGAAGGCCGGCGCAGTCACAGCATTGTTGAGCAGGGCCTGCAGATTCTGGTCAACCTCGATCATCGTGGCGCGGTCGGTGCGGATGCTCTGATGGGGGATGGTGCCGGGATCCTGATTCAGATTCCGGATCAATTCTTTCGCGAAGAAATGTTGGCGCAGGGCATTCAATTGCCTCCCGCCGGTGACTATGGCGTGGGCATGGTGTTTCTGCCCAAGGAGCACGCCTCACGGCTGGCCTGTGAACAGGAACTCGAGCGCGCGATCCGTGCGGCCGGACAAGTCCTGCTGGGCTGGCGCGATGTGCCGCTCGATCACGCCATGCCGATGTCGCCCACGGTGCGCGCCAAAGAACCCGTGATCCGTCAGGTCTTCATCGGGCGCGGCGCTGACGTGATGGTGACCGACGCGCTGGAGCGCAAGCTCTATGTCATCCGCAAGATGGCGAGTCACGCGATTCAGGCGCTCGATCTTGCCCATGGCCGCGAGTATTTCGTGCCCTCCATGAGCGCGCGCACGATCGTCTACAAGGGGCTCCTGCTTTGCGATCAGGTGGGCCGCTACTACCTCGACCTGCGCGACCCGCGGGTCGTTTCGGCCTTGGCGCTGGTCCATCAGCGGTTTTCGACCAATACATTCCCGGAGTGGCCGCTCGCCCACCCCTACCGGCTGGTTGCCCACAACGGCGAAATCAATACGGTCAAGGGCAATTACAACTGGTTGCGCGCGCGCGAGGGCGTGATGCAGTCGGCCGTCCTGGGTGACGATCTGCGCAAGCTCTACCCGATCGTTTACGCAGGCCAGAGCGATACCGCTACGTTCGATAACTGTCTCGAGCTGCTGGTGATGTCGGGCTACCCGATTGCGCACGCCGTCATGATGATGATTCCCGAGGCTTGGGAGAACCACACGCTGATGGATCCCAGGCGGCGTGCGTTCTATGAGTTTCACGCGGCCATGATGGAGCCCTGGGATGGGCCCGCCGCCCTCGCCTTCACGGATGGGCGCCAGATCGGCGCAACGCTGGATCGAAACGGCCTGCGCCCGGCGCGCTACTGCGTCACCGATGACGGGATGGTGATCATGGCCTCCGAGGCGGGTGTCCTGCCGGTGCCCGAGAGCCGCATCGTTCGCAAGTGGCGCCTGCAGCCTGGCAAGATGTTTCTGATCGACCTCGAGCAGGGCCGCATTATTGATGACAAGGAACTGAAGGATCAGCTCTCCGCCAGCAAACCCTATCGCGAGTGGATCGAGAAGGTTCGCATCAAGCTCGAGAGCATCGGCGACCCCAGTGCCGATGTCGATGGTGGCGGGGCGACGGGTTCGGCGGCAGACGCTGCCTCGGCCGATGTCCCCAGTACGGCGGCGGACTACGGGTCGCCCGCCTCGTTGCTCGATCTGCAGCAGGCGTTTGGCTACAGCCAGGAAGATCTGAAGTTTCTGATGACCCCGATGGCTGCAGCGGCTGAAGAGGCCGTTGGGTCGATGGGAAATGACAGCCCGTTGGCGGTCTTGTCGAACAAGGACAAGCCGCTCTATCACTATTTTCGCCAGTTGTTCGCCCAGGTCACCAATCCGCCGATCGATCCGATTCGCGAACAGATGGTCATGTCGCTCGTCAGTTTCATCGGGCCCAAGCCCAACCTGCTCGATCTGAACAACGTCAATCCACCGATCCGCCTCGAAGTCGCGCAGCCGATTCTCGATGCCCAGGAAATCGCAAAGATTCGTGAGATCGACCGATTCACCGGCGCCAAGTTCAAGACTTCGGTGCTCGACATCTGTTATCCGACGGCCTGGGGTGCGGAGGGGATCGAAGCGCGAATTGCGTCGCTCGCGGCGCAGGCCGAAGATGCGGTGCGCTCGGGCTTCAATATTCTCATTCTGTCCGATCGGGCGGTATCGGCTGATAGCGTCGCGATTCCGGCCCTCCTGGCGACGAGTGCGGTTCATCAGCATCTGATCAATCAGGGTTTGCGCACCAGCACCGGATTGGTGGTCGAAACGGGCAGTGCCCGCGAGGTCCACCATTTCGCCTTGCTCGCGGGTTATGGCGCCGAAGCCGTGCATCCCTGGCTGGCGCTGGATACGATCGCGGCGATTTCGCGCGCCTTGCCTGGGGCCACGCCGGCCAAGGCCATGGCCAATTACATCAAGGCGGTCGGCAAGGGCCTGTTGAAGGTCATGTCGAAGATGGGGATCTCGACCTACATGTCCTACTGCGGGGCGCAGATTTTCGAGGCCATCGGATTGTCGAGCGTCTTCATCAACAAGTACTTTGCCGGGACCCCGACCAAGGTTGAAGGGATCGGCGTGTTCGAGGTGGCTGAGGAGGCGCTGCGTACACACCGTGCCGCCTTTGGTAACGATCCGGTACTCGCGACCGCGCTCGAAGCTGGCGGCGAATATGCGTATCGTGTTCGCGGCGAAGAGCATATGTGGACGCCCGACGCGATTGCGCGACTGCAGCATTCCACCCGATCGAATAATTATAGTACATATAAGGAATACGCCAGCATCATCAATGACCAGAGTCGTCGCCACATGACCTTGCGTGGACTGTTCGATTTCCGCTTCGATCATTGCGTGGCGGTGCCACTGGACGAGGTCGAGCCCGCAACGGCGATCGTGCGGCGCTTCGCCACTGGGGCCATGTCGCTCGGTTCGATCAGTACCGAGGCCCATGCCACGCTTGCGATCGCGATGAACCGGATTGGTGGCAAGAGCAATACCGGCGAAGGCGGCGAAGACCCATTGCGTTACCAAGACGAAGTGCGTTCAGGCCAGACCTATGCGGCGGGCAAGGGCTTGTTGCGCAGCGGCCAGACCCTGGCTTCTGTGCTCGGGCGCAGCTCGGTCGAAGTCGATACCCCCTTGCAGGATGGCGATTCGCTGCGCAGCCGCATCAAGCAGGTGGCTTCAGGGCGCTTTGGTGTGACGGCGGAATATCTGGCCAGCGCCGACCAGATCCAGATCAAGATGGCCCAGGGCGCCAAGCCTGGTGAAGGCGGACAGTTGCCCGGCCACAAGGTGTCGGAGTACATCGCCAAGCTGCGGTTTTCGGTGCCTGGGGTGGGATTGATCAGTCCGCCCCCACACCATGATATTTATTCGATCGAAGATCTCGCCCAGCTGATCCATGATCTGAAAAACGCCAACCCCCGCGCGTCGATTTCGGTCAAGCTTGTCTCCGAGATTGGCGTCGGAACCGTGGCGGCCGGCGTGGCGAAGGCCAAATCCGATCATGTCGTCATCGCGGGTCACGACGGGGGTACTGGGGCCAGTCCGCTGTCGTCGATCAAGCACGCCGGCAGCCCCTGGGAGCTGGGCCTCGCGGAGACTCAGCAAACCCTGGTTCTCAATCGCCTGCGCTCGCGCATCGCGGTGCAAGTCGACGGGCAGATGAAGACCGGGCGTGATGTGGTGATCGGTGCCTTGTTGGGGGCGGACGAGTTCGGCTTTGCGACCGCTCCGCTCGTGGTCGAGGGCTGCATCATGATGCGCAAATGCCATCTCAACACCTGCCCGGTCGGTGTCGCGACCCAGGACCCTGTGCTGCGGGCCAAATTTCAGGGCAAGCCCGAGCATGTCGTGAATTACTTTTTCTTCGTCGCGGAAGAAGTCCGTGAATTGATGGCGAAGTTGGGCGTACGCCAGCTCGACGACCTGATTGGTCGAAGCGACTTGCTCGATATGCGCGCTGGCATCGAACACTGGAAATCGAGTGGTCTGGATTTCTCGCGGATTTTCTACCAGCCCCGTGTTCCGGAGGATGTGCCGCGCCGGGTCGTTGCCACCCAGGATCACGGCCTCGAGGGCGCCCTCGATCATCGCCTGATTGAACTCGCCCGCCCCTCGCTGGAGCGTGCTGAGCGCACCTCATTCATCACCGAAATCCGCAACGTCAATCGAACCGTCGGTACGATGCTCTCGGGCGAGGTCGCCCGCCGCTATGGTCACCAGGGCCTGCCCGACGACACGGTCCATATCCAGCTCAATGGGACTGCGGGGCAGAGCTTTGGTGCGTTCCTGGCCCGTGGGATCACGATGGATCTGATTGGCCAGGCCAACGACTATGTCGGCAAAGGCCTCTCGGGTGGGCGGGTGATCGTGCGTCCGACGCGCGATTTCCGCGGGGCGTCGGCCGAGAACATCATTGTCGGCAATACGGTTCTGTACGGGGCCATTGAAGGCGAGGCGTTCTTCTGCGGTGTCGCTGGGGAACGGTTCGCCGTCCGAAATTCGGGCGCGATCGCGGTCGTCGAAGGCACGGGCGATCATGGCTGCGAGTACATGACGGGCGGTACCGTGGTCGTGCTCGGTGAGACAGGGCGAAACTTCGCGGCCGGTATGTCGGGCGGGATTGCCTACCTCTGGGATCCGAAAGCGCAGTTTGCGGCCCGCTGCAATACGGCGATGGTCAAGCTCGAGCCCGTCCTGTCGACGCGTGAGCAACTCGAAGGGACGGATCCCTCCAGTTGGCACCGCGGCGAGTGCGACGAGATCGTTCTCAAAGGTCTGATTGAGGCGCACTTTCGTCAGACCGGCAGTGAGACCGCGAAGAATCTTCTCGCCGACTGGGAGGCGGCGCGCAGTCAATTCGTCAAAGTCTTCCCGAACGAGTACCGCCGTGCCCTGGGTGAAATGCATGCGGCGAAACTAAACGTCAATCCCCCGAATTCATTGGAAAAAGTTCATGGGTAAGGTCACCGGATTTCTTGAAATCCAGCGGTTGAGCGAAGCGAGTGATGCGGTCGAGTCGCGACTGCATCACTACAAGGAATTTGTCCATCGACTCGACGACGCGGCCGCGGCCAAACAGGGCGCGCGATGCATGGACTGTGGTATTCCGTTTTGTCAGACTGGTTGTCCAGTCAATAATATTATTCCAGATTGGAATGATTTGGTTTATCGGGGCGACTGGCATCGCGCGATCGAGACGCTGCACTCGACCAACAACTTTCCCGAATTCACGGGTCGCATCTGTCCTGCGCCGTGTGAGTCGGCCTGTACGCTCAACATCAATGATGACGCGGTCGGCATCAAGTCGATCGAGCACGCGATCATCGACAAGGCCTGGGAAGAGGGCTGGGTGGTGCCGCTGCCGGCTGCGCAGCGCAGCGGCAAGACGGTGGCTGTCGTGGGTTCCGGACCCGCGGGTCTGGCCGCTGCCCAGCAGCTTGCCCGTGCGGGGCATGCGGTCACCGTGTTCGAAAAAAACGATCGCGTCGGTGGCCTGCTGCGATACGGCATTCCAGATTTCAAGCTCGAGAAGGTTCAGATCGATCGACGGGTCGAGCAGATGCGTGCCGAGGGTGTCGAGTTCGTGACCGGGGTTCTCGTGAGCGATCAGCCGCCCGATCAATGGGATGCACCCGTACCGAACCTGGCGCAATCGCACCGGACCCCGGCGCAGTTGCTCGAAGCCTTTGATGCCGTCGTGTTGGCCGGTGGTGCAGAGCAGCCGCGCGATTTGCCGGTGCCAGGGCGTGATCAGGCAGGCGTGCATTTCGCAATGGATTTTCTGCCGCAGCAAAACCGTCGCAATTCGGGCGATTCGGTCGCTGGGCAGATCCTCGCCACGGGTAAGCATGTCGTGGTGATCGGTGGGGGCGATACCGGCTCGGACTGCGTCGGCACGAGCAATCGCCAGGGTGCCGCCTCGGTGACGCAGTTCGAGTTGATGCCCCAGCCGCCTGAATCGGAGAATAAGGCGATGACCTGGCCGTATTGGCCCACCAAGCTGCGGACCTCGTCGTCGCATGAAGAAGGGTGTGATCGCGACTGGTCGGTCACGACCAAGGCCTTCAAAGGCACGGGTGGCCGGGTGACGGCCTTGCAGTGTTCGCGTGTCGAATGGGTCCGCGATGCGACGAGCGGGCGTCTGGAAATGCGCGAGATTGCCGGTTCGGAATTCGATATTCCGGCCGATCTGGTGCTGTTCGCGATGGGCTTCGTGGCCCCCGTGGGGAGCGTTCTGGAGGCCTTTGGTGTGGATCAGGACGAGCGCGGCAATGCGCGGGCTTCGACCGAGGGCGCCGGGTCCTACGCGACCCGGGTACCGAAGGTCTTTGCGGCCGGGGATATGCGCCGTGGCCAGTCGCTGGTGGTCTGGGCGATCCGCGAGGGGCGGCAGTGCGCGCGCGCGGTCGATGAATTTCTCATGGGTCACTCGACGCTGCCGCGCTGATGGCGGGACGTCGCCAGACCGGTCTCGCCGGCGCGCAGCCTCAGGCTGCGGGAATCAGCGTGCGGCTCGATAAGTGGTTGTGGGCGGCGCGATTCTTCAAGACCCGCGCGCTCGCTCAGGAAGCCATCGAGCACGGCCAGGTACTGGTCGATGAAGAGCGGGTCAAGCCGGCTCGACCGGTCCGCTTGGGCGATCCGGTGCGGGTTCGGGCGGGCGACCTGCAGCGGACCGTTGTCGTTTGTGGCCTGTCTGATCAGCGCGGCCCAGCGCCGGTCGCCCAGACGCTCTACGAAGAAACCGATGAATCGGTCCGCCAGAGGGCGCTCCATGCCGAGTGGCGTCGGGTCAATCCGGAGCCCGCGCATGCGATCCGGGGTGGCCGGCCGACGAAACGTGACCGGCGGGATCTCGAGCGGGCCGGCTCAGACGCTGGCGATGCCTAACGGGCACCCTCAGTCAACGCCGATTGGCATTGGGCGGAGCGCCCGGGGCCTTGCGCGCGCTCGGGTCAGGTCGTAGCGTCTCAGCCGCAGGAGGCGTCCCGGGCCAGTATTCGGGCCAGGTGCGCGCCCGTATGACTTCGAGTCGCGCCGTGGGCATCGAGGCCGAGGCCGAGGGCGGCCAACTGTTCGGGCGACCCGCAACCGAGCAGCCGTCCGCCGCCGGCACCGCCTTCGGGCCCGAGATCGATTACCCAGTCGGCGGTTTTGATCACATCCAGGTTGTGCTCGATCACGAGTAGCGTGTTGCCATGCTCAGCGAGCCGCTGCAGGACCTGCAGCAATTGTGCGATATCGTGAAAGTGCAGACCCGTGGTCGGTTCATCGAGCACGTACAGGGTTCGGCCGGTGTCGCGTTTGGAGAGTTCTTGCGAGAGCTTGACGCGCTGCGCCTCGCCGCCCGAAAGCGTCGTCGCACTTTGACCCAGACGCAGGTACCCGAGGCCGACTTCCATCAGCGTATCGAGTTTGCGAGCGATCGATGGGACGCTGGCAAAAAAGCGCTGGGCTTGTTCGACCGTCATCTCCAGCACCTGGGCGATATTCGAACCCTTCCAATGCACTTCGAGTGTTTCGCGGTTATAGCGCTTTCCAGCACAGGTATCGCAGGGCACGTAGATGTCGGGCAGAAAGTGCATTTCCACCCGCAGCACGCCGTCGCCTTCACACGCCTCGCAGCGACCGTCTTTCACGTTGAAAGAGAAGCGCCCCGGGCCGTAACCGCGCTCGCGGGCCAGGTTCGACTCGGCAAAGAGCTCGCGGATCGGCGTGAAGAGACCCGTGTACGTGGCGGGGTTGGATCGGGGCGTGCGACCGATCGGACTTTGGTCGATCGCGATGACTTTGTCGAAATAGTCCAGACCTTCGATCGCATCATACGGCGCGGGCTCGGTCGCGCTGCCATGTAGGTGTCGCGATACCGCGGCCAGCACGGTGTCGTTGATCAGGGTGGATTTGCCCGAGCCCGAAACGCCGGTCACGCAGGTAAACAGACCGATCGGAAACGCCACGTCGATCCCGCACAGATTGTTGCCGCGTGCGCCGCGCACGATCAATTGACGGTCTGGGTCCGGGGAGCGTCGTTGCTCGGGCGGGGTGATGCGCAGCGTTCGTGCCAGATAGCGTCCGGTGAGCGATGTCGGGTGCTGGGCCACTTCCTTGGGCGTGCCCTGGGCGACGACCTGACCGCCGTGCACGCCAGGGCCAGGGCCAAGGTCGACCACGTGGTCGCAGGCCCAGATGGTGTCTTCGTCGTGTTCGACCACGAGCACCGAGTTACCGAGATCGCGCAGATGGCGCAAGGTCTCGATGAGCCGTTCATTGTCGCGTTGATGCAGACCGATCGAGGGTTCATCGAGGACGTACATGACGCCCGTGAGGCCCGAGCCGATCTGGCTGGCCAACCGGATTCGCTGACTCTCGCCGCCCGAGAGCGTTTCGGCTGGGCGATCGAGCGACAGGTAGTCCAGGCCGACATTGACCAGAAAACGCAGTCGGGAAGCGATCTCACGCAGGATCCGTTCGCCCACCGCCGCCCGCGAGCCCGGCAGGACCAGGGTCTCGAACCAGGTGAGTGCCCGGCCCAGGGTCCAGTGCGAAAGTTCAGCGATGGGTTTGTCGGCCACGCGCACGAAACGCGCCTCGGCACGCAGTCGCGCGCCTTCACATTGGGGGCAGACTTTGACATGGCGATACTTGCCCAGCTCCTCGCGGATTGCGGCCGAGTCGGTCTCTTTCCAGCGTCGATCCAGATTGGGCAACACGCCTTCGAACGCATGGGTGCGCACCGTGGGTTTGGCGCGGTCGCTCAGGTAGGTGAATGGGATTTCGGTGCTCCCCGAACCCTCGAGAATGATCTGTCGAACCTCCGCCGATAGCGATTCCCAGGGTGCGTCGATTTCGAACCCGTAGAACGCTGCCAGGCTTTGCAGCATCTGGAAGAAAAACGCGTTCCGGCGGTCCCAGCCCCGGATGGCTCCGCTCGCCAGGCTCAACTGCGGGAATTGAACGACGCGGCGCGGATCGAAGTAGGTCACATGCCCCAAACCGTCACAGCCGGGGCAGGCCCCGGCTGGATTGTTGAACGAAAATAGCCGCGGCTCCAGGTCGGGCAACGACCAGCCGCATTGGGGGCAGGCAAACCGATTCGAGAACGTCACCTCGGCCGATGGAGGGGCGTCAGGGTCGTCGCCCGCCTGCGGCTCCAGGTCCACCACGACCGCGCGACCTTCGGATAATCGAAGCGCCGTTTCGAACGACTCCGCCAAGCGTTCGGCGGCGTTCGGCCCGGTCTTCAGGCGATCAACCACCACGTCGATCGAATGACGCTGATTACGCGCCAGCGCCGGGACCGTGTCGAGCTCATGCAGGGTGGCGCTACCGTGACTCTCGGTTGCGACGCGCACACGGGCAAAGCCCTGAGCGCGTAAGGATTCGAAGAGCTCGACGTGTTCGCCTTTGCGTCCGATCACGATCGGCGCCAGCACCATGAGCCTGCGCCCGGGCGGGCGGGCCATGACCGCGTCGACCATTTGCGAAATCGACTGTGCGGCCAGGGCTTCGGTCGGGTGATCCGGGCAATGCGGCGTCCCGACCCGTGCATAGAGCAGGCGCAGGTAGTCATGAATTTCGGTGACGGTGCCGACGGTCGAGCGCGGATTGTGACTGGCCGCTTTCTGCTCAATCGCAATCGCGGGCGACAGGCCTTCGATCAGATCGACATCGGGTTTTTCCATCAGCTGCAGAAACTGACGCGCGTAGGTCGACAGACTTTCGACATAGCGGCGCTGCCCTTCTGCATAGAGCGTGTCGAAGGCGAGGGACGATTTTCCAGAACCCGACAGGCCTGTGATCACGACGAGCGCCTGGCGCGGCAGATCGAGCGAGATGTTCTTGAGATTGTGGGTGCGGGCGCCACGAATGCGGATGGCATTGGTTGCCTCAGCGCTGAGGCGACCAGCGCTCGAACCTTCAGGTTCAACTTTGCGTTCAACTTCGCGTTCAAGGCCGCTGGCGACGGTACGGGCGCCTTCGGGGCGAAGCAGAGGGTGTTCGTTCATCGGGTCGGGCATCGGTGCGGGCAACTTGCTACTATAGCCGGCCCGTGCTGACCCCTCATACGCCCTCTCTTGAGAATGACCGGATGGCGCCGTTTGCGCGGCGTGAGTCGGCGTCGCTCGCCTCGATTTTCGCGCTGTGGATGCCGGGATTGTTGCGGATCCTGTCGCCGTGCGCTGACGACCTGCGCGCGCTGGCGGACCCGGGCGCTGCCAGCGGGGCATCGGTTGGCCCTCTGGCTTAAACCGCTCAGGTCAGCCACGCGTCTGAACGAATCGCTCGCCAAACACTGTATATTTAACCAGAACCTTGGGAGGCCATCATGTCATATGCAAAAGTTAGCCTGATTGGAAATTTGGGGCGTGACCCCGAAGTGCGCTTCACCCCGGACGGCCGAGCGCTCGCCAGTACCAGCATTGCGGTTACCCGCAAAACCAAGGCGGGCGAGGAAACCGACTGGTATCGCATCACTTTCGGTGGAAAGCTTGGCGAAATCGCCGGTGAGTACCTCAAGAAAGGCCGCCAGGTCTATGTAGAAGGTCGTCTCAAGCTCAATAAGTACACCGATCGGGACGGCGTCGAGCGGCATTCGCTCGATGTCGACGCGACCGAGCTGCAGATGCTGGGAACGCGCGAGGGGATGGGCCGCCCGACCGAAGAGGGCGGCGGATCCTTCGGGGCGCGCGAACAGGGAGCGGGCGGCGGGCAGCGGGAATCCACGGCGGGATCCCGGCCGGGCGCTGCCCGTGCACCCACGGGAGGATCGGGAGGATCGGGCGGTCGGCCGGGCGGTGGCCTGGGCCCCGAGGACGATGACATCCCATTTTGAGCGATGCGTTGGGTTGAGTCGATTGCAGAAGTGCCAATCGGCTCAGCCCACCCTGCTGCGCCGAAGCCTGATCGGAATAA
>Ga0114975_10001312_pt1 | contig 17827 bp, 24 predicted proteins | sample S_130626_EF_Meta_FD_87031 | JGI IMG/M metagenome (GOLD analysis project Ga0114975, IMG submission 87031) | Freshwater microbial communities from Lake Simoncouche, Canada to study carbon cycling - S_130626_EF_MetaG | ecosystem: Environmental > Aquatic > Freshwater > Lake | place: Lake...
AGCAGTTCTTCCGTTTCTGTGGGTGAATTCATCCTCTTTAGAAGGTAAATGATAATGAATTACGTGTTTCATTTCTGGAATATCCAATCCACGAGCGGCTAAATCGGTTGTGATCAAATAACTCACACTTCCATTTCTGAACTGAATTAAAGCACGTTCGCGTTCGTCCTGATCCATTCCGCCATGATAATAGGTCGAATAAATTCCTTTTTCGTTTAACGTATCGCTGATGCGCTCGGCAGCATCGCGGTGGTTACAAAAAATTAATGCCGATTGAGATTTTAAGTAACAAATCAAATTAAACAAACTCCCAATTTTGTCTTTATCTTTCGAAACGACTAATTTCATTGATAGATTGTTGCGCTCTTCTTCAGCAGGAATATAATCTAAAATAGTTGGATTAATTACTCGCGTGTATTTTGGTATTTCAATATTAGAAGTGGCCGAAACCAAAACGCGCTTGTTAAGTTTCGTCAATTTCCCAATAATAAATGACATTTGCTCGTGAAAACCCAATTGCAAAGATTTGTCAAATTCGTCTAAAATTAAAGTTTGAATTTTGTCCAAACGAAAAGTTCCTCTGTCGATATGATCGGTAATTCGTCCTGGAGTTCCAATTAAAACTGCTGGTGGATTGCTTAAATTTTTAATTTCTGTATCAATAGAATGACCGCCATAGCAAACATTTACTTTATAATCGGTTCCCATCTTTTTCCAAACTTGCTCAATTTGCAAAGCCAATTCACGTGAGGGAACTAAAATCAAACATTGCACCGATAAAATTTCAGGTAGCAACATTTCAAATATGGGTAACAAAAAAGCCAATGTTTTCCCTGAACCTGTTGGTGATAAAAGTAAGATATTGTTGTCGCTCAAAATGGTTTCTTGCGCAGCAATTTGCATTTCGTTTAGGCTTTCAATTCCTAAATTGAGAAGTATATTATTGGAATGGTTTTTCGTTTTCATTTTGCAAAGGTAAACCCAATAATTAATTTTAAATTATAAATTATGAATTATAAATTGGGAGTTAGGAAATCAGAAGTTTACAATTATTCTTGAAATAACAATTTAATATTTTCGTAAGAATTTTTTAGCGCTTCTTGAATTTGTTCGGGATTTTTCCATTCCACTTTTTCAATTCCTTCTTCGGCTTGACCAATGGGAATCCCTTCATAAGTAGAATGCATTTCAAACCAATGGGTAATTTTAAGTTTGTAAACGCCGTTGCGTTTAAAAATATGATACGTTTTTTGTAGTTTTTTTGTAATTGACAATCCGTTTACTCCGGTTTCTTCTTCCACTTCGCGCATGGCAGTTTGTTCTATTTCTTCGCCCCTGTTCATTCCGCCTTTTGGCAAATCCCATTTTCCATTTCTAAAAATGAATAAAACCTCCCCTTTTTTATTGTAAACTAATCCACCTCCTGCTTTATTAACAGGGATTTTAGTCTTTAAAACCTTCATAATTTCCTTTTCATCGGGATGGTACAAATAGGCTTTTTGAATTTTATTTTGAAAATATTTTACAATAAGCTGTTTAAAATCAACGCTTTCAAGCAAAAACAATTGAAAATCTGTTTCTTTAAAGATTTGATTTGTTAAAAAAAGTGGTTTATCGTTGACAAAAACTTTATACATTTGTACTATGATTTTTAATAAAGAAACAGCCGAAAAAACAGCCGAATTGCTTTTACAAATTAATGCAATTAAATTGAATCCACGAAATCCTTTTACATGGGCATCAGGATGGAACTCCCCTATTTATTGTGACAATAGGATAACACTCTCATTTCCAGCAGTTAGAAACTATATTCGTGATGAATTTTCTAAAAATATTGAAAAGCAATTTGGTAAACCTGATGTTATTGCAGGAGTTGCTACAGGAGCAATTGGAATTGGAATTTTGGTTGCCGAGAGTTTGGGATTACCATTTGTATATGTTCGTCCAGAACCAAAAAAACACGGCCGATTGAACCAAGTAGAAGGTTATTTACAAAAAGGGCAAAACGTAATTGTAGTTGAAGATTTAATTAGTACAGGAAATAGTAGTTTGCTAGCCGTTGAAGCCTTAAAAGAAGCTGGTGCAAATGTGAAAGGAATGGCAGCCATATTCAGTTATGGTTTTGAAATTGCCTCTGAAAATTTCAAAAATGCAAATGTTGATTTATATACTTTAAGTAATTACGAAAACCTTTTACCATTGGCTGTAGCCAAAAGATACATCACCGAAGAAGAAGAAATCACCTTGCAAGAATGGAGAAAAAGTCCATCAAAATGGGGAAAATAAATACATAAATTCCAACAATCATGAATCTAGAAAGTCCTAAAGTTACTGTTCAAAATAATGCTGCTTATTTATTTGATTCACTTTGTGAGGTAAACAATTTTGAAAAATTAATGCCCGAAAACATTGCAAAATTTGAAGTTACCGATGCTGATTCTTTTATATTTGGATTAAAAGGAATGCCAGAAATTAAGTTAAGAATAAAAGATAAAACTCCAAATTCTAAAATTGTTTTGGGAGCTGCCAGCGACAAATTACCTTTTACATTGACCGCAAATATTGAAACTGTTTCGGATTCTTCGTCAGAAGTGCAATTGTTTTTTGAAGGAGAATTTAATGCTATGATGGCTATGATGATAAAAGGACCAATTACCAAGTTTATTGAGACTTTGTCTGAAAATATGTCTAAATTATAAATTCATTTGCAGCTAGTATAGCAACTGAATTTCTTTGATACCAAAAGTTTTAATCGTATCGTTTTCTAATTTTACTTCCAATTTTCCTGAGGCGTTTACCTCTTGAATAATTCCCATGAATTGAGTTCCATTAGGTAATGAAAAAGGCATAGGAATTCCTTTTTTAAATAAATTATTATTGTAACTGTTCCATAATTTTGAAGCTAATTTATTTTCAAATAAATCGCAATTCAATTTTAAACATTCGATAAATACGTTTAGGATCATTTCTTTGTCAAAATTGGTTTTCATAATTACTGCCAAAGAAGAGGCATTAGGAAGTTCATCAAAATTAAACTGATTAACATTCAGCCCGATACCAATAATTGAAGTTATTTCACCGTTATTCTTGATTGTATTTTCAATTAATACTCCCGAGATTTTTTTATTGTCTGACATTATGTCGTTAGGCCATTTTATTGACAAATTTGGAATGTTGAATTTTTCTAAAGTATTTATAATTGATAAAGCAACCGCAACATTCAGATCGAAAATTTGAGAAATATTGTTTAACAAATTATTTATTATGACGCTAAACATAAGGTTTTTTCCAGTTTCAGAATCCCATTTTGCACCCATTTGACCTTTGCCATGAGTTTGATTTTCAGCTGAAACCACGGTAAAATTATTAAGCGGTTGTTCACCTGACAACCTCTTAAGAAAATCATTAGTAGAATCTATGGCATCGAGTTTGATTAATTTCATACAGAAAAAGTTGCTATGTTAATTTAAACTTGTGTTAAGTTTCAAAATTAAGTACAAAAAATGGTAACTTTGCAAAAATTTAAAAATATTAAATGGCTAAAAAGAATAATAGCAATGATGTTTTGTTGACGAACATTATTAAAGGGATTGAGGAAGTAAAAGGAAATGATATAGACATTTTAGATTTAAGAGCAATTGATAATTCTGCTTGTGATTATTTTGTTATTTGCAATGGAAATTCAAACACTCAAGTTACTGCAATAGTAAATTCAGTTCAAAAAACAGTTTCAAAAGAAATAAAAGACAAACCATGGCATGTGGAAGGAATGGAAAATGCAGAATGGGTATTGATGGATTATGTGAATATTGTGGTTCATGTATTTCAAAAGAATATTAGAGAATATTATAACATTGAAAGTCTTTGGGGTGATGCAAAAATTACTACAATAGAAAATAAATATTAAGACAAATAATTTAAATGGCTTCAGAAAACAATCAAAATCCGAAGAAAATAAAAATTAGTCCTTGGCTAATTTATGGTGTAGTTGCACTGATATTTTTATTCATTAGTTTTATAACAGGTGGTTCTAGTTTTGAAGAACCTCTAAAAACATCCTCATCAAAATTCAACGAATACCTTGAAAAAGGACAAGTTGGAAAAGTAATCGTTTACAATAAAACTGAGGCAGAAGTGTATTTAACACCTGAAGCTTTAAAAGACCCTATACACAAAGCCGTTGCAAATGATTTATTAAATAGACCAAATAAAGGGCCTCATTATAATCTTGAAATTGGTAACGATGAGATTTTTCAAAATAAATTAGAAGCAGCAGTTAAAGCTAAAAAATTAAGAGAGTATAGCTTCCTTCCAAAAAGCAATTGGGGTGATTTATTGCAAATGATATTGCCATTTTTGCTAATTCTAGGACTTTGGATTTTCATTATGAGAAGAATGAATGGCGGAGCTGGAGGCGGTGGTGGCGGTCAGATTTTTAACATCGGAAAATCAAAAGCAAAATTATTTGATGAAAAAACTGATATAAAAACTACTTTTAAAGACGTTGCCGGACTTGAAGGTGCCAAAGAAGAAATTCAGGAAATAGTAGAATTCTTAAAAAACCCTGAAAAATATACTAACTTAGGTGGTAAAATTCCAAAAGGCGCGCTATTAGTTGGGCCTCCAGGAACAGGAAAAACATTATTGGCGAAAGCCGTAGCTGGAGAAGCACAAGTTCCCTTTTTCTCATTATCAGGATCTGATTTTGTTGAAATGTTTGTCGGTGTAGGTGCTTCAAGAGTAAGAGATTTATTTAAACAAGCCAAAGAAAAATCACCAGCAATTATTTTTATAGATGAAATTGATGCCGTAGGAAGAGCACGTGGTAAAAATAACATGTCGGGAGGAAATGACGAACGTGAAAACACATTAAATCAATTGCTGACTGAAATGGATGGTTTTGGAACCAATTCGAATGTGATTGTTTTGGCAGCAACCAATAGAGCTGACGTATTAGATAAAGCTTTGATGCGTGCTGGACGTTTTGACCGACAGATTTTTGTTGATTTACCAGACATTAGAGAAAGAAAAGAAATATTTGAAGTTCACCTTGCACCATTGAAAAAAGTAGAAGGTTTAGATACCGACTTTTTAGCAAAACAAACTCCAGGATTTTCAGGTGCAGATATTGCCAATGTATGTAACGAAGCCGCATTAATAGCTGCAAGAAATAATAAAACTGCTGTTGATAAACAAGATTTTTTGGACGCAGTAGATCGAATTGTAGGAGGATTAGAAAAGAAAAATAAAATAGTAACGCCTGATGAAAAAAGAGCAATAGCAGTTCATGAGGCTGGTCATGCAACGGTTAGTTGGATGCTAGAACATGCAGCACCACTAATAAAAGTAACTATTGTACCAAGAGGACAAAGTTTAGGTGCGGCTTGGTATTTACCAGAGGAGCGATTGATTGTTCGCACTGAACAAATGCTTGATGAAATGTGCGCTACAATGGGCGGACGTGCTGCCGAAAAAGTAGTTTTTGATAGGATTTCAACAGGAGCATTAAGCGATTTAGAAAAAGTTACTAAACAAGCTAGAGCAATGGTGACTGTTTATGGATTAAATGACAAACTAGGAAATATTACTTATTATGATTCAACAGGTCAAAGTGAGTATAGCTTTTCAAAACCTTATTCTGAAGATACCGCAATGGTAATTGATAAAGAGATCTCTACTTTAATTGAAAGTCAGTACCAAAGAGCCATTTCCATATTAATGGAAAATAAAGAAAAACTTAATTTATTGGCTGATATTTTAATTGAAAAAGAAGTGATTTTTAAAGATGACTTAGAGACCATTTTTGGAAAAAGACCCTTTGATCCGATAATTTTAGAGGAAACAACTGAATAATTAATAATATTCATAAAAATTAAAAAAATCTTAATTCAAAAATCCTATTTGAATTAAGATTTTTTTTATCTTTGAATGTTTTGTTAAAACAAACTAAATATTTTAAAAATTAGTATGAGTCTTTTTAGAAAATTTTTTGGTTCCGGTGAGGATTCCTCTGAAGAGGATAACAATAGTGAATTTAATCGTTCAGCTTCAGATCCATCCTTACCTGTTGAAGAAAGATTCACCTTTAACTTCAAAAAAAACGGTGGTAAATTCTTGTATTGCGAGAATCTAACTGAAATAAAAGAACAATTTGAAAATATTTTAGAAGAAAATGACTGGTTTGAATCAGAAGTTTTATGTTTTGATTCTGGATTGTACAATTATTTAGATGAAAATAAACTTAGTTATGACCAACCCAGTAATCCAAAATTTCTTTTTGCAACTTGTGAGAATTTAATTGCTGAAGAAGGATCTGTCTTATTTTCTTCCAATCAAATTAAGCAAAACAAACCAAATGAATTACCTACAAACATCATTATATATGCTACAACAAGCCAAATTGTTGAAAGTACGAGTGATGGACTGCGAATGATAAAAAATAAATATCTAAAGAACTATCCAACTAATATAACTACAGTTAAGTATTTTGAAAAAGTTAAAGAAGATGACTTTTTGCATTATGGAAGTTCGGCAAAGAATCTTTACTTATTGCTTTTAGAGGATTTATAAAATGGGTGAAACTCTAAAAAGAGCTATTTCGGGTGCTGTTTATGTACTTTTACTACTTGCTTCGATACTTTATTCAACCGATAGTTTTTTAATTTTATTTGGAGTTTTTTTAATTGTATCCCTTTTCGAATTTTGCAATTTAATTCAAGTCAATAAAATAATCCCTATAATTTCTGGAACTTCTTTGTATGTTTTAGTGATATTGGCAAGCAATTATTTCAGTTTTAAACCTGAAAACATTCAGACTTTAGATACCATTTTACTTGCAGTTACCCTTTTCATTTCAATCAAATGTATTTTCTTTTTATTTGATAATAAGAATCAGAAAATAAGTAATTTATCAAAATACCTTTACCTTCTAGGATACATAACTCTTCCTTTTATTTTTATAACAAAAATCTCATTTGGTATTAAAGACTATAATCCTAAAATAATTATTGGCTTATTTATCTTAATTTGGACCAACGATACATTTGCTTATATTGTAGGAAAATCAATTGGTAAACATAAATTATTAGAAAAAATTTCACCAAAAAAAACGATAGAAGGTTTTTTTGGAGGTTTGATTTTTTCGATATTTGCAGGATATTTAATTTCAATTTTTCTAATAAAACCGTCAACTCAATTTAGTAACAAATCCATATTAATTTGGACAATAATTGCAGCAATTGTTGGTATTATTGGAACTATTGGCGATTTAATTGAATCTAAATTCAAACGAATTGCCGGCGTTAAAGATAGTGGAAAAATAATGCCTGGACATGGAGGCGTTTTAGATCGATTAGATAGTGTTATATTTGTAGCACCATTCGTATTTTTATTTTATAAAATTTTATATTATGTTTCATAAAGAAGGACAGAAAATCATTTTAATTTCAACAACATTAACGGTAATTTTATTATTGTTGTGTAGTAGTTTTATTACTACTATTTGGCTGCAAAAAACAATTGAAATATTAGTATTAATATTTTTGATCATTATTTTACAATTTTTTAGAAATCCAGTTCGAAAAGTTGAAATCAATGATAATCATATTATTGCACCTGTTGATGGAAAAATAGTAGTTATTGAAGAAGTATTTGAGGGCGAATATTTTAAAGATAAGCGCATGCAAGTTTCAATATTCATGTCGCCAATAAATGTTCATGTAACTAGATACCCTGTTAACGGATTGGTCAAATTTAGTAAATACCACCCTGGAAAGTTCTTAGTAGCTTGGCACCCAAAAGCTAGTGAAGAAAATGAAAGAACAACAATTGTAGTTGAAAATAAAGTATTTGGAGAAATTCTATACCGTCAAATTGCAGGAGCTTTGGCAAAAAGAATTGTAAATTATGCAGAAGTTGGAACGCAAGTTATTCAAGGATCAGATGCCGGTTTTATTAAATTTGGATCTAGAGTTGATTTATTTTTACCAATTGGAACTGAAATTAAAGTAAAACTTAATGAAAAAGCAATTGGAGGTAAAACTATCATTGCAATTAAATAATAAATGGACAAAAGAGACTTAGAAACTAGATTTGCTGAAGCAGTAGAAATAGCTTCAAAAATGTCGCAGGATTCATTGCCTCAGGATATTCAATTAAGGTTATATGCTTATTACAAACAAGCTACTTTTGGAACTGCAAATGAAATTCCAAATTCTAACTTTGACCTAAGAAATGCTTTCAAAACAAACGCATGGATGCAAATAAGTCATTTAACAATTGAAGAAGCAAAAGAGTTGTATATTGAAAATATATTGTCATTACAAAATAAATAATTTTATCATGAAAAAGGCAAAATTCTACTTACTGTGTTTTTCATTACTTGTATTAGTAATTTCTTGTAACAATAAAAAATTAACTGAAGTGGTAGAAGTACCATTACCAACAGCAGAAGAAAAATTTAGTATTGGTTCTCCCAACGATGTTGAAGCCATTGATGGTTCCTTTGAACTTGTAAAATTACCTTACGCTTACGACGCAATTTCGCCAGAAATTGAAGCTGGTACAATGCAATTACACTACTCAAAACACTATTTAAATTACACAAATAGCTTAAATAAAGCAATTAAAGGAACCGATTTTGAAGACTTATCAATCGAAGAAATAGTTGCAAAATCAATCCCAGATAGTTTAAATATTAGAAATAATGCCGGTGGATATTACAACCATTCTTTGTTTTTTGAATGCATCGGCCCAAAATCAAATAGTCAACCTAAAGATACATTAGCAATTGCTATAAATAGGGATTTTGGATCAATTGAAGGATTTAAAAACCAATTTAAAAATGCTGCAAATAGAGTTTTTGGCTCAGGATGGGCTTGGTTAATTGTAGATAATTCAGGTAAATTAAAAGTAACTACAACAGCCAATCAAGACAACCCTTTAATGCCAAAAGCTGAAATTCCTGGTAAACCTATATTAGCCCTTGATGTTTGGGAACATGCCTACTATTTAGAATATCAAAATTCTCGAAAAAACTACATTGATGCCTTTTTTAATATTATCAATTGGAAAATAGTTGGAGAAAAATATGAAGAAGCTTTAAAGAAGAATTAAATTGCAAATTCAATATCATTAATGAAAAAAATACAATTTCTAATTATTTGCCTACTTACGATTACTTTTTCGAGTTGTGAAAAGGATGATATTTGTGAGGCTACAACAGCTACAACACCAAAATTGATTATCGAATTTTATGATATTCTGAATCCAACGGTTAAAAAAAATGTAACCAATTTAGCCATTAAAGAAATAAATACAACTGCAAGTTTAACCTTTACAGGAACCAGTAAAATTCAAATTCCTTTAAGAACAAGTCAAGATTTGACTCAATATAGTTTTATATTAAACAGCACTGATATCACTATTGACAACGAAGATTATCTTCAGTTCAATTACACTAGACAAAATTTATTTGTTTCAAGAGCTTGCGGTTTCAAAACCAATTTTATTTTTGATTCCTCTGCGCCATTTGTTAAAACTGAAACTTCAATTCCTGATGGTTATTGGATTCAAAATGTAGTGATTAACACTTTTAATATAGCAACTGAAAATGAAACACATGTCAAAATTTACTTCTAGTATTCTTCTGATTTTGACTTCATTTTTTGTGATTGGTCAAACAAAAAAAACGGACAGTATTCCAACTAAAATTGAAAAATACGGAATCCGATTTGGTGCCGATATTTCTAAAATTGCACAGTCATTTTATGATAAAAACTATAAAGGAATTGAATTTGTGGGTGACTATAGGGTAACAAAAAATTATTACCTCGCTGGTGAATTAGGAAATGAAAACACAACTGTTGAAGATGACAGATTGAATTTTACCACGCAAGGAACTTATTTGAAAGTTGGTTTTGATTATAATTCTTATGAAAATTGGCTTGACATGCGAAATATGATTTATTTAGGAATGCGCTACGGAGCTAGTACTTTCAGCCAAACCCTTAATTCTTATAAATTATACAATACTTCAACTTATTTTCCCGAGGCACCTTCAGTAATTTCAGGAGAAAAATACAACGGACTAACTTCTCAATGGATTGAAGTTGTATTGGGTTTAAAAGCAGAGATTTTAAAAAATATTTATTTAGGGTTTAGTATAAGAATGAATCGATTACTAACCAATACAAAGCCTGATAATTTTGACAACTTGTATATTCCTGGATTTAATCGAACTTATAATGGTGATTTCGGTATTGGATTTAACTATAGTGTTTCCTATTTTTTACCTTTATATAAAACAAAATCCATTAAGAAATCAGATAAAAAAAAGAAAAAGTAATTACTTGATCTCTTTTATTCCTTTCAAGAATAACCATTTCATAAATAATTTTTCCCCCTGATTTGTTTTAACAGCTTGAAATTTTGGAGCCAAAATAGTACTTACCACAAATGCAGTAATTGGAACCCAATATCCCGTCAAATTAGAGTATTTTTCAAATAAAATTCGACTTAAAATAAACAAAACTGCAAAACACAACAATTGAAAAACGAAAGCTTTAACTTGTAATTTAGTCATAATTATAAATTTAATTTGTTAGATTTTCTATCGCTTGAAATTTAGTTCTTTTACTACCTTCATACATTTCATATTTCACTAATCTAGCCTCAATACTTGCGTTAAATAACTTGATTTTTCTTGAAGGTTTTAATCCAACAAACTTTAATGCCTCAAGGTTTCCAGTAATAAACCAAGCATTAGTCCCAGGATAATTTTTCTTCAAAGTATCGCCAATATTCTTATAAAATTCTTCCATGTGAATATCCAATCGCTCGTCATATGGCGGGTTAAAAACAATATGTAATTTACCTTCAGTAGTCTTTTCAGTTTCGAAAAAGTTCTTTTCTTGAATGGTAATGTATTCTTCTAAATTAGCATTTTTAATATTTTCTTTTGCTTTAGTTACTGCACTTGGCGCCTTATCAAATCCCTTAATGGTATAATGAAATTCTCGAACTTTCTTCAATAATGATTCTAGTATCATATCAAAAAGATCGTTATCCCAATCGTTCCATTTTTCAAATGCAAATTCTTTCCTATTAATATTTGCCGGAATATTACAAGCGATCATCGCCGCTTCAGCAAGAAAAGTTCCCGAACCACACATTGGATCTAAAAAATCAGTCTGACCGTCCCAACCAGATAACAATAGTATTCCAGCAGCTAAAACTTCATTAATTGGAGCAATATTTGTCGCTGAACGATAGCCCCGTTGGTGCAAAGAATTCCCCGAAGTATCCAAAGCAACTGAAACTTGATCTTTATCAATGTGAATATTAATTCTTAAATCAGGGTGGGCCTTATCAATACTTGGCCTCTGCCCTGTTCTTTCCCGAAATTGATCTACAATTGCATCTTTACATTTTTGAGAAATAAACTCTGAATGATTAAAGTGCGGTGAATGAACTGTCGCATCTATAACAAAAGTTTGATTGGCACTAATTAATTTAGACCAATTGATCCCTTGAACCCCTTTATATAATTGACTTTCATTGGTGGCTTTAAAAAAATAAATAGGTTTTAGTATTTTTAAAGCAGTTCTTAAAGACAAATTGGCTTTGTACATAAAACCTTTATCTCCCTTAAAACTTACCATTCTCACCCCTTGCTCTACCTCTTGGGCACCAAGCATTTTAAGCTCATTAGCCAAGATTTCTTCAAAACCAAAGAAGGTTTTGGCAATCATTTTAAAATTATTTTCCATTATAAATTCAAGAATTCGATGCAAAAATACACTAAATTTGCTCGACTTTAATTAATTGAAATAAGATTATGTCGGATTCAAATAAACAATCGGAACAAAATTTACCATTAAAAACTAGCAATTGGTTTGCTTCATGGTTCGATTCTCCTTATTATCATATACTTTACAAGGATCGTGATGAAACAGAAGCGCAATTATTCATGGATAACATTGTTCATTATTTAAACCTTCCTGAAGATTCTAAAATTTTAGATTTAGCCTGTGGAAAAGGTCGGCATTCTATTTATTTAAATAAAATGGGCTTTGTGGTAACCGGGGCAGATTTATCTTCAAATAGTATCACTATAGCTAAATTACAAGAAAATAAAACGCTGAATTTCGTTGAACACGATATGCGAATACCATTTGATCAAAAATTTGATGCTATTTTTAATTTATTTACCAGTTTTGGATATTTTGAAAATGATGAAGACAATTTAACCACTCTTAAAGCAATAAAAGAGAGTCTTTCAGAGTACGGATTTGCCGTAATTGATTTTATGAATGTTTCAAAAGTAGTAGAAAATCTTGTTCCAGATGAAGTTAAAAATCTAGAAAACATTGATTTTCATATTAAAAGATATTTAAAAGACGGTTATATTTATAAAGAAATTGAATTTGAAGACCTAGGTGAAAAATTTCATTTTACAGAAAAAGTGAAAGCCTTAACTTTAGAAGATTTTGAAATGATGATGGAAAAAGCAGATATTAATTTGCTGGATATTTTCGGTGATTACAAACTGAAAAAATACCACAAACAGGAAAGCGAAAGATTAATTTTGATATTTAAATAATGAGCGCTTATTTTCCATTTTTATTACCTCTATTTTCTGTATTAATCGGATATGCTTTTGCATTATTTATTAAGCCAAAAGCTAAAAAAAATCTAAAATTGCTTTTAGCGTTTAGTGGTTCTTTTTTATTGTCATTAACAGTAATGCATTTGCTTCCAGAGATTTATACAAATAAAAATCCAACTATCGGTTTGTTTATTATGTTGGGAATTCTATTTCAAATCGTTTTAGAGTTTTTCTCAAAAGGGGCCGAACACGGTCACGTTCACGGTCATGATAAATTACAAAAAATGCCTTGGCTTCTATTTGTTAGTTTGTGTATTCACGCCTTTTTAGAAGGATTTCCTGTGGGTCACCAACACAAATTGGCTTTGGGAATTGCAATTCATCATTTTCCCATTGCGATTATATTAACCACCTTTTTTATAAATGCCGAATTGAACAAAAAAGCGTTGTTTTTATTCATGATCTTCTTTGCTATTATGACGCCTTTAGGTACTTTTCTTTCTGAAATTTTACCAGTAGTAAATAATTATTATGCTGAAATTACAGCCGTAGTTATTGGAATTTTATTCCACATTTCGTCAACAATTATTTTTGAAAGTAGCGAAGGACACAAATTCAATATTGCCAAAATTTCTATGATTGTATTGGGGATTGCAATTGCTTATTTTATATAATTTGGGCGTGTCCTCGTTTATAACATTTCGAGGTACAAGATCATTTTCATTAAACTCGGTCGGGCTATTCGCTGCAAGTCCTCGCCAAGTTGCGTTTTACTCCACTTGCCTGTGGGCTTTCCACTTCTATCCCTCACGCAAAAAAAAATGCTCAAATTAACCATAGTGCTTTCCATAAAATCTTTGTAAATTTGAACTTCAATTATTGAATCTAGAAAATGACCTTTATTAAAACCACCGAACAATCTTCAAAATACGAACATTTAGAAAAAATGTCGGTTGAAGAATTGTTATACAATATCAATCAAGAAGACCAAACCGTCCCGTTGGCTGTTGAAAAAGCATTGCCGCAAATATCAGAATTAGTAGCTCAAATAGTAACCAAAATGAAACTTGGCGGTCGATTATTTTATATCGGAGCTGGAACTTCAGGCAGATTAGGAATTGTTGATGCCTCAGAATGCCCGCCAACATTTGGCGTTCCATTTGATCTAGTAAATGGAATAATTGCTGGTGGCGATAAAGCCATCCGAAGAGCTGTTGAAAATGCCGAGGACAACCCTACACAAGCCTGGATCGACCTTCAAGCAGAAAATATTTCAGAAAATGATGTGGTTGTTGGAATTGCAGCTTCTGGAACTACGCCTTATGTTATTGGAGGTTTGAAAAAATGCAATGAAAATAATATAATAACCGGATCTATCTCTTGTAATGCAGGAAGCCCGCTTTCTAAAACGGCACAATTTCCAATTGAAGTTATTGTAGGTCCTGAATTTGTAACTGGAAGCTCGAGAATGAAAGCAGGAACCGCCCAGAAATTAGTTCTAAATATGATTTCTACTTCCACAATGATTCAGTTAGGAAAAGTAAAAGGAAATAAAATGGTAGACATGCAATTGAGCAACAGCAAACTGGTAGATCGTGGTGTAAAAATGATTATGGGTGAAATTCCAGTAACCTATGAAAAGGGAGCTGAATTGTTAGCCAAATTTGGAAGTGTGAGAAAAGCAGTTGATCATTATTATAATGAAACCAAATAATTATGAGTACTAATAAAGACGTTTTAAGCAAAGGCATAAAATTCATTACCATTTCCCTACCCTGCTTATTCATTGGTCCGGCTATAATTCATTTTGCTTTTATAAATAAATTACAGCCTTTATTTTATTTTATTTTAACAATTGGAATCGGTATATGTATTACCGCAATGGTTATGCTTTTTAAAGGTTTAAATACAATAATGAAAAGCCTTTTTAATAAATAATGGACGCCTTAATTCACATCAATACGACTTTTGAAAAAGTCATTTCTATAAATAGTAGAATCAACAATCGGGAGTTTGAAGGCTGCGTTTTTAAAAATTGTGATTTTTCAAATAGCGATTTTTCAAACAATACCTTTATGGATTGTGAATTTTACGATTGCAATCTTTCCATGACCAAATTAAAAGGAACGGGATTGAAAACCGTAGATTTCATCAATTGCAAATTACTTGGAATTTTGTTCAATGAATGTGATGATTTTTTATTTAACGTGAGTTTTGAAGAATGTGTTTTGGATTATGCTTCGTTTGCCAATAAAAAAATGCTGAAAACCAATTTCATGAATTCGTCATTAAAGGAAGTTACCTTTATAGGAGCCAATTTATCCAATTCCGTGTTTGAAAATAGTAATCTTGACGGAGCTATTTTTAACGACACCCAATTAGCTGGTGCTGATTTTACGTTAGCGCAAAACTATAAGATAGATCCAGAGTTTAATCCGATGCGAAAAGCAAAATTTTCAACCCTAGGAATCGTAGGATTATTGGATAAATATGATATTAAAATAGAGTAACTAGCCCCGATGGAAGGGAAAATCCCGAGCTTTTTAGCGAGGATTTGGAATAAAAGCGGGAAAAAGCTTCAAAAAAAAAGTTATGAAAAAAATACTATTCTTCTTCACGCTACTGATTTTGACTTCGTGTTATGACGCAGAACGAAACTGCAAAGACTTTAAAACAGGCCAATTCCAATTTGATTTTGTGGTCAATGGCGTTAAGAAAACAACTGTTTTTGAACGTACCGAAACCATGCAAATTGAAACTTACGAAGGCAAAACTGACACCGCAACTGTTCGATGGGTGAACGATTGCGAATTTGTTTTACAGAAATTACACCCAAAAAATATAAAAGAAAAAAAAGCAATTAGCATGAGAATAGTGTCAACTACGAAAAATTCTTATACCTTTGAATTTGGAATTATTGGCAGCGATGAAAAGCAAAAAGGAATTGCTGTAAAACTATAAATTAAACGGATCTAAATGGAAGTTTTTTTAAACCCAAGTGCTTGGATAGCCTTATTAACATTGACTTTTTTAGAAATTGTATTGGGTATTGACAATATCATTTTCATTTCTATTGCTACGGGAAAGTTACCGGATGAAAAACGCAAAAAAGCAACACAAATAGGACTTTTTTTAGCGATGTTTTTACGTATTGCTTTATTAATGGGAATTTCGGTATTGATTGCAATGAAAGAGGCGTGGTTTGCTATTACCTTTAGTTGGTTTACTGCTCAAATAACCGGCCAAAGTTTGATTTTATTTCTAGGTGGATTATTTTTATTGTACAAAAGCACGACGGAAATTCGTGAGAAGATTGAGGAAAAAGGGGTTGAAGAAAAGGAGCTTGGAAAATCGGCTGCAAAAAGGTTTTCAAGAGTTTTGTTGCAAATAATGCTGATCGATTTAGTGTTTTCATTTGATAGTATTTTAACTGCTGTGGGAATGACCAACGGTGTTCCTGGCGCTATTTATATAATGGTAACTGCAGTAGTAATATCGGTATTTATTATGATGCAATTTGCCGTTCCTGTTGGAATTTTTGTAAATAAACATCCCACTATTCAAATTTTAGGACTTACCTTTTTAGTTTTAATTGGTTTTATGCTTATTACAGAAGCAGCTCATTTAGCGAACGCTTCCTTTTTTGGAAACCACGTAGATGTAGTTCCTAAAGGGTATTTGTATTTTGCAATTGCCTTCTCACTTCTAGTGGAGATTTTAAATATGAAAATGTCGAAAAATAAGAAATAAAAAAAGCCACTTTCGAGTGGCTTTTTTGTTGATTTTAAATTTTATTTTTTGAGTTTGTCTTTGAAAAGCTTTCTAACTTTCTGCACTTTTGGGGTAATTACATAACTGCAATAGCCTTGCGACTGATTTTGATTGTAATAATTTTGGTGGTAATCTTCGGCTTCATGAAATTTTGTAGCTTCAGAAATAACAGTTACTATTGGCTTTCCGAACGTATTTTCTTGAGTTAATAAAGCAATATAATCTTCAGCTATTTTCTTTTGCTTGGCATTATGATAAAAAATTTCACTTCGGTACTGCGTCCCCGTATCATTTCCTTGACGGTTCAATGTGGTAGGGTCATGAGTTGCAAAAAACACTTCTAAAAGTTCACCAAAAGTGATTTTATTTGGATCAAAAGTAATTTGAATTGCTTCTGCGTGGCCAGTATCTCCGTTGCAAATATCTCTATAGGTAGGGTTTATTGTTGTCCCGCCAATGTAACCTGAAGTTACCGTTTTTACGCCTTCTAATTCTAAAAAAACGGCTTCGGTGCACCAAAAACAACCGCCAGCAAATGTTGCAACTTCTAATTTATCTTGAATTTCCATTGGTTTATTAGGTTTTAAATGAGGTAAATCTTGAACTTTTTCTTTTGATTGACACGAAAAAGCTAATATAGATAATAGAATACTGATTTTCTTTTTCATAATTTAAATTTTATACAAATTTATCAAGAATAAAAAGCTATCAATTTGCTATTAACTAAATATTATAATTTGTCTCGTGTAATTTTCAATAATCGTGAAAATCTTTGTTACTTTGTGAAAACTGTTCAAAATGATAGAAGCAAAAAAAATATACAAATATTACGACCAACTCCAAGTATTAAAAGGAGTTGATTTGCATATTGAAAAAGGCGAAATCGTATCGATTGTTGGTTCATCAGGAGCTGGAAAAACAACGCTATTGCAAATATTAGGAACATTAGACCAACCCAATTCTTCTAAATTTTCTGAAGAACAAGTTTCTGAGTTGATAATTAACGGTCAAAACGTTTTGTCAATGAACGATAAAGAGTTATCGAAATTTCGTAATTTAAATTTGGGTTTTATCTTCCAATTTTATCAATTATTACCTGAATTTACTGCATTAGAGAATGTATGCATTCCTGCATTTATAGCCAATAAATCAAAACAAGAAACAGAAATTGAGGCTAAAAAATTATTAGATTATTTGGGTCTTTCTCACCGTATCAACCACAAACCAAATGAACTTTCAGGCGGTGAACAACAACGAGTGGCAGTGGCAAGAGCCTTAATTAACAAACCTTCCATTATATTTGCTGATGAACCTTCAGGGAATTTAGATACCGCTTCAGCCGAAAATTTGCACCAATTGTTTTTTAAATTGCGTGATGAATTTGGTCATACCTTTGTAATTGTAACCCACAACGAAGAATTAGCCAATAGGGCCGATAGAAAATTGGTG
>Ga0114975_10001313_pt1 | contig 17824 bp, 18 predicted proteins | sample S_130626_EF_Meta_FD_87031 | JGI IMG/M metagenome (GOLD analysis project Ga0114975, IMG submission 87031) | Freshwater microbial communities from Lake Simoncouche, Canada to study carbon cycling - S_130626_EF_MetaG | ecosystem: Environmental > Aquatic > Freshwater > Lake | place: Lake...
ACTTTTTTAGAAACTTTTTGAGTTTTTTTAGCCGATCTAATCGCAAACATTCCTAAAAAATAGACAAAGCTAAAAGGTAATAAGGAAAGCGAGATAAAATTTATCTTACTCCAAAATTTAGGGGTTTTAATGATCATTATTTGTAAGAATTTAAATAAATTTTGGCTGAATTATTTCTGTAATTTTTTCTTTTTTCGCTTCCTCGCGAGAAGCTTTATTATCAAGGCTTAAAACATAAGATTCAAACTCGCCATCAAAAACTTCCACGAAGATTTTTTGCTTCATTTTGATCTGCGAAATTGAAGAAATTAATTCACCTTTTTCATTTTTTACTAATGAAAATCCTCGCTTCAAAACTTCGTTATAATGATGAGTTTTTAAAAGTTTGGCAAGGTTGTCTAAATCAGTTTTATAAGATTTTAAATTGCTGTTGAATCTGAATTTTAAAGCTGCTGACAAATGTTCAATTTTTTGCCAAGACATGTCAATTTGATGAAAAATATCTTTGTTAGAAATTTGAATCACAGCTAATTTTTGTAATTTATTTTCAAAGAAATTTTTAATTGCACTGGCCAATCTTTTTTCCAAAAATAAAAATCTCTCACCCACCTGATCCAGCATTTTTAATGGATCGGCAATATATCTTTGCAAATTTTTTATATGCTGAAATTTCTCCGCTAAAATATTTTGTGGTAAAAAATTCAGACGATCTTCTAAAAAATTTAACTGATTTTTTAGCTCTGCCAAAACTGGAGTTGCAAATTCTGCCGCCGCTGTTGGCGTTGGAGCGCGTAGGTCAGAAACATAATCAATCAGCGTGGTATCTGTTTCATGGCCCACAGCTGAAATGATTGGAATTTCGGAAGCAAAAACACTGCGCACTAATTCTTCGTCATTAAAAACTAAAAGATCTTCGAAAGAGCCGCCGCCGCGCGCGATGATCAAAACATCTGGCCGCTCTAAGCCTTTCAATTTATTAAAAAATTTAATCGCTTTAATAATTTCTAAAGCCGCTTTTTCACCTTGAACTAAAGTGGGATAAAGCTTGATGTGAGTTGGGCAGCGAGCTTGTATTCGATGTTTAATATCTTGCAAAACAGCACCAGTTTCTGAAGTGATTACGCCAATAATTTTCGGAAAAAATGGAATTGGTTTTTTGTGATTTTGATCAAATAAACCTTCGGCAAAAAGTTTTTGGCGGCGTTTTTCAATCATTTCTAAAATCGCGCCGATGCCTGAAATTTCTACTTTCTCAACAATAATTTGATAATTTGATCGCCCTTCAAAAGTTGTAATTTTTCCTGATGCGGTGATTTGCAAGCCATCCGACATTTCAAAATTTATAAAACCCGCAGCACCTCGAAAACACACCGCAGAAAGTGTCGCGTCCCCATCTTTCATTGAAAAATAAAGATGCCCTGAAGAAGCGCGTTTAAAGCCCGTAATCTCACCTTTAATTTTAACATAGCCGAAAGAATCTTCGACAACGCGCTTCAATGATCGGGAAAATTCTGCAACTGTAAATTCAGGAATGTTGAAATTCATTTAAATGCGTTTTTGTAATATTTTTATATTCACTTTTTCTTTTACTTTTTGTCTTAACACTTTTGGCGTCATTCCCGCGAAGGCTGGAATCCAGAAGTGAGTTTTCTCTAAATTTCATAATCGCAATGGATTCTTGCTTTCGCTGGAATGAAACCGAGAGTTTTATTTAAAAGGATGAATAAATTTAGACTTTTTTAGAAACTGCGATTGCAAACTTAGTGGCACTTTTCACCATAAAAGAAAGTGCGCCGAAATAAGGTAAGTCGGCCGCTTTATTTTCATAAGCGGTGTCGCGATGTTCTAATTCCTCATCACGAAATTGGATGATTTTTTTCTTCAATTCTTTCATTTCGTTTTTTTCATTTTCATCAAAAAAATTCTCTTCTTTTTCTAAAGTTTCAATCTGCTCGCGATAATGCTTATCTATTGTTTCTTCCACTGCAGTTGTGCAAGCCATCGCCGCTTTTTTATCTAACATTCCAGTTAGAAAGCCCATAGCAAATCCACCAAATCTCCAAACTGGTTGCATAATAGTTGGGCGAATTTTTTGTCTTTTTAACTCGGCATCAAAATAGTCAAAATGAACATTTTCTTGTTCCTTCATATTTTTCACCAAAGCTAGAGTATCATAGTCTTTCTTAAATTTTAAAGCTGCGATTTGGCCATCATAAATTACTTTCGCACCGAATTCTCCAGCGTGATCAACACGGATTATTTCTTCGAGTTTTTTTTGGAAATTGCTCATAATTTTTTATCTTATTTTTGTCAAAATTTGCCAAAATCATAATCTATGCTTGAAGTGCTAAAGTCACCCTAAAAATTTATAGACTATGTCATCCTGAACTTCTTTCATGATCTCACCCCTCACCTTATCCATAATCTTGACATTTAACTTAAAATCCCCCAAACCCTTGTTAATCAAACTTTCTCTTTTAATCCAAACTACCCAAAACACATGAAAAAAATACAAGTAAAAAATCCAGTTGTTGAAATTGATGGCGACGAGATGACGCGTATTCTTTGGAAATTCATCAAAGAAAAATTGATTCTTCCTTATCTAGATGTCGATCTAAAATATTTCGATCTTTCAGTGCAAAATCGCGATGCCACAGATGATCAAATTACCATTGATGCAGCCAACGCAATTAAAGAATGTGGCGTGGGAATTAAATGCGCTACAATCACACCAGACGAGACTCGCCAGAAAGAATTTAATTTAAAACAAATTTGGAAATCGCCAAATGGCACCATCAGAAATATTTTAGATGGCACGGTTTTTCGTGAGCCAATTGTTTGTAATAATGTGCCGCGTTTAGTTTCAAATTGGACATCTCCAATTATAGTTGGTCGTCACGCTTTTGCTGATCAATATAAAGCCACAGATTTTGTGGTTCCGGGCAAAGGAAAACTTACAATTAAATTTGAAGGCGAAGATGGCAAAGTGATTGAGCATGAAGTCTTTAAATTCAATGGTTCTGGCGTTGCTCTAGCCATGTATAACACAGACGAATCAATCAAAGGATTTGCTTATTCTTGCTTCAATCTTGCCTTGCAAAAAGGCTGGCCGCTTTACCTTTCAACTAAGAATACCATTTTAAAAAAATATGATGGTCGCTTCAAAGATATTTTTAACGAGATTTATGAAAAAGAATTTAAAGCAAAATTTGCTGAGAGAAAAATCACTTACGAACATCGTTTAATTGATGACATGGTTGCTTCTGCTTTGAAATGGAGCGGCAGCTTTATTTGGGCCTGCAAAAATTATGATGGAGATGTGCAATCAGATTCAGTGGCACAAGGCTTTGGTTCTTTGGGTTTGATGACTTCAGTTTTAATCACACCAGATGGAAAAATTATGGAATCTGAAGCAGCTCATGGAACTGTAACTAGACATTTCCGCGATCACGAGGCTGGCAAACCAACTTCAACAAATCCGATGGCTTCAATATTTGCTTGGACTCGCGGCCTTGAGTTTCGTGGCAAGTTAGATGGAAATCAGGAGTTGATTGATTTTTGCCACACTCTTGAAAAAGTTTGTATTGAAACTGTGGAAAGCGGAAAAATGACTAAAGATTTAGCAGTTTGTATTCATGGCAATAAGCCTGAACATGGAAAAGATTATCTTTATACTGAAGAGTTTTTGGATGAGATTGATAAGAATTTGAAGAAGAGAATTTAACTTACACATTTTTGTCACCCCGCGCTTGGTACGCGGGGTAACCATTGAGTATAGAATTGTACAAATACTTTAAACTACCATTTTAAAACAACAGATCCCCAAGTAAGCCCGCCACCAAGAGCTTCTAAAACTAAAACATTACCTTTCTTAAATTTACCTTGTGAATTGGCGCTATCTAGCGCTAGAGGAATTGAAGCAGCAGAAGTATTAGCGTGATTTTCAACTGTCAAAATTACTTTTTCTTGTGGCAATTCTAAACGATTGGCCACGGCCGAAAGGATGCGTGCGTTGGCTTGGTGAGGAACCATAAAATCAATGTCGCTAACTTTTAAATGAGCTTTTTCTAAAGTAGAAGTTACAGATTTTGACATTTTTTCTACAGCATGTTTGAAAACTTCTTTTCCAGCCATTTCAATGAATCCAGATTTTTGATTTGAAGAAGTGCCACCGCTGGTTTTTAAAATGTCATTTAAAAATCCGTCAGAATGCAGGCTTGCCGCCATGATACCACTATTTTCGTCAGTGGTTGCTTGTAAAACAACTGCGCCAGCGCCATCGCCAAAAAGCACACAAGTGTTGCGATCTTTCCAATCAACAATGCGAGATAAAACATCGGCACCAATCACCAAAGCATTTTTAACTTGGCCAGATTTGATAAAATTATCAGCTACAGTAATTGCATAAACGAATCCTGAACAAACGGCTTGAATGTCAAAAGCAAAAGCGCCTTTTGCGCCTAATTTAGCTTGAACTTTAGTAGAAGTAGCGGGAAATGTGAGATCGGGAGTGGTGGTGGCTAAAATAATCATTTCGATTTCTTCAGCAGGTATTCCAGAATTTTCGATAGCTTTTTTAGCAGCTTCAAAAGCGATGTCTGAAGTTAATTCATTTTCAGCGGCAATATGTCGGTTTTTAATTCCCGTGCGCTCAACAATCCAATCATCTGTGGTATCAACTATTTTTTCTAAATCAAAATTAGAGAGAATTTTTGCCGGCAAATATGATCCGGTTGAAATAATTTTACTTTTGATTTTCATCTTAAATTTCCTGATCTGAAGCAGAACTAGAGCCTGACGACACCCTCAACTCTTCTGTAATGCGTTCGTTAATTTTATTTTCAACTAAAGAAATTGCGACTTTGATAGCATTAGAAAAACCGATAGCGTCTGTGCTACCATGACTTTTTACTACAACTCCATTTAAACCAACAAGCATTGCACCGTTATGTAATCTAGGATCCATAATTTTAGTAGCATTTTTAATAGCAGGACCTGCTAGTAAATATCCAATCTTAGAAGAAAGAGAACTCATAAATCCTTCTTTCACAAGAGATGAGATTAATTTACAAGTTCCTTCAATAGCTTTCAAAGTTACATTTCCGGTAAATCCGTCAGTAACCACAACATCAACTGTACCTTTAGTAATATCATCACCTTCTACATATCCATAAAAAGAATCTTTAAGATCACTTTCTTTAAGCAATAACGAAGCACTTCTTACGGCATCAGAACCTTTAAGATCTTCTGATCCGACATTTAGAATTCCGATAGTTGGTTTTTCAATTTTTAGAACAACTTTAGCAAAAGCATGGCCCATTACTGCGAACTGGAATAATACATCAGAATCGCATTCAACATTGGCCCCCATATCAAGGAGAACGGTTGCTTTCTTTTTTTGATTTGGAATTGCGGTAACAATTGCTGGTCTGTCAATTGATTGCAGCGGGCGAAGAACTATTTTTGCGATAGCCATAAGAGCGCCAGTATTTCCAGCAGAAACTACAACATCAGCATCACCATCTTTCACCGAATTAATGGCAAGACGCATGCTTGATTTAATACCTTTGCGTAAAGCGATAGATGGTTTTTCATCAGCCGAAATAAATTCATCAGTATGAAAAAGCACATATCTTTCTTTAAGATTTGGACAATTTTGTAAAATCGGATTGATTTGTTTGGAGTCGCCAAAAAGCAAGAAGTGAATTTCAGAATTAGCTGAAGCAATAAGTTCAGCTCCATCTATAACGATTTGAGGGGCGCTATCACCCCCCATGCAATCTAGTGCTACTGTGTATTTTTTAGCCACTTAAAGAGATATTTTATTGTTTACTCTTCTTGAGCAGTCTTTTTCTTCTTAGCTTTTACCACTTGTCTTCCATCATAAAATCCATCTAAAGAGATGTGATGAGGAAGTTTAAATTCACCGGTAGTTTTGTCTGTTAATACATTAGCAAATTCTAGAGCGTAAGAACCATTGCTGCCTCTTCTCATGTTGCGTCTTGATTTCGATTTTTTTCTTTTAGGAACTGCCATGGCAAATTACTGTTTGTTAGGTTAGAATTTAAATTTTACTTGGATTTTGGCTTGGATATACGAAGCGGATAAGACCGAAACTTTATTTAAGTCATCTTCAAAAGCGATCTTGAATATAGAAAGCAGTTTCATAAAATCAACGCAAAATTTTCTTTAACAAATTCAAGCTCCAAGCATCTCTATAAAAATGAAAAAAATTATCTGTTATATCTTTTTAACTCTCTGTCTTTCTTCATGTTTAGCTTCTACTGAAAGGCATGGATTTATGTTTGATTTATCCGACTACCAACTTCTTAAAGAAGGTGTCACTAGCCGAGAAACTACTTTAAAACTTATGGGATCACCAACTATGATTTCTGATTTAAATTCACCAGAAAGTTGGATTTATTATTCAGAAGATGTGAAGAGCTTTTTATTTTTCTTTCCAAAAGTTACTGCCAGAAATATTCTAGTTATTAAGTTTGATGAATCTAACACTATTAAAGAAATGCAGAAATTTGATTTATCTGACGATGATCATAAGTTAAAATTCTCTTCACACTATACCGAAGTTAGTAGTCATAAAACCGGATTTTTTAAATCAATTTTCAGCAACATTGGCCAAGTTAAACCTCAGTAATATTTTTAGAATCATCCTAATAACTTCTTTATTAGGACAAACTTCCTGCTCTATTTTTAAAAGAAAGGTTAATTATAATACCGAAATTATTTGCCCTGATGGCTCAAATATTTTGATTAAATTTGTTAGAGCTGTGGATGTGAAGCACGCAATTCGAGCGGCTTATGATTTGAAAATTAAACTTAGAACTCAGGAAGGTTATACTATTTTTAGATTACCTGATGGCAGATCTTTTTATCTTTTAAGAATTTCTCCAGAGAAAATGCTTGGATGTAAATTGGAGGAAAGCATACTTGGTGTGGTGGATCCGTCTTATGTGCATATTGGCCCGACGGTAGCGCAATAGGATTTTTCAGCACGGTCGGCCCCGCAGGAAATTGCGGGGTGACAGTTTTATTTTTTAACTAAATCAATCTCCAAGCAGATTCATCTTTAAATAATTCGTGAAGAATTTTGTTATTAATGGCGTGGCCCGATTTTGAAGCTTTGAAATGTCCGATTATGTAGTGGCCAGCAAGATAGATGTCGCCGATAAAATCTAGAGTTTTATGTCTCACAAACTCATCTCCATAACGCAAACCTTCTTCGTTAACCACGCCATTATCATCAATTAAAATTGCGTTATCAAGCGAACCACCTTTGGCAAGTCCCATTGAATGCATTTGTTCAATTTCATGTTTGAATCCGAAAGTTCTGGCGCGACAAAGATCGTTTTTGAAAGAAGCAAAAGTTGAAACATAATCAAATTTTTGCTGTTGAATTTGTTTATGATCAAAATCGATATGCAAATCGATGGCGAATTCTTTAGATGGAGAAACCTCGATTGATTTACCATTTTCTTCAATTGAAACTTTTTTCATAATTTCAATAACTTGGCGCGGCTTATCTTGAATATTGATTCCAGCACATTCGATTAAGAATACGAATGGTTCAGAACTGCCATCCATAATTGGAACTTCTGGGCCATTAATTTCGATAACAAGATTGTCAATTCCACAGCCCCAGATTGCGGCCATTAAATGTTCGATGGTTGAAACTTTAACTCCAAATTCATTAGCAATTGTGGTGCCAAGGTTTGTGGCTACTACATTTTTGTAAAAAGCTTTGATGATGCTTTTATCTGCATCAACATCGGTTCTTTTAAAAACAATTCCGGTGTCGCAAGATGCTGGAAGCAAACTAATAAGAACATCCACGCCTGAATGTAAACCCACGCCGCTGCAGCTAATTTTGCTGTTTATGGTCTTTTGAGAAGTGACGATCATTTTAAAATTTAAATTAAATTATCTAAAGTGAGTGCGTCACCCTAACTACGGAGAGTTAGATTTCAAAAGGATTTTTGTTACAAAAAGTTACAAAGAGTTAGTAAAATCTTCCAGCCGAAGAATTGCCTTTTGAGGATAAAGTAATTCTTGGTTTCTCTGATTCTTGCAGTTTACTAGCCTTGATGTCTCCAGTTCTGTTGTCGGGTCTTGAACTTAACTTTCCTAATTTTTTAACTACAGTTGCTGGAATTAAACCTCTATGAACTAAATCTCCCGAATTAACTGGCTTGCCTTCTAATTCAATTTCAACACCGCGCTCACTTTTGGCATGAGCTTGGTAATAAAAATTTTTCCGTCCATATCAAAAGACCAAGAAGTGAATTCAATATCTTCAACTTTAATTAAATCTGGATGTTTGACAGCAATTGTCGCAACTTCTTTTTTGCAGCGATCCATGTGATAAAGCAACATGTCTCTTTCACCTTGAATGGTCATTTTATCAATGTGATGAATCGGATTTTCAATGAAGCTTCTGGTGATTTCTCTTTGCACTTCTTCACCTAAATTTAAAAACTCTCTAAGACTTGGAATTCCATGTGATTTAGCATCTTCAACAATAGTATTTTCAACCCCAGCTTCCGCTGCAATTAGTGCTAATTTTACTACATCAGATGCCAATATTTCTTCGCGCTCCATCACTTGCACCAAAATTGTTTGAAGTTTGATGATCAAATCTTTTTCTTTAATGGCGCTTAAATTTTGGCCTTCGGTGGGATGAGCGGTAAATCTGATATAAGTTTTATTGCCCGCAATTCTTGCTTATAAAGCTTCGCGACCAATTTCACTTTCAAGCTTTTCAACTCCGTCTTGCAGCTCGTCTTTAATTTCAAGATGAATTCTCGGTAAGATGGTTGTGCGCGCTGCAATTAGCTTGTGACCTTTTTTAATCGGATTTTCATTAGAAGGTTTTTCTGCCAAAATTTCTTCAAAATCTCCCATCACTGATAGCTTGGCTAATCTGTAGTAATCTTTAGTTTTTTTATCGGCGAATTCTCTTTTTTTTCCTGAGAAATATCTTCAAAAGTTTTTGAAGTTACAAAATTGCGAGATGAGAATTGTTATGGAAAAGAATTAAACTCGGCGGTTTGAGAATAAAGAGCTTTAGTTACTAGATTTTGGACAGCTCTTACTGTTGTTATTGCCAGGGGATTAAATAGGGGATTAAATGCTTTCATGTTTGGAATCTAAAAGGGAGTGTTTTTATTAATGTTGGGAATTTGTTACTGGATATTCATCTCGTCACAAATTCCAACTTAATCGGTTAAAGAAACCCATTAATAAAAACACATTCCTAAACGAAACTAAACATTAAATCTAAAATGGAACACATCGCCATCTTGTGTGATGTAATCTTTTCCTTCTAATCTTAATTTACCTGCGGTTTTGCAGCCTTCTTCGCCGCCTAAAGAAACATAATCGTTATAAGAAATTGTTTCAGCGCGGATGAAACCTTTTTCAAAATCGGTGTGAATTACGCCAGCTGCTTTTGGTGCAGAAGAATCTTTTTTCAAAGTCCAAGCGTGACATTCTTTTGGCCCGACTGTGAAGAAAGTAATTAAATCTAAAAGTCCGTAAGAACTTTTGATAATTTGGGCAAGGCCAGTTTCTTCTAATCCCACGGCTTCTAAAAATTCTTTTTTCTCTTCTTCAGTTTCTAGTGCGGCAATTTCTGCTTCCACTTGCGCGCAAATTTTTAACACGCGGTAATTGTTGGCTTGGCCAAAATCTTCCACCAATTTTGAATATTGATTTCCAGCAATTTCATGTTCTTTTAAATTACACACAAAAAGTTGCGGCTTAGAGGTTATTAGTTGCAACTCTCTTAAAATCTTTTCTTCTTCGGATGATTTTATTTCAGTTAATCTGGCAGCTTTGCCATCTTTCAAAACTTCTAAAACTCTTTTTGTAACTTCAAGTTGCGCGGCAGCTTCTTTGTCTAAGCGCGCTTTTTTTTCTAAAGCGGGAATTCTTTTTTCTAAACTTTCCATGTCGGCAATAATTAATTCTAACTGAATCAATTCAATGTCGCGAATCGGGTCAACTGCCCCTTCCACATGAGTAATATTTTCATCTTCAAAACATCTCACCACATTAATAATTGCGTCAACTTCACGAATATGAGACAAGAATTTATTTCCTAAGCCCTCCCCTGTGCTAGCGCCGCGAACTAAGCCAGCAATATCCACAAATTCAATTTGAGCAGGAATTATTAAAGCAGATCCAGCAACTTTAGTTAAATTTTCTAAACGAAAATCTGGCACATTCACTTTGCCAATATTTGGTTCAATGGTGCAAAAAGGATAGTTAGCAGCTTGAGCGGCAGCGGTTTGAGTAAGTGCATTAAATAAAGTTGATTTACCAACATTCGGCAAGCCGACGATTCCACATTGAAGAGACATTTTTAGAAATTAAAGATTGGGAATTAAGAATTTAGAATTAAGAATTGGCAATCGAGTTGAAGATAACTGCCTAACCTCGCTCTTATTTATAAAGCCTCATTCTTAATTCTAAATTTCTTTTTTCTTGTGCCTCAAAAAATTATCTCAAAAATTATAAATTTTTCTGCACTTTTTTCTATTATGCTTTTGCAAGGTTGTCTAGTTACTCAGAAAATTGTGATTAAAGGCAAAGGCAATGTGAAGCTAGAACAAGTTGAATTCATGGATCTTGAAGGCTGGAAAAACACTGATCACAAACAAGCTCTACAATCATTCATTCAATCTTGTAATAAATTTGCTAAGATGGCGCAGAATCGCTCAATTGGTAAACAGCTTGGCGAGATTACACCAGCCGATTTTCGCGATGTTTGTGAAATTGCTGAAATTGTGAAAACAATGAATGTTAAACAAACTAAAAATTTCTTCGAAAATTGGTTTAGACCATTTTTGGTTGCTACAAAAAGCGGCAATAGCAAAGGTGTTTTCACAGGCTATTATGAAGCGTCTTTGCAAGGCAGCAAAGTTAAAACTAATGTTTTTCGCTATCCAATTTATGCCAAACCCAGCGACTTAACTGACAAGCCTTATTTAACTAGAAAAGAAATTGAAGAAGGCGCTTTGGCCGACAAAAATTTAGAACTGCTTTATGTGGATGATAAGGTGGAGTTATTTTTCTTACATGTTCAAGGCTCCGGCCGCATCACTTTGCCAGATGGTTCGAAAGTAAAAATAGCTTATGCTGGGCGCAATAATCGTAATTACAGTTCAATTGGCGCTTACATGGAAAATAATGGCTTGCTTGAGAAAGGAAAAGTTTCAGCAGATTTGATTAAAGAATGGATGAAAAATAATCCTGAAAAAGCTGATGAGGTGATGAATAGTAATGAATCTTTTGTCTTCTTTAAAATTTCTAATGATGAATTCGTTGTTGGCGCGCAAGGAGTTCCGCTTACGCCAGAACATTCTTTAGCAGTTGATAGCGACATCATGCCTTATGGTTTTCCGCTTTGGGTGAGCACAACTTTAAAAGGCAAAAATAATAGCAAACAACCTTATCGCACGCTGGTAATTTCTCAAGATACTGGCTCGGCAATTAAAGGTGTGGTGCGTGGAGATATATTCTTTGGTCGTGGCGATGAAGCGGAAGAAAAGGCTTCTTACATGGCTTCAAGTGGGGAATATTATATTTTGCTGCCAGTGAATGTGGTAGATAAAATGATTGGGAGATAAATAAAGCTTTAACCATCTCCTGTCATCTCGAACTTTAGTGATAGATCTCATGATTTTAACGGCAATAGACTCATGAGATCTCTCACTAAAGTTCGAGATGACAGTGTGTTATGTGTTAGTTAAAAAATAGCAATAATCAAAACAAAAATCATGAACATAAAAAACAAAGGTGTTAAACAACTTCTAGCCAGCGAGAGCCTTTATATTAAAAGGCTTCACAAAATTATTCAGGAAAGCGTTGATCAAGAAAAATTGATCATCAATGACTTGCTGCATCCAGCCGAAGAAATTTTAACTCGTGGACAAAAAATTTCTGACCATGTGGCGAATTTTGGTGGCAGTTGGAAATTTATAATTTCATTTTTTGTTGTATTGGGTTTGTGGATTATAACCAATTTAGTGATGGCATCAAACGCTTTCGATCCATATCCCTTCATTTTACTTAATTTGATTTTATCTTGTATTGCTGCAATGCAAGCGCCAGTTATTATGATGAGCCAAAATCGTGTGGAAGAGAAAGATCGTAAAAGAGGTGAAAATGATTATTTGATAAATCTGAAAGCCGAAATTCAGATTAGAAGTCTGCATCAAAAAATTGACATTTTGCTTGAAGAACAAATTAAAACTTTATTCGAATCTCAAGCCCGACAATTAGTGGTTTTAAATAAACTTGAAGCCAAGCTAGATAAGCATTTGAAGCATTAATTATTCAGTCTCACTTTCTTTTTTGCGAGACTTTCCCATTTGCGCTAATTTGCTATTCACCTTATGCCATTGACGAATTGGTAAAGCTGGAATGCCCGCCAAAACTTGCATTGGTTCAACATCTCTAATCACGCCGCTCATGCCGGCAATTCTGGCTCCGTCGCCAATGTTGATGTGACCTGAAATGCTAGATTTTCCACCAATTTGTACAAAATTTCCGATTTTTGTGCTGCCAGCGATTGCGGCGCAACCAGCAATTACGGTAGATTTTCCGATCACCACATTATGGCCAATTTGCACTAGATTATCGATTTTTGTTCCTTCGCCAATGCTAGTGTTTTCAAGGGCTCCACGGTCGATACAACTATTCGCACCAATCTCAACGAAGTTAGCAATTTCAACAATTCCAAGCTGAATAATTTTGTGATTAACACCTTGATGATGAGCAAAACCAAAACCGTCTTGGCCAATTTTTGCGCCGTTAAAAAAGCTGCAATTGTCACCAATTATTGCAAAAGAAATAACTGCGCCAGCATTGATATTACAATTGTCGCCTATGATGCAATTATCCATCACTGAAGCACTTGGGCCAACATAACAATTTTTACCAATTTTTACATTTTTGCCAATGTAAGCATTTGGCGCGATAATAGTGTTTTCGCCAATTTGCGCGCTTGGATGAATTAATTTTTCACCAGCATATTCCACTTTTTTTTCTTGGTAAAAACTAGCCGCAATTCTTGAATAAGCGAAGTAAGGATTTTTGTGAAGAAACACAATCATTCCAGCTGGCGCTTTGCTTAAATATTTTTCTTCAGCAAAACAAAAGCCAGCTTTGGAAGCTTGGAATTTATCGGCGTAAGGTCCTGAATGTAGGAAAGAAATTTCGTTTGCGCTGGCTTTTTCTAGAATAGCTATGTCAGAGATTTTTTGGCTTTGGTAAGTTTCTGAAGCCAAAGTTGCACCTGTAATTTCAAGGATTTGCGCTATAGTGAGAAATTCGAATTTTTTATCAAAAAATTGTGTTCTGATCATTTTTTTTGTTTTGTATGTTAAAATATACTCATCAACCTTCGGTTGAGCGGAGTCGAAACCAACAGTAAGGTTCCTTCTGTGAAGCAAAAACGCAGCAGGAATCTTCCCGTTGGTTTCGACTCCGCTCAACCGACGGGTTTTTTAAGCCGCATGCTTCAAATCCACCGAAGTGGCTTGGGCTGGCTGGTCGCGATGTATGGCTTTGAAATAAATTTCTGAAATATATCTTCTACCCTTGCCGCCTCTTTTCAGCTGCACCACCACATCAACCACATTTTTAATGTAAGAAGAAATTTCAGCTGGACTCATTCCGAGACCCGCTTGCATCACCATCATTTTTAGCTGTTCGATGGCCATTTTCGGAGTGTCGGCGTGAAGTGTAGAAATTGATCCGGGGTGACCTGTGTTAATCGCACGCAAGAAACTAAATGCTTCCGAACCGCGCAACTCCCCTACGATAATTCTCTCTGGACGCAAACGCAGACAGGCTTCGATTAATTCTTGAGTGGAAACTTTAGATCTGCCCTGACCACCTTTTGAGGCAAGTAAATGCACTCGATTGGCGTGAAAAGATAAGTCAATTTCTCTGGCATCTTCCACCGTGATCAATCTTTCTTCATGGGGAATTGCCTGAATCATCGCATTGGTAAATGTGGTTTTACCAGTAGAAGTACCACCTGAAATGATGATATTTTTTTTGTATAAAACTGCTCGCTGCAAGAAATCTTTAATACGATTCAGCTTCAATAATTTGGCTAGAATTAAGTCGTTTTTATCTTCCACTTCACCCACGGAAGTATTGTCGAAGATACCCATTTTTTCGTAATCATCTAAATTCCACTTAATGCTGGAAGGTTTACGAATTGACATCACCACACAACCTTGTTCGCAGGAAGGTGGAAAAACGATTTGAATACGATAGCCGTTAGGAAGAGTTGCTGAAAGTAGCGGCTCTTCTTCACTCAATCTTTGTTCGGTTGATTGCGCAATTAGACGACCCAAAGATTTTAAGTGATTAATGTCAAATGATGGTAGTTCTTCACGCACCATGTCACCTTTTAATTCCACCCAAGCCTCAAAAGGTCGGTTAATGGAAACCTCACTTACACCATCACGGTCAAGCATTTGCTTCAGCGGTAATAAGTAGGAATCTAAAGCTGCATTTTCTACCATTTTTTACTTACTAGATGGTTAATTATTAAAATGAAAATATGAACCCAAGCAAAGCTACGAAGCCTTTATTATTGCTAATCTGGTTATTTGTAATGTCGGAGGCTTTGGGCTGGTTTGATTTAAATTCAAATTGTGTAATTTCTAAGTAAGGCATCAAACCTCTTGTTAGCTTATAGTCAATATCAAGAGAGACTGCACTATATTCATTTTGCTGAAATGTACTTTTTAAACTGGTGATGCTAGCACCAATTGGGCCAATTTGATAAGCAAGACCCAGCGTGTAATAAGAGGCATTGCTGAATTTTTTGGCGCTGTTTGAACAATCTTGCGCAGTCAAAGAAAGGCTGGAATTATAATCGCAAGAATAAATTCCACTTTTTTGCTGAAGTGAATTTCCCCAAGAGCCATAAGAAGCCCCAAGTGTGAAGCCAAAATAAGTTAAAGTTGTGGCCAAGTCGTAAGAAGATAAATCATTTCGAGCATCTGCATTTCCTGAAGTTTTTGTTCTGCCATTTTCACCAGTCACCGAAAAAGCATAACCCAAATTATCAATTTCGTCGGTATAATTAATTCCATAACTTAGCACATCTGAAACTGTGGTAGAAGAGTTGCTAAAAACTGTCGAAGAAACGCCGCGATCTGCGGTGCTAGAAGTATAGCTGGCACCAATTTGCACACCTTCAATTCTTGCTGTGTAATAGTTAATTTTTAATGCATCCCCAGCGCCATTAAAACTGCCACTGCGCAAAATTCTCAAACGATCTTTGTTAAAATCTGTGCCGATATTTTGATTATCAAAACCTTGCGCATAACCGCCATGACCAATTGGCGACTGCGCCACTAAAATAAAATTGGGAGATTTGATGTTAGAATTTGCGTTTGCAGAAACTGGAAAATTTACATATTTTAAATAATTGCCATTAATGCCACCATTACCGCGAGCAAAGCTGGCAGGTCCTGTTTTCATTTTTTGATTTACTGCCGATATGTTTCCAAATTCAAATTTACCTAAAGAATTTTCAGCAAAAATTGATGCTTGGTCAATGTCGAATCTCATTCTATTTTGGTCTGAGGAAGCTTCAGATTCTAACTTCACAATTGAACCATATTTTATTTGCGAATCTGTGCTGGCTTTGGTTTTGATAAATAGTTGTGAATTATTACTAACTGCTTCTGAACTTTTATAGCGATTATTTGTGCTGGAATCTGGAAGTTGATTTTGTTCGAAAGAGTTTGATTGATTTTTGGCGGCGGCAGTGAAATTGCTGGTGCCATTGAAAGTTACGGCTTTAGAGTTTTCGGCTTTTGCTGCAAATGCAAAAAATTGCGCAAGGAAAAAAGAGGCGATTAAATAGTTTGTGTTTTGTTTGAATGATGATGGCATTAATGGATGTATTCTTACTTAATGATTTACTTCGCGACTTTATTCAAAATCTATACTTTTATTTTTAACCTTATTTTTTAATTACCAAATGGTTTATCTACCTCATTGGCCAATTCCTCACACACTTGGAAAATGTGAAATTGATTATGAAAGCGTTTTTGAACGCATGAATTTGGTTTTAGAAAAATTAGATAATCCTCATAAAAAACTCAGCCGCGTAATTCACATTTCAGGCACAAATGGCAAGGGTTCTTGCGCAGCTTTGCTTGCAAAAATATTTTCTTGTGCGGGTTACAAAACTCATCTTCTCACCTCGCCTCACTTACATGATTGCAATGAGAGAATTATTTTAAATGGTGAGAAAATTTCTGATTCAGAATTATTTTGCGTGATGGAAGAAAGCAGAATTGCTGCGGAATCTTTCGAGCCCCAAATTCCTTTAACTTTCGCCGAAGGATTTACAATTGGTGCGCTTTTGGCTTTTGCAAAAAACCCTGCAGATATTGTGATTATTGAATGTGGAATGGGTGGGCGAATTGACTCGACTAATATTATTGAAGAAAAACTCGCCACAATAATCATGCCAATTTCATTTGATCACATGGAATATTTAGGAAATTCTATTGAAAGAATTGCTTTAGAAAAAGCCATGATCATGCGCCAAAAAACTCCTGTAATTGTGGCTTCGCAAACAAGTAAGGCTTTAGAAATTATTGATCTTTTAGCCAAAGATCAACAAGCCCCAGCTTATTATTTTGAGCAAGATTTTTCAGTGTTGATGGATGAAGAAAATGGTGAATTTGATTTTGAATTTTTTGGCAAAAATTTAGAAGGTTATTTTGAAAATCTACCAAAACCTGCGCTTGCTGGCAGCCACCAATATATAAATTTTGCCACTGCAATTGCGACAATTTTAGCAATTCAAGATCAAAATTCTGATTTATTTAAGATTGAGGAAGAACATATTAGACAAGGAATCTCAAATGTTTTTTGGCCGAGTCGAATTGAGAAAGTGACGAATGGTTTGAATAAAATTTTAGGAAATGAGGAAAGTGAAATTTGGATCGATGGAGCGCATAATGAGGCGGGAGCCTTTAGTTTGGCTAGGTGGATGCAGGAACAGAACCACCCCAACCCCTCCTTAAAAAGGAGGGGCTTTATCGGGGAATCCTTGGAAAGGAGGGGCTTTATCGGGGAATCCTTGGAAAGGAGGGGCTTTATCGGGGAATCCTTGGAAAATAGTGGCTTTATAAGGAAATCAACTTTCGTGATTGTGGGATTCAGCAAAGGAAAGTGTAAAAAATCTTTCTTAGAGAAATTCACAAATATTGCTGAGGAAATAGTGGCCGTAAGAGTTGACGGCGAACCAAATCCTGAAAAATCACAAGTTATTTTTGAGATGATTGAATCTCTTGGGATAAAATCTTTTGCCGCCGATGATCTTTTAGATGCACTGCATCACATTGCAAAATCTGTTAATCACCAAGCTTGCCGAGTTGTAATTTGTGGCTCACTGCATTTAGCAAGAGATGTGAAAAAATTTGGTCAATATAAAAAATAACGCTTGATGGGTTTTTTAACCCGTCCACACATTCATTTCTGGTTTCTGGAGTTTTAATGAAAGTAAGGATGGGTCTCCATCCTACATTTGGGGCCAAGGATGATGAACTTATTTGGGAATAATCTCTTTATTTTGTTTTATATTTATCAATAGCAGCTAAAGCAGCTGAAGAAGGTTGTTTTGGTGATGTGTTCCTTACCTCTAAAACTTTCTTAAGGCAATTTTGCTCTATATCAAGCCTCAAAGCTTCACCTGACAATTCTGATTTAAATTCCTCATCAAGATCTTCATAAGCTATTTCTTTGGTTGTGCTTGGAT
>Ga0114975_10001315_pt1 | contig 17812 bp, 21 predicted proteins | sample S_130626_EF_Meta_FD_87031 | JGI IMG/M metagenome (GOLD analysis project Ga0114975, IMG submission 87031) | Freshwater microbial communities from Lake Simoncouche, Canada to study carbon cycling - S_130626_EF_MetaG | ecosystem: Environmental > Aquatic > Freshwater > Lake | place: Lake...
CTGTAGCACCCCAAACACCGCTAACACCTGTAGCGCCTGTGCTACCAGTAGATCCAGTTAAACCAGTTGCACCTGTGCTTCCAGTAGCTCCAGTTAAACCTGTAGCACCCCAAACACCGCTAACACCTGTAGCACCAGTTCCACCAGTTCCACCAGTTAAACCTGTAGCTCCAGTGCTACCTGTAGCTCCTAATCCAGTAGCACCAGTTCCACCAGTTAAACCTGTAGCGCCTGTGCTTCCAGTAGCACCAGTTCCACCAGTCAAACCAGTAGCTCCAGTTGAACCCGTAGCACCAGTTCCACCAGTTAAACCTGTAGCACCAGTTGAACCTGTAGCACCAGTTCCACCAGTTAAACCTGTAGCACCCGTACTTCCAGTAATGCCTGTAGGACCAGTTAAACCCGTAGCTCCAGTTCCACCAGTTAAACCTGTAGCGCCTGTGCTTCCAGTAGCACCAGTTTCACCAGTTAAACCAGTAGCTCCAGTTGACCCTGTAGCTCCAGTTCCACCAGTTAAACCTGTAGCACCTGTGCTTCCAGTAGCACCAGTTTCACCAGTTAAACCAGTAGCTCCAGTTGACCCTGTAGCTCCAGTTCCACCAGTTAAACCTGTAGCACCTGTGCTTCCAGTAGCGCCAGTTCCACCAGTTAAACCAGTAGCTCCAGTTGACCCTGTAGCTCCAGTTCCACCAGTTAAACCTGTAGCACCTGTGCTTCCAGTAGCACCAGTTAAACCCGTAGCACCCGTACTGCCAAAACCCCCAGTAATTCCCGATGGTTGCCACCCACTAGCCGTTGTCCAAGTTAAAACTGAACCAGCTACTGGAATTCCAGTGCTAATATTATATCCTTGTAGCTGACTTGCATTCCACTGAGCAACACCACTGCCAACTTTGTTAGGCGATAATGACACTATCCAATTTGGATCTATATAGTTTCCAGTAGTGTAAACGACATTCTGTAAAGTTAGTGTATTCCGTTGGATAATTGGCATTATCTATTCCTATATAAGTTGCAGTGTGGTAAAATATTAGTCAAATGTAACTTTTAATGTTCCGCTAGGAAAAATAAATTGACTATCTTTTGTTAAGTTTCGCGAATTTGTGAGGGGTCCATGAAATAATAAATCTCCTCCGGGAGCATCTGCTGTAGCTATTATCACACCAGCCACATTTCCTATATCGGCAGTTGCTACTGGAAATGCTATCCCAGACGTATTATGAATCGCTGTTGCTTGGCCAGATGCGTATGGGGCTGTCCAATTTCCTGCATCTACTTTAAATTTCACTCTTGTGTATCCTCCACCACTTAATTCGCTGCCACCAATACCTTCTTCTAGCGATGTGGGACTATATGCAGATACTAATCCAATATATAGATCTGTCCAATTTGTTATTCTACTACCTCTAAAAATATGATTTAGAATTCCCGATTCCAAATAATTTGACAATGCGCCCATAAAAAATCTCCTTTAAAAGTACTTTATCCACCTAAATATACACAAAATAAAAAAGGACAGGCATAAAGCCTGTCCTATTTTTTTTAATTTTATTTGAACTAACTCAGAAGCTAGCTGCAAGAACACGACGATTATCAAGAACGCCGAAACCAACTTCGGCCCATCCATAATAACCTTGACGTTGTGAGCGGTGCAAGCCTTCGTCTTCAAAGATTTCAACTTCTCTCTTGACTGGCATGACGAATGAGTCGCGAGCGTTAAGGTCAAGACCTACGATCAACTCAACTCTACTGCCACCTAATGACCCACCAAGATCATTCAAGAAGAAGTTTTGGTATTCTTGAGAATCGCCAAATTCAAACAAGCCATTCAGGTTAACACCAAAGATTCTTGTCATTGGTACGCCGTCATTGGTTGATTGATAGACTTCTCTACGGGAAGTTTCGTCTAATTGGTCAATACCCCAGTTACGAATATCTTCGATAGCTTCAGGTGACATGTAGAGGTCGGTTAAGCGACCTGTTGCTGTCACGCTGTTACCACCACCGTTACGCAACATAACTGTTTTAGCCAATGAGATTAAACGCTTGGTGAATTGACCCACAGCAGCGTCACCATCATAAACTAAAATGTTACGGTCAACAGCAGCAGCAAGAATTGTGTGCCAGCCATCGTCGTTAAGTTTCTTGACGAAACCTGACTCAAGGACTTGCATAGCACGGGCAACAACGTCCCAACGAGCTTCGCGAGCATAACGCAGCAAGAAGTCAATGCTGTTGGTGATGCCGTAGGTGTTAACCATGACGTAATCGCCTTCAACGTGACGTTCTGGAATACGACCGTGGCCCGGATTTGTATAAGCTGTGAAGTCGCGTTCTGTACCCGGAGCTAAAAGATCTAATGGGAATTCAGGTTGTGAACCCGGTTCCAAAACCATCTTCTCGTAAATATCAGTAACAACGTCACCGAACATGATACCCTTACGCAAAGGTAATTCAAGAGCTTTGGCAATCTCTCTTTGGGCGTCTAACGCTACAGATTTGTCTGAACTACCTGAGCGTTGTAATAGTGCAATAAATTCATCACTTGGTCTCTTTAACATTCGATATTCTCCTATTTCTATTTTTTAAATTATGGAAGGTTAATTTCAACTTTGGCATAACCATCTGCATCTTTGGCTGTCATGAAACGGCCAATTGGTTGTGCGCCAAGGTCTAAGATTAAAGCTCTTGTTGAGGTGGAAATATATCCACTGTCGGCAACGTAAGCATAAGCGCCAGCAGTTGGTGTGCCTGAACCGACTAAGTTTGTAATAACATAGCCTTTTCTAAGAACAGTAACTTTGCCACCCTTTTGAAGTTCATCTTTGTGGAAGTTAATGTGCTGACGTGTTAAGTCAATATTAACCATGTCATTTAGAAGAATACCTAGTGGAACTTTGCCAGATGGATTTGTAACATATGTTACAACATTGGCTGAAGAATCCATAGCCACACCTGATGGAGTGCTTGTTGAAGCTAGTGTAACACACCCGCCTCTTTCAGCAGCTTCATTCATGAAGAAACTAACGTCAGTTTGTAATTCGTAACGATCACCTTTTAATGCCATTGTAATATGCTCCTTTAAATTACTTAATATTTGCAGTTGTTTTTAGAACACTTGAACTAAACCAATCACTTGCGAAAGATCTAATGCTTTCTTCTTCGGCTGTAACAGCCATAGGAATATCATTGTCAGCCTTTGCAGAGTCTAGTACGCTAGCATCAGCTTCATTGGCGTCTGCTTCTTCGTCGGCCTTTGCTTTTGGCTTAGCTTTAACTTTGTCACCTTCTGGACCCATTGGCTTTTCATCTTCTTTTTTTTCTGAAGGTGGGAATTTAGCAGCAATGGATGAAAGTGTAGCAACAACTGCGTCAAACGCTGAATCTTCTAATGATTCAAAGCTGGCAACTGTTTGATCTAGTTCGGCTTCAGCAACACCAACCTGAGCTAATGCGGCTTTGCGGCTACTTTTTGTTTTTTCTTTTTTCATCTTGATCATTTCTTCAAACATTTTTTTCTTGTCTGTCTTTTCAGCAGCAAGAGCTTCTTGAGCTTCAGAAAGTTGAGCTTGAAGATCAGCAACAGTGACCTCAACTTCAGACTTAGCTTTCTTGGCTTTTTCAGCTTCTTCTTTCATTTTGCCGGCTTCTTCTTTCATCTTGCCAGCTTCTTCTTTCATCTTGTCTTTTGCTTCTTTTGCTTCCGCAAGTTCAGCCTTTAGAACTTCTAAATCATCTTGCATAGTAATCTCCTCAGCTTTCGATTCGTTAAAAATAATTGTAGCATGTTGTTTGTTTAAAATTACACTACGAGGGTTAGCGGGTTTTTGAACAAGGCCAACACCAGAAAAAGAAATGTTACGTAAAAGTCTACCTACTTTATACCCATTATATTCACCTTTGCCGCCATAAACTCTTAAATGTTTTGTAAGAAAAGCAGAAGCTTCTTCTCTTCTAACAACTTTTTGTTCGCCTTTAGCGTCAATAAGTGCATAATCAAAAGCAGGAAATAAGCACTCCATCGAAACATGCCATGTCTCCCCAGCTTCGATATTTGCAATAATTTTTTGCATACGGTCTTTTAAATTTTTATCAGACCAGCTAGTATACAAAACAGAACCAATTGTAATATCAAACGCCGTTGGAAGTTGGCTGTTTTGATTGATATCGTCTGGTAATCTATTGCCGTCACCATCAGTTACATAGCAACTGGTAATATGTCCAATGATGTCTTTCTCATCGTGCATATAGTTGAATTGCTTATCTTCAGGTGTTGCCCTAGCATTCCACAATTCGGCAGAATCAAAAACATCGTCGTTTTTATTCCAGCCAGCGCTAGCTAATATAGATTTAATATAATATAAATCTATTTGATTTGCATTTTCTGCAATAGCCTTAGAAAGTACTATTTCTTTTTCGTTTGGAATATATGGCATAGCTTGAGAGCAGAATGCTATAGCAGCGCTACTCTTTACTAATTCGCCAATTCCGTCTTTTATCTCTGATTTAAATATTTGCATGTATTATACCTCATATGAATATACACACTAGACTTCGACTGATGCCAAATCTACATAAACTGAGGCGTAAATATATTTCATCTCATCTACAGTTGGCTTTCTTGTATTTAAATACACAAAGTTATCCAATTCATCACTAACTTTATTTATAAATGCTTGAGATGGCCTATGGTTCATGTCAATTAAATCTTTTATAATTTCAGGAGATAATTCCATGAATGGCTCAATGCCAGTAAGCAAGCACAGTTTTAAATGCTCTAATTGATCAAACTCGGCCTTAGTTAAGCTGCGTACATTTTTCTTTTCATAGAAAGACAATATCATGGGTGTTACTTCATCTGCAATAGATTTTTGTATATTGTATGCCCATAGTGTAGCTGCACCCTCGCCAGTTTTTGGTAAGACCACCTTTTGCTTTCTCTTGACTGCATCTTTTTTACTAAGAGGTCTGCCGCCTTGGGGATTTGATTTTGGTGGCGCTGGATCTGATCCGCTTTGTCCTCCTCCACCTATTTTTGGAGCTGGTGGAAGTGGTGGATCTGTTTTTGGCAAATCTAATTCATCTGAATAAAATTCATCGCCCAAACTGTCCTTTGTAACAAGAATTTTAGCAATATCATTTCTAATATTTGGATTGTGATATGGACTAGCTTTCATTGGTGTGGCGACATCATTTCTACGTGACTGCTCTTCTCTACGAACTCTAACCTTTTCGATGTCTGGCATTTCGCCAAATCTTTCAAGGATAGTTTCATGTGAAATAATATCACGATCAGCTAAATTAATAAGAAGTTGTTTAGCAGCAGATTCATCAGAAAGAATAATAGAATCAAATCTAATTTGAGCTGGGAGTTTGAAACCCATTGCCTTTTGAACAATTTCAATTTCTTTTGTCCAGAACTGTCTTAAGACTTGTCTGCCATACTCTAGTCTTTCGATAAGCATTTTTAAAGATACATAGTTGTTGGTGTATCCACCACTTGCTCCACCAGCACCTGTTAGTGTTGGAGGAATGCCCAGTCCAGCATAAATACTTGCTAAGACAGGTTGGTATTTTTCATTCCCAAGAAACTTATAAACCTGAGATTCGCTCTCTTTAAAATCAAGCTCTGGACCCCATACTAAGTCCATAGTACCACCGCCAGTATTAGACGCTAAGATATTACGAAGTTTATTAATAACATCTCTCTTTGGAATAATCTTATGATCAAGACTACCGATTCTCCATAAACGAATTGTAGAGATAGCGCCGTCAAGAGCTGCAAGGTCAGCCAATTTCATTTTTTCTAACATGATAAGATCATCTAGAATCGCATAGATCATTGGATTAGCCCATACCAACCAGTCATCTTTTTTATAACTAAATACAGAAATCTTTTCTGGATCTAGTGGCAATTGCCTCTTGCCTTCTGTGATCTGCTTTTGAATGTCAGGTGGCAATTTTGAGAATGTATTTCTCATAGTCACGTTAGAAGATTGGAATGAATCGTAAGTCGTTTTTGATAAGTTCAGAATGTATTTAGGTTCACCAATAAACATTCCATTATAGTAATTTAATACATCAACAGCGAGAGGATTAAGAAAATCATAAGTCCAAGGAATCTCTCTCTTTGGATATTTTGTTGTGACAATTTCCATGTCTACTTCAGCAGTGGCTTTTCTCAGTTCTTCTTCTTTAGCTGCGTTAATCTTGGCCGTTCTTCTTTTTACAACAACATTTCCAGTACGATATAAATAATTAAGAAATCTTTCAGATCGCTCGATGCCATTAACTTGTTGAAACCATTTCTTATAAAATCTTTCGATTGATTTATTAGGGTGTACAATATCAATTCCTTGTGCTGCAAAGTCGCCCATTAAGTCGATAACATTACGAATAATACCAACTCTATCATAAGCATCCATACACATCTTCATGATACGCTTTTGTCTAGTAGGCATAGCCTCTTCTGGACGAAAACGATAATAATCATTTCTACTCATACTTGTACGAACCGAACGATCTGGCTCAATATCAACATATGATCTATATGTATAAGCTAAAGCCTTTTCGTTTTGTACTGGAGAGTTATTATCGTAAGCTTGGTTAGCGTCCGCAAACGCCTTTTCTTTTGACGAGTCATCGTCCCACGTAGAATACATTTCGCTCATTAGTATTGTTCCTTAAAACAATGGTATTGGTAATTACATTATTATACACAGCACCGCTTAATATTTTGCATTTTCTGAAAACCATGCTGGTCCTGAATAATAATCTTGTCCAATTCCATTTATAATCCCGTTAGCAAATCCCACATTATTGTAATATTCATCTTCAAATTCAATTTTTATTTTAGTTACATTTAACAGTCTAGCCGAATGATTTGCCATAATTAAAGCTGAGTAGCGGTCTTTTCTAAGTTTATTTTTCTTTCCGCTCTTTGTGTCTGGGGTATCCCATCTCTCACGACCACTTTGACTTTGCGAAATAACAATAAGCGACAATTCATTTTTAAGTTCTTCGATTTCCATAACACAATCCTCTAACGTATCGTGCATTCTATTATGACGCTTGTCCTCTTCAAGAGAAAGACCAATAGTTGCAGCATCAAAAAATGGAAATATAATAGCTTTGTCTTCCATGTCTTTTCTCAGTCCGTGATTTGCTTCGCTTGTCCACTGGGCGCTAGAGAAGTTACACAGCTCGATTAGGTGGAGTCCCGCCTCGTCGTCTGTAGAGGCTGGCTTATCAGGGTTAATCTTGGGCCAAATAGGTATCTCGCCATCTTTGAGTCTTTGTCTGTCATGTAGAGCTTCTATGACTGCAATACCACCACCTTGGGGGTCCATTGCGATTTCTATAGTAGGAAATATTTTCATTAAATTTCTAATTTTACGAGCGCAATAACTATAGAAGTCATTCTCTTCGGTCACTTTAGATTTAACACTTTCTCTGTGTCGTTCTCTAGTTGTTGTCCAGCAGTATACAACTCTTCTATGGGTTTCATTAATTTCTAGAACTATAATAGAAAAATTGTCAACTTCAGATGCAGGGTCAATACCAATAACATATTGTTTATTGGGGTTTCCTCTGGTACTAGCTTCAAAGAACACTTCACCGTCTGCAAGTACTATCTGTTTCTTTTCTGAGCATACACAAGATTCAATTAAGCTACGTTTGAAGAACCCCTTAGAGTCAGTAGAGAAACATGCCCCATATTCCATCTGGAAGATACCAGCGTGAACTGTAGCTTTAGATCTGGAAATTTGTCCTTCATCCATAAATCCAGCGGCAAGAAGTTCAACTGGGATTCTATATATTGCATAGTCCTTATGGTTGAAGTCTGCTGGAGCTTCGCTTCCGAATACTTCGGATAATTTAGCTCTATCTCCTTGACTTTTGATAATAGCGTGGTATCTTTTCCAGTATTCAGCAAAGTGGTTAAAATCATAATAAGCTGTACCAGACAATATAATCTGATTGGATCTGTAGAAGTCCTGATTGTCATCAACATAATCAAGTGTAATCCCCAGCTCTTTTGCTTTCTTTTCTTTTGCCCTAGCTTTCACCTTTTCAATTGGCGAACTTGCAACAGCAGCAAAACCAGCGACAACATTTTCAAAGATTTCACGGGGAATAGATGCAAATTCGTCAGCAACAATATCATTAGCACGCTGACCTCTAATCTTTTGTCCATCGCCCAATGGCAAGAATGTAATAATGCCCCTATTGATACGAACAGTACAACGATCCACGTCTCTTGTTGTGCCGCTATTTTGATCACAGAGATCTCTTAATATGGGCGCGTTTCTCCAGATGGTTTCTGCGTATTCATATAAGACCTTAGACTGTCTGAATGCTGCACCAACGACAACGATTTTTCTTTCGGGTAAAAAGAAAGCCCTTAACATACAGTATAATGCAAGTATAAATGATTTACCAAATCCCCGTGAACCAACCAACATGGGGAATTTTCTATTCCACATGTCGTGAAGAATTAAAGCTTGAATTGGTGAAATTTCTATATTAAATATATATTTACATACAAACGAAAAGTACTCAGGTCGTGTCATTAGCCACGCCAGATTCTGCATGATTTGTGTCTTATCATCGCCACACATATCATAAATATATTCCAACGGATTAAATATTTGGTTCTCATCTACTTCTAGATTTAACCAAGCATCCTTAAGTTTCTTTTCTATTATATCGCTCATTGATTCTCTTCATTAATGATAGGGCTGTTTTCATAGCGTAAAATTTATTTCCGCAAAACATAATTTTAACTTTATGTTCTATCTGCAACTCAAGTATTACTTTTAATAAATAGTTACCGCTAATCTTCGAAGTTTGTTGCAGTCTAGTGTTATGATTATGAAATGGATATTCTATCAGGTCTCTAAGTGGAAATTCACAAATGACAAAGGCGTGTTCAAACTCATCCATTCGAATCATTTCTTTTTTAAACCTAATATACTCTTTGCCTAAGTTATTAGCAAACTCTTCTATGCACCCTTTTCTTTCAATGCATATTTTGTCCTCTAACCCCTTGATGGTGTAGTCTCCCGTTTTAATTGTGCCTATTTCTTCAGCAACCGTATGCTCAAAATCAAACAGCCAAGGAGTTTGTTCTCTAGTATCTTTAATAATAGTGAATTCAGGTTCTTTTTTCATTTCGTTTTATTATCTCAAAAAAGTATGCTTCATAACATTGTTCAAACCCAGTAATAGACTTATGGCAAGTTTTACATAAGCATATACCATTTTTAGTTTCATATCTAAGGCTGGGAGAGTCGGCCCATCGGTTTAAGTGATGGACCTGTAACTCTTTACGCTTTTTACTTTTACACATTTGACATGTGTGCTTATCCCGTTTTAGTACTTCAGACCTAAACTGTTTGAAGTGAGGATCTTGATAGTTGCGCTTCGGCCACGTCATTTAAAACCATTCTTTCTACAAGAGATGAAAATGAAACTTCCGGCTTCCACTTTAATTCTGCGTTTGCCTTTTTTGGACTTCCAAGTAAAAAATCGACTTCGGCAGGACGATAAAAAGCCGGGTCAATAACTACATATTTTTCCCAGTCTAAATTGTAATAATGAAATGCCTCTTGTAAGAAGTCTTTAATAGTGTAAGTCATACCAGTTGCAATGACATAATCATCTGGGGTTTGTTGTTGAAGCATCAACCACATAGCTTTGACATAATCTTCCGCATGGCCCCAATCACGACGAGCGTTAAGGTTGCCAAGGCGCAACTTAGGAAATTTTTTATCTTTGCCACTTGCTATAAATTCTCCTAGCCACTTAGTGATTTTACGAGTCACGAACTGGTCGCCTCGCCGTTCGCTCTCATGATTAAAAAGAATCCCAGAACACGCAAATATTTTATATGAATCCCGATAATTACGCACCAAGTGATGTCCCGCAAGTTTAGCAATGGCATATGGGGACTGTGGTAGAAATGGGGTTTCCTCATTTTGGAATTTTACTGGATCTTCGCCGAAATCGTTATATACTGTAGTGTAGTTTTTCCCAAACATCTCACTAGAACTCGCTTGATAAAACTTAGTACCTACGCTACAATTGCGTATCGCCTCAAGGCAATTCAAAACGCCCCTAGCTGTGATATCCCACGTTGTGCCGGGCTGATCAAATGAAGTTTTAACATGTGACTGAGCGCCCAGATTATAAAACTCATCAATATCATAATCATTTAATAATCGGTATAAACAACCCTCATCAGTTAAGTCGCCCTCTATAAGGGTAAACTTTTTACTACTAATGCAAGTTGCAAGTCTATGAAAGTTAGGTTGGGATGTTCTGCGATATACCCCCAGTACATTATATTTCTTTTTTAGGAGTAACTCTGCTAGGTAGCTGCCGTCTTGTCCTGTGATTCCCGTAACTATTGCTGTCTTCATATGATTCTATCTCCTTTTGATAAGTTGTCCTTGGCCCACATAGGTTGAAGATTTGTATAGTGAAAGCAGATCTTTTGCTGTTCTGGATCAGTTAAATTAAAATGTTTACATGGTATGATATGGTCGATATGCCATCCGTGTGTAGAATGATTGTCCCAAGTCATGCCCGGCTCAAACTGCGACTCCAAGTGTTTCCTTAGTTCTGTTATGGAGCATCCTATAAGCACCATCGTCCTTGCCGCCTTGGGATTTCTCTTTATGGCTGTACTTATTCTACTCCTTAAGACGCCCCTTAGTTTAAAATCTGCGTCCGTTTTTTGTCTATTCTTTATATAATTTTTTGAATAGTCAATTTTAGACTGTTGATTTCTATAATAGTAGTCTAGAGTTCTCTTTCTATATTTTTCAGGATCTTTTTTGTATATTTCTGGGTCATAAGAATATATTGTTTTCATATAGGCGCTTCTACATGATTTACATCTTGTATTTCTACCATTTTTAGTAGAAGGACACCTGTGGAATTCCTCTAAACATTTTTCAGCTTTGCATTTTGTACACGTTTGGGTCATGATTCTACTGTTTCCGCTGTTAAAAAAGGTTGGTCTGTAATCCCATCTTCATACACATGGGCCTCTGATAATCGGTCCCTTTCAATATCCATAGCCAACCGCATCTTTTCCATTTCAATGCCCGTATCGTGTCTAAAATCCCCGTCAAGAATGATCTTCTTAATTAAAGCCGCAAAAGTTATTTTACTATCCTCGATAGCTTTAATACGCTGCTCTCTCGTACCTTTAAGATCTTTAATCATTGCTGATTTTTTAGTCTGCAAATCTTTATAATCTCGCGAGAGGGCTTCCTGTGATGCCCTTAGAACTGCTGACTGACGCTCCAGATTCAAAACTAAATCCCAATCAATAAGATCTTTATCCTGATTCTTCTCCTCTATGATAATTTGTTCCATATTAGAGAGGGTTTTAATATTTTCATTTTGGGATTTTAAACAGCGATTCATAAGAATTTCTAATTTAATAGTGTCCACAATTTGAATTTCTTCAGTGTGAAACACGTCTTCTCTGAACTGCGACCACATTTTTTTCCAGTGGAATAAAAACATCTCCAGCTCGTCCTCTGTGAATTGCCCCTCAAGATCGCGCCAGTAAGCCTTTTGCTTCAGCTCGTTCAGAGCTTCGACTTCTTTACGGTCGCTAGCGTTGATCCCCACATTTTGTTTGATCCACAGTAGGACCGATTTGGGGTCTCGGTCCAAGACTGTAGCAATATTTTCATACGACATATCCTTAATATTATTTTTAATATAGGACTGTTCGTTTAGATCTAATCTACCTTTACGCATAGAACTTTCCTAGTATCTCTCTGAGGCAAGTGAGTAGATGTAATTTTTTAGTTTTAGTTAGTACTTGGTCATTTTTAAATCGCAAGTAATCGCTTCGCATATTTGCAGGTATATGAACATCAATATATTCAAGGAGTTCGCGCTCTTCCAAGTCGGCTGAGACTTCTTTGTGGAATATAAAGGCTTTCATATCATCTAGCGAGGCAGCGTCGAGGAGCTTCTTTTTGCCCTGTTGGATCTCTTCGGCCTTGCCCTCGTCTTGGCGATAGTAGTGGTCACGTTTAAAATTCTTTAGTCGGTTTTTTATGTGAATCGAAAGAAAGTTTTCGAGTGGCCTAACACCATCATAGCGGTCAAGGGCTTCCATTCCAATGATAAATGCCTCTTGTTGGATGTCGTCTTCCTCGTAATTTGGGAAAGTATATTTACTTGCGAGGCGAGAAGATATCAGGGATATCGTGGATACTACTTGTTCCTCTGTCATATTTTGTGGAATTTTCATTGACTTTTGCTTTTCCTTTGGTTATAATACCTGTGGGGTCGGGAACATTTAAATCTGCGGCCACACTTTTCGACAACTCCTGTGAAGAAATCATGTTCAAGCTGGCGCTTACACTTACGGGATTATTTTTTCGCATACGGGACAACCCTTATGAAGAACACAACAATATTAAATAGTAATTATACGCATTTGACAATTGTTTCATGGAAACGGGGCATTAAATTATTGATGTCTGGTAAAGTACATCCTGTAGATTTTTACGATGGCTGTGAGGTTTTTACAACTTCGGGCGAGGCATATCAAATTCCCAAGACTGTTGTTCTTAAAAAATATGTTAAGTTGCCCGATAAGATGTATAAGCCCAACAGGAGAAATATTTTTCTCCGTGATAATTATACCTGTGTGTACTGCCAAAAGCAACTTAATAGTGAAGAATTATCTGTAGATCATGTCATACCTAAAAGTAGAGGGGGGAAAGATACGTGGGACAATCTGGTTACTTCGTGCAAAACGTGCAATTGCTCCAAAGGCGACAAGACGCCCGAAGAAGCAGGACTAATTATCAAGCGACCTTAGAGAAGTTAATAATCAAGGAGCTGCTCAGTCAGTATGGAGGTAGAGACGAGGAAGTTGTTATTAGAAACGATGTTTATTGCTATACAGAGGTTGAAGATCTCCGTATTAATTTTGAGTATCTGGGAGCTGCATTTGGGAACTTTAAGGAGCTGAGGGTTGGGAGGTTTGGCTTTCATGTAAGTTATTAGTCTTATTAGATAGGTTGATACATTATAATTTTAAAGTGGTGGTTTCGTGAGACCCACCCGCCCTTTTTTTGGTAAAATAGGGGGGTTAACTAATGAACAAAAAACCACCACCCCCTACCTTACCTATCCCTCCTAAACGGTTCAAACATCATATTCGCTACCATCATCATATACACCCCAACCGGACACCCCATCACGACTATCATCATCACGTAATTGTTCATCTATCACCTGACCTTTCTCTATATATTGTATCGACATAATCAGCAGATTACAACAGCAGAAAGCGAAAAAAGTATTTTGAGATTCTTTGAAAATAGAGGGTGAATAATCTTGACGATAGGCCAGTGATGTGCTATATTGTATATATAAGGAATGAGGAATGAACCTCACCTAAACGACAAGAAAAGGGAACGATACGATGAAGAAGTCAAACAAAACCAACATCACCTCAGCACTAGTCAACGACAATGCTCGGCTTGCCACCTGTCCTCAAGGTGCATACAATGTTGTATACACCGCCCTAGGCATGAATGTCTATATGACCAATCATGCCGAGGCTATGGAATTGTTTGAACTTGTCAATGTTGAAGGTTTAACAGTTACAGAACTAAAGGCTTTGGGCTTTGCTTGGTGATAAAAATACTTCGGAATTCTCTTGTATGTTTTGGGTACATGTGGTATCCTATACATATAAGAGATGAGTGACAGATACCTAACACAGGGGGATAGATGATGAGCAATGCATACGTGACGGATTGTGATTACTGCGGCGAGATGGCCCTATGCGTCAATGACGCATCTGGCGGTACATGCTGTCAGGCATGTGCGGCTAAACAAGCCGCTCGCCGCAAGGCAGAAGAAGAGGGCTAAGCCCTCTTTTTTTATACCTATCATATCAACGTATGTATATATGTAATTAAATACAACTGATATAACTCTTTACTACGACCGGACTTATGGCGACACCCGCCCCCCTAGGCCCCCCGCCGTAAGTTCGGTCACAGTAAGGGGTTATGAAATGCAATTGCATTATAATGTATTGCAATTGTAATAGGACATAAGGCTCTGATTAGTGTACAAATACAACTGTCGTATACACGCACCTAGTGTACAAAAATACTTTCGAAAATCTTTCAAAATAGTCGAGAATCCTCTAGGCAATAGCCGATATATATGGTATCCTATACGCATAAGAGATAGATGACAGTAACCAACGCAAGGGACAGAATCATGAACATGAACAAAGCTCAACTCATCGAACTAGTCAAAGAACTGCAAGCCAAGTTGGCAAATCCAACTCCAGTTTGCCCATGCTGTTTAGCACCTATGGAGGTCGTCTCCTATAGTGCTAGATACGACACTCCTTTCGATTACTGGCAATGTGCTTGCCCCGATGTCATCCCTGTAGAAAACAAAATAGTCAAGAAAGGTATGTTTGTTGAGTAATGGGCTTGATGTCCATTGCTTGATGTGCTATACTGTAGTAATAGTGAATGACGGACACCTAACACAAGGGGCTTGATATGAGCGATTTTCTGAACGACATGCAATGCGACGAACTAATCAACGGTCAATCTTTCGATGGTCAATACGTACCTACTGAACAGGATCTTGCCGATATGAATGAAGCATGGAGCAACGAAGAAAATTTCTTTTGTGCCAATTGTGGCCATGTGGAATTGGTGGGCTATGCTCTATCGCCTGACAGTAGTCTATGCTGCGATTGCTATCAATATAATCGCGATAATGATTGTGACGATTACATCGAAACGGAATCCGATGTATATCAGGACTCATCATATGATGACGAGCCTAATGGGTGGAGCGATCACCTAGAGGGATATGGATGTGACGACTAATGTAAGAGGGGCTTAAATGCCCCTCTTTTTTTATAGGTATCATATCAACATATGTTTATGTAATTAAATGTAAATGCAATTGCATTTCATAAGTCTTTACTACCACCGAACTTACGGCGGGGGGGGAAGGGGGGCGGATGTCGCCGTAACTACGGTAGCTGTAAGGGTTTACATACATATACATATGTGTAACACTTTATGTAATCAGCTAGGCCGACAGGTGTAATGGGATAAGAACGTCTAATTAGTGTACAAAAATACTTTTAGAAATCCGTCAAAATACTTAGGAATTATGTAGACATAGGCCAGCAAATAGACGATACTATATATATAAGAAGTAGAGAACAGTAACCAAGAGCAAGGGACAGAAACATGCAAGCAACGATCACAAACAGCGGTTGGATTGTAAGCCGGAACAAATTTGGTCAATACTCATACACCAAGGTTGACGCCAAGCGTATGGGCAGCGTATCCGAAACACGAGACTATGGTTTCGTGCTGACAGTCACATCGTTGGTGACGGGTAAGACTTATAAAGTCTGGAAGATTGCCACTTTGGAAGATGCTAAAAATATCTACCAAAATAGTTGAGAATTATCTTGTAACCTATGGGTACATGTGGTATCCTATAGGTATAAGAGATAGATGACAGTAACCAAGCAAAGGGAAGAAAAGATGAGCGAAGTATATGTGGTGACGGATTGTGATTACTGCGGTGAGATGGCCCTTTGCGTCGCCAACGACGCCGGGGGTGGGACATGCTGCAAGGCATGTGCGGCTAAGCAAGCCGCCCGCCGTAAGGCGGAGCAAGAGGGTTAAGCCCTCTTTTTTTGTAGGTATCATATCAACATATGTACATATGTGATTAAATACAATTGATATAACTCCTTATGTAGACCGAACTTACGGCGACACCCGCCCCCCTAGGCCCCCCGCCGTAACTTCGGTAGTAGCAAGCACTTATGAAATGCAATTGCATTATAATGTAATACAATTGTAATACGATAGTATTATCTAATTAGTGTACAAATACAACTGTAATAGGACGTATGGCTCTGATTAGTGTACAAAAATACTTTCAAAATAGTTGGGAATTATGTGGACATAGGGGACAAAATAGACGATACTATATATATAAGAGATAGATGACAGTAACCAAGCCCAAAGGAACGATACGATGAACGAAGACACAATGAAGAAATATGATCTAGTCCAATTGCTCTTGAGCATTTCTAGCGAAATCTCTTGTAGTCAAGACGACGACGACAAGCCAGCTAAATTGGTGGTTGACGCCATTTCTGACAAGGTTCACGCCATCATCGTCAAGGCGTTAAAAGATATGGGCGAACTGTAAAAATAGTTGAGAATTTTCTTGTAAGATGCCGATAGATATGGTATCTTATACGTAGTGATAGAGATGACAGTAACCAGCACAAAGGAACGAATCATGAAAAACAAGAATGCCAAGCGTTACACAGGTCAAGCGGTTGACGGGGCCATCATCCTAAATTCAGCCACAAATAAAAGTGGTGATCTGATTACCATGCTAGTCGATCTTGACGATGTTTTTGGCTTTCCTTATGTCGTTCGCACAGGCGATCCACATACGACAATCATGGCACGTAAGAAAAAACAAGCCCAAAAACACTTCGATAAAATGTTGAACATCTAACCTGAAAGGATCGAATCATGAACGTGAAATACTCAAACAAAGTGGTAGTCAAAAAAGCCTTCGAAATTCCAGCGGGGGAATTTAACTTACAAATGGAACCTATCCCATTCAGGGTGGGCAATGTGCTTTGGAAGTATAGCGGCAAGTATAACAAGAGATGCCCATTCTTCGTTAAAGGTGGTATGGAATGGGGGGCCTCATGGTGCGAAAGTGGTTATGTAATTCCGATGGAATACTTGGAAATAGTTTCGGAATTATCTTGATGGTTCGTGTTGGATATGCTAGAATATACGTAGTGATAGATGACAGTAACCAAGCCCAAAGGAACGATCAGATGAGCAAAGCTAAGACCCACAAACAATCCGCCGCAAAAAAACAACTCGATCTTTACATCGAATTCCACATGGCAATTGATTCATTGCTAATGTATGACGCTGAAATAGCCGATGGGTGGGATGGGCCTGATGCAAGGGCTAACACATTGGAAGCGTTGAAGGCTTTAATCAAAGGGGCTAAATAATGACCGTATCTGAACTAATCGCTGAATTGTCCAAACTTGACCCAAACGCCAAAGTTTTGGTCAATTGTCCCTACGATCACACAGTGATTGAAGAGGACGTGGTTGAAGTGAGAGTGGATAACAAAGGCATCGTACACATTGAGGTAGAATAATGAAGACCGCTACAAAGGTAAAAGACCTAGACAGATCACACGGTGTAGTAGCTTTATATAAGCTATCCGAACGATTGAAGTTTTACAACTATGTAGTTGTGAGTTCCGCCAACGTGTTAGAAGAAGATGAGACCTATATATTTGGATCTGATGAAAATGGGGTAGTTATAGACTGGATTGAATTATCCGGTTCTACCCGTGGCGTTTACAATCATGAAACGGTTTTGAATAACGCTGGATATGAGTTGAAATAATAATATGATGAAATGCAATTACAATTGCATTTCATTTATATTACATATCTACATATGTTTATATGTACATAATGCAATTGATATAACTCTTTACTACGACCGAACTTATGGCGGGGGGCGCTCTAGCGAGCCTGTCGCCGTAAGTACGGTGACAGTAAGGACTTATATCAATTGTATTTCCCTATATTATAGGGGTTGGAAATTTCCTTAACTCTTTCACAGTAAAGCTTTATATTAATTGGTTTTCAACTTTAATTGGAATTATAGGTCTAATTATCTTATTAGTATTTATACATATGTAATAA
>Ga0114975_10001317_pt1 | contig 17796 bp, 14 predicted proteins | sample S_130626_EF_Meta_FD_87031 | JGI IMG/M metagenome (GOLD analysis project Ga0114975, IMG submission 87031) | Freshwater microbial communities from Lake Simoncouche, Canada to study carbon cycling - S_130626_EF_MetaG | ecosystem: Environmental > Aquatic > Freshwater > Lake | place: Lake...
AAGCTTGGCTTCGGTGGCTCCATTGACAAGTTGCGCGATGCGGCCGAGAGCGACCCAACGAACGTCGCTGCGTCGAAAGAGGCGCTCATCGTGCGCATCAAGGAAGACATCGAGCGCGGCTACGCCGAGGCCGGCAAGGTCTTCGGGCGATTCCCGAAGGCCGGCTGCGACGTGAAGGCGGTCGAAGACTTCAAGGAGAAGGATGCACCCGCCGCCTACTACTTCAGCCCTGCGGCTGATGGTTCGCGCCCGGGTACGTATTACGTGAATGGCTACGACCTGCCATCGCGCTTCTTGCACGCCCTTGCACCAACCACGTATCACGAGGCCATTCCGGGCCATCACTTCCAGATCGCGCTGGAGATGGAGCTGGAGTTCTTGCCAGACCTGCGCAAGCACGCCTCACACCTTGCAGGTAACGCCTACGTCGAAGGTTGGGGCCTCTATTCGGAGCGACTCGCCGACGAGCTCGGCCTCTACCGCAACGAGATGGAGCGCTTCGGCATGCTTCAGGGTCAGGCGCACCGCGCGGCGCGTCTCGTCGTTGACACCGGCCTCCACGCATTCGGCTGGGACCGCGATAAGGGCGTGGCGTTCATGGAGTCCGTTGGGCTGCCACGAACCGACGCCGAGATCGAGACCGACCGCTACATCGCCTGGCCAGCTCAGGCGCTCTGCTACAAGGTTGGGCAGCGTGCCATTCAGCGCACGCGCGCCGCGATCGAGAAGCGCGACGGCGACAAGTTCGACATCAAGTCATTCCACGATCACGCCATTGGACACGGCCAGATTCCGCTTCCGGTTTTTGAGGCCGAGATGCCGAACTGGGTCAAGCCGAAGGCATGAGTAACGCTGGGGGGGCCGCGGGCGCCGCTCGCGGAACTTCCCGGCGAACGGTCGGCATCCTCGCTGCGATTGGCGCCTCACTCGCATGGGGCTTCGGATCGACGACGTCGGATTACGTCCTTTCGGCGGGGGTGGGGAACGACACGTTCCTCGTCATTGAGCTTGGCGTTGGCTCCTTCGTACTGCTCGTGCTCGGCGCAATCCGTGGTGAGCTGAGCGGCTTCCGACACCCAGGGCTGCTGCGCGCCTCTTCGACCGGGCTCATTGAGCCGTGGGGCGCGTACACGCTCGGTAACGTCGGCATCATCTTTTCGAGCGGCGCCTTTGTTGCTCTCGTCTCGTCGCTGAATCCCGTGCTGATCGCCATTCTGGCCGCCCCGTACCTCGGTGAGAGGGTCAGTCGGCGTGCCGTCATCCTGATGGTCGTTTCGATCATCGGTGTGAGCCTCGTGGTCGGTGGGGCTGGCGTCGCAGGCACGCTCAAACCAGAGGGGATCATCTTCGCCATCCTCGGCCTCTTCTGCGGTGCGGCCTATGTGCTCCTCTCCTCCAAGCTGGTGCGCACCGTACCGGTGCTGCCACTCGTTGCGTCGCAGCTTCTGGTGGCGACGCTCGCCTCCCTCGCTCTTCTGATCGTCCGCGTCACGATCTTTAACGGCGACCTTCAGCTGCCAGCAACCGAGATACAGTGGGCCATTTCAGTTGCAACAGGCATTTTCGGCGGCGCCGCACCGTTCATCTTCTATCTCGAGGCAACACGGCGGATTCCTACAACCACCGTGAGCCAGTTCAGCACGCTAGTGCCGGTGATCGCGCTGATTGGCGGCGTGATATTCCTTAACGACGTGACGACCCCAGTACAACTGCTGGGCACCGCAATCGTCGTAGTCTCGCTCTCGCTCCTCGCTCGTTACGCCCGCGCACACTGAGGTGGAGGCGTTCCTGCTCTCTGCGGGGGTGATCTTCCTTGCGGAGCTCGGCGACAAGAGCCAGCTGATGGCGATGGCCTTCGCCGCGCGCTATCGCTTCTGGCCGGTGATGATCGGCATCACCGGCGCCACGCTGCTCGTGCATGCCGGATCTGTCTTCATCGGCCGAGTTGCCGCCACGGCGCTCCCCGTCGACGCCATCAATCTTGCAGCTGGTGCCGCCTATCTTGGGTTCGCTGTCTGGACCCTGCGCGGTGACGAGCTCGGCGACGAGGACCAGGCGCGCGCAACGCGCGTTGGTCGCTGGGCCGTTCTGGCCATCGGCACCTCGTTCTTATTGGCGGAGCTTGGAGACAAGACGATGCTGGCGACGATCACCCTCGGTGCTACGCATGAACCGATTGGTACCTGGCTCGGCTCTACGGCAGGGATGGTGCTCGCCGATGCCCTTGCGGTGGGGGCTGGATCGGTCCTGGCCACACGTGTTGCTCCGCGCACCATTGCACGCGTGGCTGCAGCCTCATTTGTGATCTTCGGACTCCTCCTCGCCTATGAGGGAGTGCGCGGCCTACTCGGCGCTTAGGCGTTCATCACCGCGCGCACGACGGCAACCGCTTTGCGCGCTCGCCCCACCACCGGTCGATGCGGCCGACGCACGCCGAAGCCATCGCGCTCGATCTGTCGCAGAATCTCGCGATAGACGTTCGCCGCCACGCGAATTGAGAGCCGACCGTTCTGCAGATGGCGAATGCCGACGACACCAGCCTCGTACTCAGCATCAGCCCGAGCGATCTCCGCTGCATAGAGTGCGCGGCGATCTCCGTCACGCAGCGACGTTGGGCCGCTCGCGGCTGAAGGGTCAAGTCCAACGCGGCGGAGTGCCGTGGCAGGGAGATAGACGCGACCGTTCGCGAGGTCCTCATCGATGTCGCGCAAGATATTCGTACGCTGCATCGCCGAACCAAGAGCTCGAGCGGCGCGATCCGCTTGCGCTGCGTGTTCGGCACGCACTCCGAGGAGCGCCGCCATGAGTCGACCGACCGTTCCCGCCACCTGGTAGCAGTAGAGGTCAAGATCAGCGTCACTCTCCATGACGGGGCCGGCGAGGTCGCCCTCCATGCCATCGAGGAATGCGCCGATCGCATCGATTGGGAGCGCTGGGGTGCGGTGCTGCAAATCGACGAAGATCGCGAGCTCATCACCGCCAGCCTCTGCGTTCGCTCCTGTGCTGAGCCAGGTGCGAATTGCCGCCAGTCGTTGCTGTGCGTCAGCTCGTTGTGCGGAGCCACTTGGCGCTTCGAGGTCCACAAGATCATCGAGGCGACGGAGCGCCAGGTAGAGCAGGTTGATGTCGTCACGAACGTCGCGCGGCAGGAAGCGTGCGGCAAGGGCGAAGCTGCGTGCAACGCGATCGATGGTCGCCTGGGCCTCGGGAAGGAGCGCCGCCACGCCAGGATCGCGCTGGGGGGTCATGCGGTTACGGGCGAACGAGATTTCCGGTCGGCCCGGTGGCGTGCGAGGTGAATGGGGCAGGGTAGTCCCCGCGGATCAGATCCTGGGTGACCTGCGAGGTGAGCAGCGCCCCTGGCATTCCTGCGCCTGGGTGTGTGCCGCCGCCCACGTAGTAGAGGCCGGCGATTGTTCGGTCGCGGTTCGGCTGACGGAAGTAGGCCGACTGTTCGAGTGACGGCTCCACGGCGAAGGCGTTGCCGTCGGGGGCGAGCAACTCGTCGCGGAAGGTGAGTGGCGTCCACGAGCGCTCCACCACGATCGAATCGCGCAGGCCTGGGAGCCCCCAGTTCTCGAGCCACTCCAGGGTGCGATCGCGCATGCGCGGCTCCGCTTCGGTCCAGTCGTCACCCGAGCGCAGGTTTGGCACGGGGAGCAGGATCGCGATGGAGTCGCCGCCCGGCGGTGCCATCTCGGGCTCCGTGCGCGATGGCGCATGAATGTAGACGGCGTTGCTGCGCGGCATGCGACGCTCGCGGGTCACATCCTTGATGAAGCCGTGATAGTCGTCACCCACTACCAAGGTGTGATGCAGAAGCTTCTCGAACTTCTTGTTGGTGCCCAAGTACATCATGTGCGCCGACATCGTGGTGCGCAGTGGGCGAAGGCGCCACGGGAAGGCGTCAGGCGCGTCTGGGAGCAGCGCGTCACGCGCCGTCACATCGCCGTTGTAGATCACGAGGTCGGCGTTGTGGACGACCCCGTCCGAGGTGCGCACGCCGGTGGCACGCCCGCTGCGATGCAAGATCTGATCCACCTTGCTGTTGGTGTGAATCGCGCCGCCCATCTTGGCGATGATCTTGCCGAATGATTGAATGATGCTGTACACACCGCCCTCGGTGTACCAGATGCCATCGGCGATCTGCAGGTAGGCGAGCGCGGAGTAGATGGCTGGCACGCGCGACGGATCACCACCGATGAAGAGCGAGTGGAAGCCGAACGCCTGCTGCACATGTGGCTCCTTGAAGAATTTTCCGACCCACCCCTCTAGGTAGCGGATCGCATCAAGGCGCGCCATGGTGGGGAGGAGCTTGACAAAATCTTTCAGGTTCAAGAAGTTCTGACGACCGGAGACGAGAATTCCCTCGCGATGGATCGCACCCGATGCGGCCAGGAACGCGTCGAGCTGATTCGCGTCGTCGTTCGAGAACTTGCGCATCTCGGCGAGGAGCTGTTCGCGGTCGCTCCCGAAGTCGAAGTGGCGATCCTCGCCTGTCCAGAAGATGCGATAGCCCGGCTGCAGCTGGCGCAAGGTGACGTGGTCTGACATCTTCTCGCCCGCTGCGGCGTAGACCTCTTCGAAGAGCCAGGGCATGGTGATGAGCGACGGGCCAGTGTCGAAGGTGTAGCCGCCCTCTTGAATGCGCGAGGCGCGGCCGCCAATCTCAGGTCGGGCCTCCAGGATGGTCACCTGCCAGCCATCGGAGAGGAGGCGGATGGCCGTGGAGAGGCCGCCGAAGCCGCTCCCCACGATGATCGCCGTTCGACCCCCCTGTGCCATGGACCCCCCTCGGTACTCGCCGCGGGGGCAGTGCCCCCTGTGACCATCATCGTAGGGGTGCCGTGCGCGGCGCGCTGAGCACGAATCGGGGCTCCCATTGACGAGAGCGCCCTGCGGGCGGATCATCCGCCCCCAAGGGAGGAGCACCATCCGATGAGTAGTGAACAGGCACGCGGTCGCGCCGCCCAGAGCCCCGAAGAGGGCCTTGACCATGCCAATGTCGCTGGAGCGCATGGGGCGGATGACGCCGCCGTACGATCCGTCGATCGCGCCGCTGCACTCCTGGTCTGCCTCTCTGAAGCCGATGGCTCCGCCTCGGTCACCGACCTCTCCCACTCCCTGGACCTACATAAGTCCACGGTCAGTCGACTCCTCTCCACCCTCGAGCGCCGCGGCCTCGTCGAGCAGGATCGCGAGACTGGCCATTTCCGCCTCGGCGTCGGCATCATTCGTCTCGCGCAATCCGCCGAGCGCACCCTCGACCTGCGTGCGATCGCCCTTCCAGAGATGGAGGCGCTCGCCAAGGCGACCCACGAGACGGTTAGCCTCGAAGTCTTCGACGGGGTCGCCGCATCCGTAGCGATCTGCCAGATCGACGGACCGAACCTGACACCGATGCCCGACATCACGGGGCGGCCGATCGCGATGCACGCCATCGCTTCGGGGAAGGTGCTGCTGGCATCACTCCCAGAGCGCACCGTCCTCTCGATCGCCCGACGCGGTCTGGTTCGCTATACGCAGCGCACCATCATTGACCCGCGCGCGCTGCTTGAGGAGCTCGCCACCATTCGACGACGCGGCTACGCCGTGGCGATTGGCGAGTGGGACGATCGGATCACCGCCGCCGCCGTGCCGATCTGTGATGCGCGAGGCACCGTGATCGCCACCGTTGTCGTTTGGGGTGCCGCCACGCGCGTCACTCCTGGAACCCTCCCTGCGCTCGTTACTGCGGCACGAGACGCCGCCCAGCAGATCAGCACCAAGTTGGGCTGGAGCGGCAACCAGCGCCGCGCCGGCATCGTGCCGCACCTGAAGGACGACGATGTGGAGGAACAAGAGCACGAGGTCGCCGACGACGAAGAGGCCGCCGGCTAGTGGGCGACGCGCCAGAGCAGCACGGCATTGAAACCTTCCAGGCTGAGGGCCTCTCCTTCCCACCAGACGCGGTAACAGTCGCAGCAGCGAACGCACGTGCCGAACTGTATGAGCGCGCCGCCGCCGACCCGGTTGCCTTCTGGGCCGAGCAGGCACGCGAGCTGCTGACCTGGCGAACGCCCTTCACCAAAACCTTGGAGTGGGAGCTCCCCTTTGCGAAGTGGTTTGATGACGGCGCACTGAACGTTTCAGAGAACTGTGTCGATCGCCACGTTGCCGCAGGCCGTGGTGAGAAGGTGGCCTTCCACTGGATCGGCGAGCCAGGCGACCGCCGAACCGTTACCTACAACGACCTGCTCCGCGAGGTGCAGAAGACGGCCAACGCGCTGAAAGCGCTCGGCGTAACGAAAGGCGACCGCGTTGCCATCTACATGCCGATGGTCCCTGAGGTGGCGATCGCCATGCTCGCCTGCGCCCGCCTCGGTGCTGCGCACAGCGTGGTCTTCAGCGGCTTCCCAGCGAACGCGCTCGCCGATCGCATCAACGATGCCACGGCGAAGGTGCTGATCACCGCGGACGGTGGGTATCGCAAGGGGAACTTCTTTGAGTTGAAGCCGATCGCCGATGAGGCACTGAAGGGCGCCCCATCGATCACCGGTGTTCTCGTCTACCAGCGACGCCAACCAGGCACCGCGGGCACCACGGCGATGCAGACCGGCCGCGATCACTGGTGGCACGAGTTTGTACCGAGCCAGCCTGCGGAGTGCCCAGCCGATCCGATGCCAGCCGAACAACTGCTCTACCTGCTCTACACGAGTGGCACCACGGCGAAGCCGAAGGGGATCATGCACACCAGCGCCGGCTACCTGCTCGGCGCCACGTTCACGCATCGCGCCGTCTTCGACATCAAGCCCGATGATGTCTACTGGTGCGCAGCCGACGTTGGTTGGGTGACCGGACACAGCTACATCGTCTACGGGCCACTGAGCAACGGCGCGACACAGGTGATGTACGAGGGGACTCCCGACACGCCTGCATGGGATCGCTGGTGGTCGATCGTCGAAGAGTTGAAGGTCTCGATTCTCTACTGCGCGCCAACGGCAATTCGCGCCTTCATGCGCCAGGGCGATGAGCATCCGAAGGGGCACGACCTCAGCTCGCTGCGACTGCTTGGCTCCGTGGGTGAGCCGATCAATCCCGAGGCGTGGCTCTGGTATCGCGAACTCATCGGTGGCAACCGCACCCCGATCGTCGACACATGGTGGCAGACCGAGACCGGCTCAATTCTGATCAGCCCGCTCCCTGGTGTGACCACCACCAAGCCTGGCTCTGCGACCTTCCCGCTCCCCGGCATCTCGGCCGATGTCGTTGACGATTCAGGGGCGAGTGTCCAGCTCGGCTCAGGCGGCTATCTGACCCTCACCAAGCCGTGGCCATCGATGCTGCGTGGCATCTGGGGCGACCCAGAGCGCTTCAAAGAGACCTACTGGAGCCGATTCCCCGGTTCGTACTTCGCAGGCGATGGGGCCCGCCGTGACGCCGACGGCTACTACTGGCTCCTTGGGCGTGTCGATGACGTGATGAATGTCTCGGCGCACCGCATCAGCACCATTGAGGTTGAGTCCGCACTGGTCGACCACCACTCCGTCGCCGAGGCCGCCGTGGTGGGAAAGAGCGATCCGCTCACCGGCCAGGCGATCGTCGGCTTCGTGATCTTGAAGAAGGGGATCGACCCAACACCGGCCCTCCTCGAAGAGCTGCGGGGCCACGTCGGGAAGAGCATTGGCGCAATCGCCAAGCCGAAGCACCTGGAATTCGTGCCAGAGCTCCCCAAGACCCGTTCGGGAAAGATCATGCGACGCCTCTTGCGTGACATCGCCGAGGGGCGCAACCTTGGGGATGTCACCACCCTCGCCGACTCCTCCATCGTTGAAGTGATTCGCGCCAACACGGGCGCCGCTGACGAGTAAGACGGACTTTTCCACAATCAACCTCCGCCTCGCGAGATCGGTGGAAAACTCTCCCCAGCCTCAACGATAAGTCGTTGATAAGTCACTTCTGCTCGAGGGTTAGTTCCGCGATGCTACTTGTAGCCCGAAGGGGCCAGCGGTGAACCCGCCGACCGAGCAATCGGCCAGGCGGCACGAACTGTGGCGATGACGGGATCGAACCGACAGGCAACTGACGGTGCTGGTGAATGACCACCAATGCGCGGGGCAACTCGCAGCGGCGGAGCGGAGGGTCACCTGGGAGCTTCGGCTTTACGGCTGGGGCGACTCGATCCGATCTCACAGCGGAGGGGAACCGGCGTGCAAGCGTCGCCCCCAACATCGGATGGCCTCTCGGGCGATCTCTTTTCCCCCTACGGACTTGTGCTCTCTGGCGCGCTCGGCGATACCTCAGGATCCACTGACGGCACCTCCGTTGGACTTGGCGTTGGCGATGGCGCAGCGGGGAAGGCGTTGGCGATTACGCTGCGAATCTTCGCGATCGTCACCGGGGTGAGGTACGCAGGATAGGCGCTCGGCGCGAAGCGGAAGAGGCGCACCGGCGCTGTTGCGGCGCGCGAGAAGAGATCGACCAAATTCGGCAGCGAACTGCGCGGCAGGTCAGTCCACACATAGCCCTTCGCCGCTGCAGCCAGTGCGGGTGCGCTCAAGATCGTCGCTGCGCCGAGCTGATCACGAATTGCCAGCAGCAGCGCCTGTTGGCGGCGCATACGTCCGTAGTCTGAATCTTGATGGCGGCTCCGCGCGTAGGCGAGGGCGAGCCGCCCATCGAAGTGCTGCAGCCCAGAGCCAATGCGCAACTGGATTGAGCCAAGCACCGGATCCGGGTAGTTCTTGTCGTAGATCGACTCCGTAACGTTCATGTCGACGCCGCCCATTGCGTCGACCACCTTGATCACGCCCCAGAGGTCGGCAACGAGCACGGCATCAATGGGTCGTTGCGCAAGCTCCGAGATGGTGGCGCGGACCGCCGCGATCCCCGAGACACTCCCCTCACCAGGCCAAAGTTGCGGGTAGTAGAAGGTGGCGTCGGTATACACCTCGTTCAGGAGTTTCTTGAAGCAGCCGCATGGACTCGCGTTGCGGGCTGCACCAGGGGGGAGCGGCACATTCACCATGTTGCGCGGAAAGCCGAACATCGCCACTCGTCCGGTGGCGACATCAACCTCAACGAGCAGCATCACATCCATGCGTCGACTCCATCGGTCTGTGCCCGCATCGGAGCCGAGCAGCAGCAGGTCGAACTTGCCGTCGTCGCCCCATGGGATCTCACCAGGGCGAGCCCATGGCGTGGTGACGGTCAGCGAAGGGAGTGTTCCAGTGCCATCTCCGCGTGGGGGCACGGTTCCTGGGCTTGTTTCGATTGAGGTACCGGGGGAGGGTGAGCCGTCCGTAGACCCCGGACTGGTGACACTCGGATCAGGACTTGGCGAAACCTCGGCAAACGTTTCATTGAGGAGCTCGTCAAATGCGATCAGCGAGCGCCCAACGGCAACGTGTGGCGCCACGATAAGGAGGAGTGCTGCGATCAGCACAATGACTCGGTCGCGTTTCGGCAGTCGCGACCCGCGCACGAGATGTGCCGTTGCGCCAAGACGCCATCCGCCGATGACGAGGTTCAGCAGGCCAAGCGCCAGGAGTGCCCCTGGAGTGACCAAAATGATGAGGAGCTGTGCTGTGCTGCCAACCAGTGTGAGAAGGAGCACCGATGCAAGCAGGGAGAGGAGTGGTGCAGCGAAGAGGGCCGCCTGTCGACGGTTGCCACGGAGCCAGTGTCCGGCGCCAGGAAGCACCGTAGTGAGCAGGGCGGCGCGAACGAGTGAGACTGCGGTGCGGGTTCGATTGGGGCTGGCAGGCTTCACCCCCACATCCTCCCTGATCTCGGGAAGTCGTGGGGATTCCTCAGTTGTTATGCGAGTGGTAGTGCGCGCCCCTTTGCCTTTGCCTCGGCCGCTTTGGCCGCCCATGCGCCGAGCACCTCATCCTTGTGCGGTCGGATCGGGCAGTGCCCATCCTTGTTGCCCGCCTCATCGCAGTAGCCGAGCGGCACGCACTTCGGGGCGAGGAAGCTGCCCAGGAACGGGCTCACCGCAAACACTTCGTGGCGGATGAGCTGGAAGAGGCGGCGGATCTCCCATTGCGCCATGGTGCAGAGGCGCAGGCCCGACATGTGGATGAGCGCGCGCAGGTTGACGGTCATGATTAGGTTCGTGCGAGTGGCGTTGGGGAAGACGAATCGCGCATCTTCGGCGGGGATTCCCGCCGCAACGAGGTCGCCGTAGAGGCCGAGCGCACCCTGGGTTGCCTCCTCGAATCGCGCCCGCACCGTCTCGTCTGCTTCGGCGACAGAGCCAGGAAGCATCGTGGCCGCCTTCTTGAAGGTCACATAGCGCTGCGACTGCTGGTCGAAGGCGACACCGGCGCGATGGCGCACGAGCTGGTGGCTGAGCGTTCGGGTGACGCCGGTGATGGCGAAGGTGAAGACGATGTGCTCAATGGTGCTGCCGTGGCCCGACTCAATGACGCGGCTGACCAGCTCGCGCTGCTTCGCCGGATCGATCTCGCCCGCCTCAGCGCGGCGATAGATCTCCTCTGGCGGCAACTCGGAATAGCAGGTGCGGCAGGCGGTGTAGATAATCGGCACATAGGAGCGCTCCACAATTTCACGATTCGGAAAGAGCATCGTCGCCTTCATCCCAAGGTCGTGACGACCTGGGTTCTTCGGAATCCCGCTCTTCTGCTTCTCGCTCATCTCAGTAGTAGTCCGAGCAGGAGAGGAAGTAGCCGCACTCACAAATCATCTTGCACTTGCGATCAATCATTTGCTTCCCGCAATTGGCGCAGCAGGTCATCACCAGGCCCGGGTCAATCTCTACCACGGGCGTCGGCGCGACCGCCGCTGAGGCGCTCTCGTCACTCGTTGGGGCTGGAGCGGCCTGGTTCAACATCTGGAAGATCCTACCGCTCCGTAGGGGAGGGCGCGGCGTGCGATGCCTCCCAGGGAGCCCCTAGGCCGAGTCGCGCCCCCATGAGGAGTCGAGCCTCAGCTAGCACCATGCTCGCGGGGGTACCGCTCGGCAGTACGCGCACGATCTCGAGATCGGCGGGTCCAACGACGAGACGTCGCCGAACGAGATCCACAAGCTCTACCCAGGCATCGCCAACAAGGAGGAGCGGCCGCGCGTCACTGACTTGCAGGAGGTTCCAGGCGACGGCGATCTCGGCGAGGGTGCCGATACCGCCATCGAGACCAATGAGTAAGTCGGCCTCGGAGAAGAGGCGCAGTCGATCGAAGAGGTCGGCAGAATCGATGCGGCGCGTTACCGCCTCATTCGCTTCCAGGCCATCCCATGAGGTGACGGTGTAGCCGAGGACTTCACCACCCTTGGACTTCGCGCCGCGGGATGCGGCCCCCATGATCCCCTCATAGCCTCCGGTGGCAACGGTGTACCCGGCCTCGGCAAGTGCCGCCCCTAGCTCAAACGCTGCGACCCAGCGCGGGTCACTCTCGGGTAGGCGCGCGGAACCGTAGACGCCCACGATGAGGCGCTCAGTCATCGCAGCGCGTCTCCTCAGGTGGAAGGGTGCCACTGATCAGGAAGGCGATCGCCGCCTCATCAATGCAGGCGCTCTTACCATTGACAGCGGTATGCCCCTCGCCGACGTAGGTCAGCAGGTGGCCACTCTCGAGAAGGTCTGCCATGCGTTGCGACCAGGCATAGGGCGTCGCAGGGTCGCCCGTGGTGCCCACCACCAAGATCGGCGCGGCGCCCGCACCATTCACCAGGGTTGGTAGTGGATCGGCACTCTTGTATGGCCACACGCCGCAGAGCAGCCCACCTGAGGCTTGACCCGCGGCGAAGTCCGGCGCCTTGCTGGCGAACTTCTCGTAGATCGCCTTATAGCGCGCGATCGATGGCGTAGTTGGTGAATCGATGCAGCTGATCGCGGGGAAGGCCTCCATGATGTTTGACTTGTAGGTGCCATCTTCCGCGCGATCGAGATACGCGTCGGCAAGCTGGCTCAGTAGGTCTCCATTGCGCTCACTTGCCTGCGCGAGCCCCTGCACGGCGTAGTCCCAGTAGTCACGGTCGTAAAGCGTCAAGATCACGCCGGTCCAGGCGAGGACTGAGTTCAGCTTGCGACCATCTTCGAGTTCGATCGGCTTGTCATCTAGGTTGTTCATGAGGGTGTCGAAGGCGGCACGCGACTTCCCCGCGCCGAATGGGCAGGCGGCATCGGCATCGCACCAGGCGAAGAGGCGATCGAGCGCCCCCTGAATGGAGACGCCCTGCTCGCCGTACTCCGATTCATCGGTCGGCTCCATATCTGTAGCGCCGTCAAGAATGAGGTGGCCGGTTGAGTTGGGGAAGAGGGTGGCGTAGACGGCGCCGAGGGCGGTGCCGTAACTGAATCCGAGGTAATCCAGCTTCTCTACGCCGAGTCCGACGCGGATGCTCTCCATGTCACGCGCCGATGCGGTCGTACCGATATAGGCGAGCATCTCGCCAGTGCCCGCCTTGCACTTGTCGGCGAACCACTGCGCGTCGTTGAGTGCCCCCTGCCAATCGGTTGCGGTCGGCTGGTTGGAAATCCCTGGCGTCGCTGCCCAGTCATCCATTTCGGCATCACTTAAGCATTCAACGGGCGCGGTTCTACTAACGCCGCGCGGATCCCACGAGACGAGGTCGAAGCGATTGCCGATCTCGGCTGGGACTATCCCACGTCCCGACAGAGCAAGGGTGTCGATCCCCGATGCGCCAGGACCTCCAAAGTTCAGGAGGAGTGGGCCAACCTTGTTCGCCTGGTCGGCGGCGGGGAGGAGGGCGACGGCAAGCTCAATGGTCGGCCCATCAGGCGTCAGGTAGTCGCGCGGCACGGTGATGGTGGCGCAGAGGAGCTCTGGGTTGCCGCCAGTAACAGGATCGGTAACTGGGCAGCTCTGCCAGTCGATCGTGCCGCTGGGGATGAAGCTGGCGGTTGGGCTCGGTGAGCCACTGACCAGGCCCTCACAGGCACTGGTTACTAGGGCGATCGCGAGGAGTGCGGCGATCGCAAGACGATTGTGGCTCCCTGTGGCGGTGCGCATCGGTGGCCTCCTCTTTGCTTCGTCTCTCTGCTCAGTTGTAGCAGAACGCCCCAGCCGCCAAAGGCGACCGGGGCGTGGTCTGCACGAGGTTCCGCGTTAGGTCAGCTGCAGCCGCTCGTCGTACCGCAGGTCATGCACTTGTAGCAGGCTGCATTGCGCACCATGATCGCGCCGCACTCCATGCACGCGGGTGCATCGGACTGGTTCTGGAAGCCGAGCCCGGCGACCGCAAGCACACCGCCCGTTGCCGCAGGTGCGGCTGGAGCAGCTACTGGTGCTGGGGTCGTGATCGCGACGGGAGCCGAGACCGACCCCGTTGCGCTGCCGCCCTTGCCGCAGGTGCAGTTCGGACCGCACGACTCCACCGCACCCACGCGAACCGTGGATGGGAGGGCGCCGAGGACCGGACCGCCATCGGTGCGCTCCTGCAGGCCGAGGATCTCGCGATCGCCGGCTGGCAGGAAGCGGCTTCCGAGGTAACGGAAGACGTAGTCCACGATCGACTTCGCCAGTGGGATCTCGGCATTGCCGGTGAATCCGCTTGGCTCGAATCGCACGTGGGCGAACTTGTTGACCAGGTCACGGAGTGGCACGCCGTACTGGAGCGCCACGCTGACGGAGGTCGCGAAGCTGTCGACGAGGCCGCTCACGGTGGAGCCCTCCTTCGCCATCTTCAAGAAGATCTCACCTGGCTGTCCATCCTCGTAGAGACCGACCGTGAGGTATCCCTCCTGGCCCGAGATCTCGAAGCGATGGGTGATTGCGGTGCGCTCCTTTGGCAGGCGTCGTCGCGCTGCACCGGCACCTGGCAAGATCGCAGAGGCGACTTCGGCAATTGCCGCTTCGTCCTTCTTCTTGCTGGTGTTGAGCGGCTGCGAGCGCTTCGAGCCGTCGCGATAGATCGCGATCGCCTTGAGGCCAAGCTTCCAGCCCTGCAGATAGACGCTCTCAATCTCTTCGGCTGTGGCAGCCTCTGGCATGTTCACCGTCTTGGAGATTGCGCCGGAGAGGAACGGCTGCGCCGCCGCCATCATGCGCACGTGGCCCATGTACTGGATGGAGCGCTGGCCATTCTTCGCCTTGAACGCGCAGTCGAAGACGGAGAGGTGCTCGTCCTTGAGGCCTGGGGCACCCTCGATCGTCTCCTGCTCGTCGATGTACTTGAGGATCGCGGCGACCTGCTCGGCGTTGTAGCCGAGCTTGACGAGCGCCTCTGGAACCGTCTGGTTGACGATCTTGAGGAAGCCTTCGCCGACGAGCTTCTTGTACTTGATCAGGGCGATGTCTGGCTCGATGCCGGTCGTGTCGCAGTCCATCATGAATGCGATCGTTCCGGTTGGCGCCAAGACCGACACCTGTGCGTTGCGGAAGCCGTGCTTCGTGCCGAGGTCGAGTGCTCGATCCCAGGCATCGGTTGCCGCCTTGGCCAGGTCCTTCGGCAGCGTTGCCGTTGGAATCTTGTACGAGGCGTCACGGTGCTTGCCGATCACGCGAAGGAACGGCTTCTCGTTCTTCTTGTACTCAAGGAACGGTCCGCCGTGTGCCGCCGCCGTCTCAGCCGACTGCACGTAGGCCTCGCCGGTCATGATCGAGGTGATCGCGCCTGCGTAGGCTCGGCCCTCGTCGGAGTCGTACGCCAAACCGCGGCTCATCAAGAGCGCGCCGAGGTTGGCGTAGCCGAGCCCGAGTGGGCGGAAGCGGTGGCTGTTCTCATCGATCATCGGCGTTGGGTACGACGAGTTGTCCACGAGGATCTCCTGCGCGAGCAGGGTCAGCCGCGAGGCGTACTTGAAGGACTCCACGTCGAACTCGCCATCTGGGCGCACGAACTTCATGAGGTTCAGTGAGGCCAGGTTGCAGGCGGTGTCGTTGAGGAACATGTACTCCGAGCACGGGTTCGACGCATAGATGCGGTCCGTGTTCGACGACGTGTGCCAGTCATTGATTGCCGTGTCGTACTGAATGCCAGGGTCGCCGCAGACCCACGCAGCCTCCGCCATCTTGCGGAAGACTTCGCGTGCCTTGAGCGTCTCTACTGGCTCGCCGCCAACAACGGCGCGTGTCTGCCACGTGCCATCGTTCTCGACTGCCTGCATGAACTCGTCGGTGACGCGCACCGAGTGGTTTCCGTTCTGGAAGAAGATCGAGCCGTAGGCCTCACCGGTGAAGCTTGCGTCATAGCCGGCCTCAATGAGTGCCCAGGCCTTCTTCTCCTCGCTGACCTTGGAGTCGATGAACTGCTCGATGTCAGGATGCTGCACATCGAGGATCACCATCTTTGCGGCGCGGCGCGTCTTGCCACCGGACTTCACAACACCGGCGAAGGCGTCAAAGCCCTTCATGAACGAGACAGGGCCAGAGGCGGTGCCACCACCGCTCATCTTCTCTTTTGCGCTGCGGATCGGGGAGAGGTTGGAACCTGCGCCCGAACCGAACTTGAAGAGCATCGCCTCTGTCTTCGCGAGGTCCATGATCGATGACATCGAGTCCTGCACACCATTGATGAAGCAGGCCGAGCACTGTGGGCGCTTCTCAACGCCAACGTTGAACCAGACTGGTGAGTTGAAGGCCATCTTCTGGTTGACGAGCAGGTGGGTCAGCTCGGCAATGAAGGCGGCGCGGTCCTCATCGGACTTGAAGTAGTGCTGCTGCTCAGCCCACGCATCAATCTGACCGGCTACACGACCGATCAGCTGGCGAACGCTTGTCTCGCGCTCTGGGCTACCAACATGACCACGGAAGTACTTAGAAACAACAACGTTGGTGGCGAGCTGTGACCATGAGGCGGGCACCTCAACGTCCTTCTGCTCGAAGACGCTCTTACCGCTCTCGTTGCCGATGGATGCGGTGCGGGTCTCCCACTGAATTTCGTCGTATGGGTGCGTACCAGCGGTGGTCCAACGTCGATCCCAGGCAAGGCCCTTTGTGCCCTTGCCATCAAAGCTCAACGGTGGCAACGGCTGCGCCGTTGACTTCTCGATCGTTGCCTTTGTTGCTGCCTTCGCAGCGTCCACCAAGCCGGCCATGTTGCTCTCCCTCTTCTGCCTCGAAATGTGAGGCCCACCATCTCTGTTCCCAACCAACGATTGGGCGCACAGAGCCCCTGCCGTGTAGCAGCGGGAGACGAATCCTATGTCCCCCGTGGTGTGGCGTCAACCCCTTAACCACAACATATGGTGGTGTTACAGGCGAGTGTTACCGCACATGTTGTGGTTTGGCTGCATTTTGCCTTTGTTACAAAATCTGCCGCACGGAACATGCGTGGCCCACGCTCAGAAGAGGTGAGTGGATCAGGGAGGGGGCTTTGTTACAGCCCCGAGTAGGTGTGGAGGCCGGTGAACCAGAGGTTCCCGGAGTAGGTCAGCAGGACCGCCACAAAGCCGATCACCAAGAGGAGCGCGGCGGGTCGACCCTGCCAACCGCGCTGGCTGCGGGCGTGGAGGTAGACGGCGTAGATCAGCCAGGTGGCGAGGGCCGACGTCTCCTTTGGGTCCCAGCCCCAGTAACGGCTCCAGGCGATTGAGGCCCAGATCGACCCAAGGATGAGCATCCCGGCGAAGAGGGGGAAGGCGACGGTGACGGCGCGGAATGCGACGACGTCAAGCTGCTTGGCTGGGGGTAACCAGCTGAACCGATCGGTGTCGCCCTGGAGCAGATAGGCGACGCCGGCGGCAAAGGCGAAGGCGAAGATGACGTAGCTCAACATCGCCATGCCGACATGAATCGTAAGAAGGAGCGGATGCTGTAGTGCTGGCACCAGGTCCACCACCGCATTCGGCAGCGTTGTTGCGTAGGCGAGGAGTGCGAGCGCCACACCGTAGGCGATGGTGCTGAGCGCTGGTAGACGCCGCTTGCGATCAAAGACGATCGCTGCAGCGCAGATACCGAAGGCAAACGAAATCGTGAACTCGTAGAGATTCCCCCATGGCCCGCGTCCCACAACGATGGCGCGTGTGATGAGGGCAACACCCAGTGAGCCGGTTGCGATGACGGCGAGTGCCGCGGCGATTGAACTGATCGTGCTTGATGATTCAGCGGCCGTCGGCGCGCCACCATCGAGTTGCTCAGCGAGGTTGCCGCGCATCGATGCTGCGGCGGTCGCGAGTCGTGGAGTCACGGCGCGGTCGCCTTGAGCTACGAGAACAAGATGTACGACATAGAGGGCGAACGCGCCGACGAGGGCAATGGCTCCAACAACGACGAGATAGAAGGAGAGCGTCGCCACTTAGGCGCGAGCCGCGCCGCCAGGAGGCGGTCCAGCGGGGCGCTCCAAGGCAATCGGCGTTCGGGCGCGTAGCTCGAGGCCGCAGGCGTCGCAGGTGCTGCGCTCCGCCACTCGAACTGCGAGGCAGCTCGGGCAGGCGATCAAGAGCGGCTCGCCGCGGAGCGAGCGGGTGCTGCCATTCGGATAGATGGCTGCCTCACTGGCGGCGTACGGGCGCCCGGCGGGGAAGTGTGGTCGCCCATCGGCACCGAGTGGAGCGGGGGTCGGGAGTGGTGCGCCGATCTTCAACTGCGGACCACGCTTGGTGATGCCGACCAGCGTCCAGATGCCACCCGTGGAGAGGAGCCAGAGCAGGACGAGGGGGGCGATAAAGAGGGGGAGGAGGCCGATCAGCGCCGCCCAGTCGGGGGTGACAACGGCTGGGACGATCGTGCTCAGCCAGGCGAAGAACCCGGCAATCGCTGCGGCAATTTCACTCATGGTTTGATCCTAGCGGGGGCGCGGCGGACGCGTTGAAGGGCCGCGTTTCTGCGTCGCACCGCGACCCGGTCGCCAGCGTCGTTCGGGGTCACGCTCATCTTTGCTTGGAGCCG
>Ga0114975_10001318_pt1 | contig 17792 bp, 3 predicted proteins | sample S_130626_EF_Meta_FD_87031 | JGI IMG/M metagenome (GOLD analysis project Ga0114975, IMG submission 87031) | Freshwater microbial communities from Lake Simoncouche, Canada to study carbon cycling - S_130626_EF_MetaG | ecosystem: Environmental > Aquatic > Freshwater > Lake | place: Lake...
CAACTGATTTGTTGTTCTCCGGATCAAGTCAATCAGCATTCTCTGGATTACAATATTGGAACCAAGGAGACTACACTGGTAGCATTGCTGGCGAGTTAACAACTACTACTAACGCAATTAATTATGTTAAAGACTTGGCAAGACATGTTATTTTAACATCAACAACTGGCACACGTTATCAGTCAACTGTTAGCCAAGTAACAAATCTTCCAGCAGGTAATATTGCTGCAGCCGATTTAGTTACTGCTGATTTTGATTTAATTGTTGATATTTTAAACAATGGAACTGACGGTGTTACAGATTTAATTGAAGCAAATGGCAATGTAAGCAGTGATATTAATGTTACTCGTGCTTATGCGCTTTTACAAGCAAATAAAAATTATCTACAACACGAAGCCATTGCCTATGTTGAAGCAACTAAGACTGGCGGGTTTGAATTTGATAGAGAAAAATGTGCTCGAGATCTAGGATACATTTTAGAAGGCGTATATTACGATGTTGCATTGGGTACAACTTACCACGCAGTCACTAGTGGACAATCATATCAGCGAGGGATAGCAAGTTCTCAAGCGGTTCTTGATAAAGAATTAACACAAACTGTAGCGGCAATCAACTACGCTAAATCTAAAACAGCATTACTAGTCGGAAGCGATTCAACTGCTCTAACAAGAAGTAATAATTCTTTTGCTAAAACAATTGATATTATTCAGAACGGTGGTACTAATACAATTAGTTTTCCAACGCCAACTGGTGGCAACATAAACAACTCATATGCTCGTGATCAACTATTGGCAAACAAAGCATTCTTAAAAGCAGAACTAACTGCTTGGATTAATGTTCAGAAAGCAAACAACATTAGTCCATTTACAGCATTGTTTAGTTACGATGTTGCCAAGTGTGAACGCGATGTTGGTGATATTGTCGATGCTCTATGTTACGACATTCTATACGGTGGGAACAGCGCAACTAATATTGCCGCTAGAGCATATTTTGTTGGAGCAGTAAGTGTATTACCAAGTGACCAACGTGCGCCAAGCGCCGCCGCAATGGCAAGACTAAGTGCTGTAGCACAACAAGTTATTCAAGAACAAACTGTAACTAAGTCAGTTGGTAATAGTGCTACACAAGATAAGAGTAACAGTCCTGCTACGTCAACTGAAGCCGCAACATTAGCAAGCCTAATGAGTATCATTACTAGTTCTATTACAAATAATAGTTTAGGTGGAATTCCTCAAATTGTTTACCCAGATATTTCTTGGGCAACTCCGGGAATTAAAACGGCTGCAGCTAATTTAAATGATAATATTGACATTCTTACCAAGCATACTGTTGATTATACACGTATTCAGTTCAGTAGTTTCTTCACGTACAATCAAGATAACTGCCTACGCGACACAGGGTTAATTATTGATAGTATTGCGTTTGATATGTTATACAATGGAACAAGTCAATCAACTTTTGCCGGACTACAATATTGGAATCAATCATCATATACTGGTGCTATTGCTCAAGAGCTATCAACTACTACATCGGCAATTTCTTATGTTAAGTCACAAATTGTTCCTGTAGTAAGTACAGCAGGCGGAGCAGGATTGGCTACAGATGTTGCTAACAACTTTGATAGACTGTTAGACATTTTAAATAACGGAACTATTGGTGTAACAGATTCAATTGTGCCAAATGGCGCAGCCTTAACATCAACAAACGTAGTTTCAGCGTATGACGCAATACAGACAGTTAAGGCCGCGGTAATTGATAATACAATTAGTTGGATCAATACAAATAATGCCGGCTTCAGTTACGATGAAACATTGTGTCGTAGAGACATTGGATATATTTTAGACAGTATATCTTTTGACTTACTACACAGCGGTAACAGACAATCTATTACAAGCGGCGTTTACTATTATGGATTTAATAGTAGCTCGACTGTACTTGTAAACGAAATTCCACAAACAACTGCGGCATATAACTTCATTAGAGATATTGTTGGGAAGATTGTTACAGGTACTGTAATTGATAGACCATATCAACCATATGTTAAACAAGTAACTAGTGCTAACACTGGAACAACAGCTGAAGCAACAACCTTGGTTAACAATATTAAAGTTATTACTGATATTATTAATCAAGGCCCAGACGTTGCCGGAGCAAAAACTCCAATTGCGCTTTCTGCTAATACAAGTACAGCCGTTAAAAATGCATTTGACTTACTGTTAGCAAATAGAGATTTTATTGTACAAGAAACAATTACCTATGTCAACGGAGAATTTATTGGCCCAGCATACGATAGAACTAAGTGCCGAAGAGACACTGGGTTAATTATTGATGCTCTAGCACAGGACTTATTGTTTGACGGATCAAGTCAAAGTAATTTTGCTGCCTTACAATACTGGACACAAAATGGCTACACAGGATCAATTGACGGAGAAATTACAACCACCACAAATGCTATTTCTTACATAAGTGATTTGGCACAAAAAATAGTGTTAGGTGATACTACAGGATTGAGATTTCCAAGTGGAGTATTACAAAAAACTGACTTGCCTTTTGCTACACAAGCCGAAGCAAATATAATAGCAGAAAAGTTTGATCTAATTATAGACATCATGACTAACGGGGTAGAAAATGTTACTGATAGAATTATTCCAAACTTGTTAACACCAAGCAGTGACATTAACATTCAACGTGCTTACGATATTTTAGAAGCTAATAAAGTATTCTTACAAAGTCAAGCAATTGCATTTGTTGAATCTACTAAGTCGTCAGGGTTCAGCTACGATACTGATCTATGTTATAGAGATGTTGGATATATTACTGATAGCGTAGCCTTTGATTTATTATATACAGGAAACAGGCAATGTATTCAGAGCGCGGTTTATTATTATTCTTTTGACTCAGACAATTCTGCTATTAATGATGAAATCGCGCAAACAAATGCCGCTTATGAATATATTAAGACTCTAGCGGCAAGTGTTATCAAGGGAGATTTTATTGAGAAGCCATATCAGTCAGTTGTTAATCAAGTATTGAGCAACACAGTTGGAACAGACGCAGAAATATTACAAATTTCTAATAATGTTGATTTAATAACTGACATTATAAGCAATGGTCCATCAAATGCTTTGGCAAAAACTCCAATAGGATTAACTCCTAGCACTGACGCTAATGTAACAGCGGCGGCTACTTTACTAATGGCTAACAAAGATTTTATTACAGCAGAAGTTATCGCTTATATTAATTCTAAGTTTGGCGGCTTCCAATACGACAAAGCCAAATGTTTCCGTGATGTCGGATATATGGTTGATAGCGTTAGCTTTGACTTGTTACATGGTGGTAATAGACAAGCAATTCAATCCGGTGTTTATTATTATTCTTTTAATGGCGATAGCACAGCAATACCTAATGAGATTCCACAAACTACTGCTGCCTACACATATCTTAAAACATTAGTTAATAATGTATTAATTTCTAATCGCATAACATCGGTTTATCAAACAGCAACTACTCAAGTATACAACTTATCGCCTGCAACTGCTAACGAAGTAACAACAGTTGGAGCAAATATTGATTTAATAACAAATATTATTTCAACAGGTCCGGCTGCGGCACCTACTAAAGTACCTGTTGGCTTAGTAGCAAGTAATTCTACAAATGTAAATAGAGGTTATGCGTTACTAAAAGCTAACAGACAATTTATTATTGATGAGGTGATTGCCTACATCAACACAACTTTTGTAAAATTTAGTTACAATAGAAATAAATGTTATCGAGATGTTAATAGTATATTAGACGCGGTAATTTACGATTTATTGTATCCTGGAAATTACAGATCTGTGAACACAGGTAACGGATATTTCTCAAGAAAAGGGCGTTATCATATTATTAATTTAGAAGAAAATCCTCAAGATCCATTAGACTTTATTGACGGTAGTACCGTTAACTTCTACCAACGTTCATATCAGTCTGCTTCTGGCTACTTGTTTGAATACATTGGTGCTGGTACAAACTATAGTGCCCTGCCGCAGATTGGACGTAAGGATCCTCAACAGTCTCATGAGACTGTACAGTTGAATAATGGTAAGGTGTTCTTTACGTCAACTGACCAAAACGGTGACTTCCGTATTGGTCCGGGATTGGTTATTAGTCAGGCCACTGGTGTTTTATATGGTCGAACATTTGAGAAGAGTCTGTACGCACAGATGACTCCATTTATTTTAGTGGTAGGAGCATAAGATGGCATTACTATTATCCGGTTCAGTTAGGAACAAATCGTCACCTACTGGTTACACAAACTTAACAACGGTACAGTATTTCCTAGGTAATACTCCTACAACATCGACTGGTTATACATTGTCGATTCTTAACGGTATTAGTACATGGACTAGTTCGTTAGGTAATCTACAAATGATTAACGGTGTTATTACTAGCCAGGCAACTGACGGTAGTATTACGCTTAATCCAAGTGGAACTGGTACTATTACACTTAACGGTCCTGTTAACATTCCAAGTTTGACAACAAACTTAAAAATTCCAGTACAGGCTGCAACAACAAGTAGTGTTAATATTTTTGCCGCACCAATTGAAGTTGACGGAGTTACCCTTTACGATACTGCTCGTATCTTAGTTCGTCAACAAGACGATCCTACACAAAACGGTATCTATGTTGTTCAGTCTGTCGGTACTGGTACTAATGGTATTTGGGTTCGATCATCTGATGCTAGTAGTTCAACAAGTATTGCTGGCGCTATTCTTAACGCATCAGGCGGTGTTGTATACGGTGGCCGTTACTTTTTTACTACCTTCAAGAAGGGTGATGTATTAGGAACAGACCCAATTAATTGGTATCAATTCTTAGCAGACTCATTAGCACAGGCTGTTACAGCCAAGGCAATTGATTCAAGTCCTATCGGTGGCCTATTACCAGACTACGGTCGATTCCAAAACTTAGTAGTAAACACAACTAACTCTCAAGTTCGACTAACTCCTGTAGGAACAGGAAGTAATTTAACAATCTGGCCGGACTACGGGTACATGGATAACGTATCCATTGGTCTAAATTTTCCTGTAGCGGCTACATTTACTAACGTAACAGTTTTAAACAGAACTACATTTAGTACAAGTACATTTACTGGACCAGTCAGAATTGAAGATGCTACAAGTTCAACAAGTTCAGCAACTGGTGCGTTAACAGTATTAGGTGGCGTTGGCATCCACGGCGATGTTTATGCTAATCACTATTATTCAAATGGTGTTCCATTAGATAACATTTATTGGAATGGCGGCAAAATTACAAGTCGTCTATGGATAGACAACTACGAAGAAGCATATAATACACAAACTGGAGCCTTACAGGTAACAGGCGGCGCTGGTATCGGTGGCAACTTGTATGTTGGAAAGAGTATTACATTAGAAAGTAAGGTTCCAACAGACGCAGTTTATTTCCGAATGAGAAATACTGCTACTAACGGAACAAGTTACACATGGGATGTTGGCGGATATAACAGAGCAGGTACAGCTGGATCAAGTCTAAATGAAGGTAGCTTAACACTTTATGATGACAAAAACAATTTATATAGACTAGCAGTTTCAAAGACAACTGGTAATTTATTAGTTGGCGTTACCTATGATAATGGCGTCGACAAACTACAAGTTAATGGTAGCTTGGGGTTAGCTGATTCTCAAATTGCCTCAAGAGTAACCATTATAAATAATGCTGACCAAACAGTTATTGACAGTTTTCCTCTAGCTACTTACAGGTCTACTAAATTCTTTGTTCAGGTTACAGATGGCGTTGGCCCAGGCACAGCATTTCACATTGTAGAAATTATGATTATAGTTGATAATATTGGACAGACTTACAAGTCGGAGTACGGGATTGTAACCACTCAAGGAGAAAGAGGAACGTTCAATGTCGATTATAATACAAACGGTACTGGTTTAGTTCGTTTGTTGTTTACCCCAACATCTGCGGCAACACAGAAAACAGTTAAAGTGCTAAGAACTAGCATAAGCAAGTAATAGAGGAATACGTAAATGGCAATTGATCAAGATTTTGTTGTCCGAAAAGGTCTCATAGCACAGGGACAGACACAATCTTATTCCACAGTTAGCGGAACCTTAATAGTAGGTGGTGGTGCTGGTATTGGCGGAAACGTTAATCTTAGCGGAACATTGCTGGCTAGAAGCAATCCAAATGTAATAACTTCTGTTAATACATCAACTGGCTTTGGGTTTAGTCTTAACGATATTATTGTCACGGATTCTACCACAACATCTACAAATTTAAGTGTAGCAAACTATGTTGGTCAAACCTCTATTAAAGGAACTACTGGTTCCGTAATTGCCACAGCCGTTAATTTATATATTAAGGGTGCGCCAATTGCCGGTAACTCTGGTACTACAATTCAGAATGCTTGGTCGTTGTATGTTACAACGGGCAGTATGTATCTTGGAGAAACTAAAGGTAACCCATTTGGTGCTTCTGGCAATGCGTTACAAGTAGCTGGCGGAATTTCTGCAGGCAATGGTTTATATGTACAAGGTGGCGGAAATTTATTTGGTTCGTTCTATCTAAATGATAGTGAAATTATTACTCGCGGTAATCAAAATACAGGAACAGTTGTCTATAACGGTGACTTAATTGTAGACACATCTACACAGGCAATTAGTACGGGAACTGGCGGCATTGTCATTAGACGTGGCGGTGGTATCGGAGTTGGCGGTAACGCATGGGTCGGTGGAACTTTAAATGTTCTTAATACTACAACAATTTACAACGTACTCGATTCTTCAAATACCAGCACTGGCGCATTAACTGTTCGCGGTGGTGTAGGCATTGGCGGCATGTTATATGCTACTAGCGGCACATTTGTTGCTGGATTTGCTAATACTACAGCAGTAAACGGAAATGCTGTAAGAATTCCTAATGGCGGATTAGGTGTTGGTGGCACAATTTATGTTGCCAATACTAGCGACTCTGCTCTTACTGTAGAAGGTGGCGCAGACTTTGGTGGAACTATATTTGCCAATGGATTAACCCTATTAGATCCTACAACTGCTACTGGTTATTTGGCAGCACCGTTGATGGTAACCGGTGGAGCATATATTGGAGTTAATTTAATTGTTGCTTCAACTGACACTGATGCTATTAAAGTATTAGGCGGAATTGATGTTGCTAAAAATATTACAGTACGTGGCGTTGGATCATTTACAAATAGAATTGAAGTAGCAAATACAAGTTACATTTCCGGCGCTCAAATTATTACAACTGCCACAGTTGATATTTTTGCGGTTACAAGCCTAACAGCAGGAACCGATACAGCAGTCAGTGCCTCTACCGGCCCTGTAGTTGTTTGGAATACAAGCACATTAGACTCTGTTTTAAATCGTGGCAATGCTACTACTAATACTGTATTCATTAATAATAAATTAACAACAGTTGACTTAGGTGTTTCTGGCACAGCTACTATCACTGGTACCGTTGTAATTCTTAACACAACCCAGTCTATATCAACTGAGTCCGGCGCATTACAAGTATTTGGTGGCGTAGGCATCCAGGGCGCACTATGGGTTAACGATGCTAGTTACATTGGTGGCGCAAGAATTGTTACTACCAGTACATTAGGTAATTATGGCGTAACTGCCATGTTAGCAGGAACAGATACTGCTATTAATACTACAACTGGTATTGTTACAGTATGGAACGAAAGTACATTACAAACAATTACTGACCGCGGAACATCTACCAACCATCAGTTATATTTCTCAAATACAGCAAGTTCAACCTCAAGCGATAGTGGTGCGTTAACTATTGCCGGCGGCGTAGGTATTGGAAAAGAGTTAAACGTACAAGGCAATTCTACATTTAGTAGTGTTGTTAACATTTTAAGTCCAATAAATGCTTCAAGTCCAACTGACGGAGCATTATATGTTGCTGGCGGCGTAGGTATTGGCCAGGATTTATATGTTGGCGGACAATTTGTATATACAAACGCTCTACAAGTTTATGGATTATTAACAAACTACGGTTCTGTACAAATTACAAGTACAGCAAATTCTATATCAACTGACACTGGTGCTCTTGTAGTTGCCGGCGGCGGCGGCTTTGGTGGAGACATCTGGGCAAGAAACATTTATTCAAATGGTGGATCTGTTATTACAACAGGTACTATCGGTAGTTACGGTGTAAGTCAATTATATGCTGGTACAGATACCGCAGTAAACACCGCAAGTGGTGTAGTTTATATTTGGAATACTAGTACATTCCAAACTGTAAGTGATCGCGGAGCAACCAGTACTAATTTAATCACAATACTTAACACACTATCTGTTTCAAATGATATTTTAGTAGGCAGAGATGTTAATGTTACTGGTAATATGACTCTAGCGGCAATGACTGCTACTGGAATTATTGATCTACAAAATATCTCAGATTCAATTAATGTACTAAGTGGGGCTGTAAGAATTGCCGGCGGCCTAGGTGTTCAAGGTAACATCTATGCTGGAGCTGTTTATGATCAAAATGCTCGTGTTATTACAACTGCCACAGTTAATACTTTTGCGGTTACTGAACTAAGAGCAGGAACTGACACATCAGTAAGTACATCTACCGGTATTGTTTATGTTTGGAATACCAGTACATTACAAACTGTTACTGATAGAGGAAATAGCACAACTAATAAACTAGTGTTGCTTGATGAATCTACTTCATCATTAACTGTAGTTGGTGGAATTATTGTAGGAACTACTGCTACAGTTCAACAAGATTTAAATGTTAATAACAATATTACTGTTGCTCTTAGATCTAATTTAACAGATGTTGGTATTTCTGGAATTACTACAGTTACAAACGTAACTGATAGTGAATCTGTACTAACAGGATCTGTACAATTAGCAGGCGGACTTGGCGTTCAAGGAAACATTTACGCAAGAGCATTGTATGACGAAAATGCTCGTGTTGTTACAACTGCTACTATTGTTGGGCTTGGTGTAACTAATATATCAGCAGGAACTGATACTGCCGTTAATACAGCAACTGGTGTTATTGTTATTTGGAATACTTCAACATTCCAAACAGTCAGCGATCGCGGTAACACTACTACAAACACAATCTTTATCTCTAACACATTAACTGTTACAGATTTAAATGCTACTAACAATTTAAATGTTACTTCTTCTGCCACAGTTGGCACGTTATACGCAAATAATACATCATATGTTAACAATGCTGAAATTGTAACAACTGCTACTATTGCCGGAGTATCTGTTACTAGGCTAATTGCCGGGACTGATACGGTTGTAAGTACATCAACTGGTGAAGTAACAATATGGAATGACAGCACACTTCAGAGTGTAACTGTTCGTGGAGCGACTACTGATCAGGCAATTAGTATTACTAATGCTACACCAAGCGGAAGTTATACCGAAGGCGCATTAAAAGTTAGCGGCGGAGCAGGAATTTCCGGTGACTTGTATGTAGGTCGTAGCGCATATATTACTGGTAATTTAGTTGTACTAGGTACACAAACTATTGTAGATTCTACAAGCACATCAATTGTAGATCCAGTGCTTGATATTGGCACAGGAGTTGATAATACTCCATTAGTTTTAAATGACTTATTAAACAAGGGTATTAGCGTACACTATTTTAATACTGGTACATCTGCCGAAGACAACATGTTCTTTGGACGAGACGAGTCTACTGGCAAGTTTATTGTAAAACACAACTATGGCGCAGGGCGAGTATCAAATCCAAATTATTCTACAAGCGGAACAGATGCTGGTGTAGTAATTGGAAACTTATTAATCACTGATGCTACTAGCGCAACAAGTACGTATACTGGCGCATTGCACGTTGTGGGCGGTGGAAGTGTTGAGGGAGATTTCTGGATTGGTGGGACAGCCTACATATCTAACGCTGAAATTCTAACAACATCTACAATTGGTGGGTTTGGAGTTACAAACATTCAAGGCGGCGCTGACATTTCTGTGACAACTGCTACAGGTAATGTTATTATTTCTAACACAAGTACATTACAAACTGTAACAGGACGCGGCAATAGTACAACTAATAGTATTGTTATCCTTAATAGCACAGAAAGTGAAGATACATTAACAGGTGCGCTAACTGTAACCGGCGGTGTTGCTGTCGGTAAGAAATTAAATGTAGGTACTACTGCTACTGCACAGGATATTTTTGGTACAAGAGTTTTTGATAATGGTAATCGTGTAGTAACTCAAGTAGAGCCAATTGCTGGAGACAGTATTGGTCTTGCCAATGTTCAAACTAACGGAACATACACTACATTTAAAATTAACAACTTAGGTGTAACAGCTACAATTGGCACAACTTATTTAGGTGTAAGTACTGCCACTGGCGCAGTAACACTATATAACTTAGGTGTAACTAATTTAACAGGTACAGATTATATTGGCGTAAGCACAAGTACAGGATCTGTTACACTTGTTAACTTAGGCGTACAAACATTAAACGCAGGTACTGATACAAGAGTAAGTGCTAATACAGGAACAATTACTGTATGGAACGAAAGCACATTGAATAGTGTTGCTAGTCGTGGACATACAAGTACCTACGCAATTGACATTACTAACTTAACACAGTCTTCGGATTATACTTCCGGTGCGTTAACTGTGGCAGGTGGAGTAGGCATTGGCGGTAGTGTTTATATTAATAACATTTCGTTTATACAGAATGCTCAAATTGTAACTACTGCTACAATTGATCAATTTGCCGTTACTGATTTACGTGCCGGAACTGATACTAGCGTGAGTGCAAGTCATGGTATTGTTACAGTATGGAACACAAGTACACTACAAACTGTTACTAATAGAGGAAATAGCACAACTAACGTTGTCGTTTTTGCCAACACAACAAACGTATCAACTTCGTTATCAACTGCAAGCGTTGTAATTGAAGGCGGATTAGCTATTGCTAAAGATTTGCGTATTGGTGGGACATTCTTCTACGCAGGTGAATTACAGATCTCTAGTACGACAAGTTCAACTTCAACCGATACTGGTGCTTTAACGGTGCTAGGTGGCGTTGGTATTGGTGAAAATTTAAATGTAGGTGGCCAAGTTCACTTATTCAGCACTGCATCTGGAACAAGCACCGCGGCATTATTAGTTGACGGCGGAATTAGTGTTGCTAATACTTCGTACTTTGGAGCCATTTATTCCGGCGGAAGCATTGTACTAACTGATTCTAGCTTTAAAGGTGTTAGCGATATTAGAGCAGGAACTGATACAGCAGTTAATACTGAAACTGGACATATTGTTGTTTGGAATACAAGTACATTACAAACAGTAACGGGTCGCGGAAATAGTACAACTAACGCAATTAAGATTTTAAACACAGATGCCAGTAACGATGCTACATCAGGAGCACTAGTTGTTTCCGGTGGCGTAGGCGTTAGTGGAAATATACACGGTCAAACTATATTTGTTAATGACACATTACAAAGTGATGATACCGATTTATATCTAGCTTCTGGACTAGGTGGAAGTGTATTTGCTAACAATGTAGATTTATTAGCATACAGTTCAAAAGTTTGGTATGTAGCAACATCGGGGCTTAATACAAATGACGGCCGAAGAATTCAAAGTGCGTTCCTTACTGTTAAACACGCCCTATCTGTAGCGCAAAGTGGAGATGTTGTTTTTGTTGAATCAGGAACATACTCTGAAATATTTCCAATGACTGTTCCGCAAGGTGTAACATTAAAAGGTGCTGGAATTAGAGCAGTTACTATTGTTCCAACTAGTGGAACAATTTATAATTCGGCGTTCTTACTTAATGGCGAGACTAATGTTTGCGATTTAACAATTAGCGGATTTTTCCAACCTGGCTGGGCATTTGAGTTTGCTCCTGGAGCAAAAATCACAACCAAGAGTCCGTATGTTGAACGTCTTAGTGTTATTACTCGAGGAACTACTACAAGTGGTAGCGATCCTTACGGATTCCAGAGCGGAGATGCTGGTAATGGAGCATTAATTGATGCGTCTAAGCTAGATCCAACAAGTTTAGAACCGGCGATGTTGTGGAACGAAGTAACGTTCATTGTTCCAAACGCTACTGGTATGTATATGACCAATGGCGCACGAGCAGAATTGTTAAATGGATTCTTCTACTTTGCCCATACTGCTATTCAAGCAGAAGCGGGCGCAGGCGGCTTTGGTAATGCTGGTAAGACACGACTAAAATTTAGCGGTGTCACTGGAACATTTGTAGGAGGCGATACGCTTGTTTACAAAAATGCAAAAGGCCAAACACTTGCTAGCGGAACAATTTATAATGTATCAGGTGGATACGTATATCTAAATGGTCCAGTATACGGATTTGAAACCGCAATAGATAGAACTCCTAAGACTGTTACTACTAATGGCGGCGCAAAGGTTGCTACAGGAGAACATTATGCTGGTAATTCTAGCTTGTTGTTGTCTACTACAACCGATTACTTAGAAGTATTAAGTGGGCCAGACTTCCAATTTGGCAGTACAGGCGACTATACAATTGAAGGGTGGGTTAAACCTCTAACAACTAATAGTGGCCCACAATACATTTACTTTAAGGGCACTAATGGACTTAATACCACACGTCTATACATTAGTAGCGATAATAAAGTAAACGCAATGCACGGGTCTAGTGTAATAACAAGTACATCTACAATTATACAAAATGTATGGACACACCTTGCTATTGTCAGAACTGGTGGAACACAAACTGTAGATTTGTATATTAATGGTGTATTAAATGCCAGCGCAACAGGCATTACATCAAGTGTTGACAACACAGATCCGATTAATATTGGAAGCAATTCCGGAGCTAATGGATTTACTGGGTACGTTGACGAACTACGAGTAAGCAATATTGCTCGCTATTCAACTACATTCATTCCATCTCCGACTGGTCTTGTAAATGATGAAGCAACCGTATTGATGCTACATTTTGAAGGCGCAAATAATTCTACTTCGTTTGTAGACAGCGGCGCTACAATACAAAATGTTTACTCAACTGGACTGAATCCAGCAACTGCTACAAGAACGGTATTGGCTGACTATCATCAGTTTGGTGCCGAACTACGCTGTATTGGTAGTGCGGCTGTATTTGGTGATCGAGGTGTTGTTGCTAACGGTACTGGTACTGACTTAAAACTAATTGCCTTTAACCTAAGTCATATAGGTTCGGGTGGAGATCTAAGTGACGATGTTTCGTTAACAGTTCAATCTAATGAAATTATTCAAACTAATGGTGGTAAGATTTATTACCAAACAGTTGATCAATACGGAGATTTCCGTGTAGGCGATAAGTTTTTAATTAATCAAAGAACAGGTGATGTAACATTTAATGCCAGCGCATTGAATTTAAATAATATCTCAAGTTTGTTAATTAGCGACGGAGTTAATAGTACAAATATCACTCCGGGTAATATCGCAGTAGGTAATTTAAACTTAGGTGGAAATACAATTGGAAGCCTAACTGGAAATATTACGATTGCTCCTGCTAGTACATTGACTACAATTGATAGTAATTTAACAGTCACCGGCTCTGGTAACTTTGGTCAAACTTCATACGCTGCCGGATCTCAAATCTTAACTGCGGCAACAATTGGTAACTTTGGTGTTACTGATTTACGTGCCGGCACTGATACCGCAATAAGTACATCAACTGGTAACGTAACAATCTGGAACACCAGTACATTACAGACAATTACAGATCGCGGCTTCACAACTACAAACCGTGTAAATATAGCTAACAGCACAAATGCTACTACATCTACTGACGGGGCACTAACAGTCCTCGGCGGAATTGGAGTAATAGGAGATGTACAAGTTGGAGGTAATGTTTACAGTGGAACTAAGCGTCTGTATTCACCAAACGTGACTATTTCATTAACAGCACCAACAACATCTACGAATAATATAGGAGATTTCTGGATTGACCCGAGCATTGGCGTTGAATATCAGTGGGTTCAGGACGGGACAAACTATTATTGGATTCAATTTACAGGTGTATAAGTAGAATATTATGGCAACATTAAACTTTCCTTCAAACCCAGCGATAGGTGATACCTATACCATAGGTACCAGAACATGGGTATGGAATGGCAACGGCTGGCAACTTCAAAGTGGAATTACTAGCTTTGATCCTTTTACTGCTCGTCGTGTTATCGTTACAACGAGTACAAATTCAACGTCTACTAATTCTGGAGGTTTAATTGTATATGGCGGCGCCGGTATTGGCCTAGATTTAACAGTTGGCGGTAGCATACATGTTTTAGCAGATGTATCTTCGTATTCTTCAACTAGTGGTGCCGTAACTATTGCTGGCGGGTTAGGTGTAATTGAAAATGTATATGCTGGTGCGTTATATGATAATAATAGTCGTGTAATTACTCAAGCAACACTAGCTAATCAAGGTGTTACAGCGTTATATGCCGGCACTGACACCGCAGTAAATTCACAAACCGGTGTTGTTTATGTATGGAACACTAGTACTTTACAAAGTGTTACTGGTAGGGGAAACATCACTGACTCTGCAATTATCATTAAAAATACATTTGATGCGTATAGTACCTTATCAGGAGCACTAACTGTCTCTGGTGGTATTGCGTTAGATAAAAATTTATATGGCGGCGGCAATGCTACATTCTTTGGACAAATATCCGCAGGCGGGCAATATAACGCAATTGGTACTACAGGAACTGTATCAATAGCATCTATGATTCCTACATTGGGTGTAGTAGGAACTACATCTAGCGCATATCAATTAATGGTTGCCAATCCGGATTCTACTGATGCGTTACTAGTCGGCGTGTCTAGATTAGGCAACGTTCAACTAGGGTCACTAGGTACTAATAACGGCAGTTTAGAAATATTTGCCGGATCTACATCAGTACCAGGATTACAAATTGGTGGCCTAACTGGTCAAGTGAGAGTAATGCAACCAACATCATCAACTAACACCTATTCAGGCTCGTTAGTAGTTGTTGGTGGCGCAGGATTTGGAAGTACAGTTTACATTGAAAATACATCTTATGTAAATGGCGCACAAATTTTAACAACTGCTACAATTGGCTTATGGGCTGTATCAGAATTAAGAGCAGGTACTGATACCTATGTTAACACAACGACTGGTATTGTAACAGTATCAAACACAAGTACTCTTGATAGCGTTGTAAAACGTGGAAATGTAACTACGACCGCAATTAGAATTTCAAACGGAACTTCTGCCACTGATCAATCAACTGGAGCACTAACAGTAGTTGGTGGCGTTGGCGTTGGTGGATCTTTATACGCAGGTAATCTTTATGCCAACGGCTCAGCTGTAGTTACTCAAGCAACTCTAGGAAGCCAAGGCGTTACTTCTATAACAGCAGGCACAGATACAGTAGTAAACACATCTAGTGGTGCTGTATCAATCTGGAATACTAGTACACTAGAAAGTATAACAGGTCGCGGCGCAACAACTACTCGAGCTGTTAATATTACCAACACAAGTGGAACAACAAGTTCTACAACTGGTGCTTTACTTGTCGCCGGCGGTGTCGGAGTAGGTGAAAATTTATATGTTCAAGGTACAATCAGTGCCGCCGGCGGATTCCTTGGACTAGATCCAACAAGTATTTTTCAAAATACTTCTAGCGTAACTGTTATTGACTCTGGTACTGTAAGAAAAGTTATTATAACTATCGCTGATAATACAAATACTGTCTTTACAGCAACCGGCGCACAGTTCTTTTATCCTGTAACAATATATGCTAATCAAACATCTAGCGGAACAGACAGTGGCGCACTAACTGTAGCCGGTGGTGTAGGTGTAGCTGGAAGCATTTATGCTGGTAGTACAAGCTATGTAAAAGGTGAAGAGATACTTACAACTGCTACCGTTGGAAGTTATGTTCTTACAACTGTTACGGCAGGTACAGATACTGCCGCTAATACAATCGGTCGTGTAATTTATATTTGGAACACTTCAACATTACAGAGTGTAACAAGTCGAGGAAGTTCAACAAACCAAGTTATTACGTTTACAAATCAAACAGAGGCAAGTAACACTAGTTCAGGCGCAATAGTTGTAAGCGGTGGCGCAGGCATTGGTAAGAATTTGTGGGTTGGTGGAAATATTTTCACTTATGGAAACGCAACTGTTTTAGGCAACTTAACAGTACTAGGTACGCAGACAACAATCTATTCTACATCAACAGTGATCCAGGATCCAGTTCTTAATCTTGGTGCTCCTGCTGATCTAACAGCACTACCTGCTGACGACGGATTAGATAAGGGTATTTTAGTTCATTACAATACTTTAACTAGTGTGTCTGGAGATACACACGCATTCTTTGGTCTACGTAGACAGGATGAAAAATTTGTATTCATTACACGGACTTCTGAACAAGGCAGAGCAGGTCTTGATAATCCATTTGCTACAACGTCTACACTAGGCGGCGCAGCCTTTGGTACATTAACACTAACTTCAGGCTACGGATCATATAGTCCAAACACTGGTGACTTACAGGTAACTGGTGGTGTTGGTATTCAAGGTAACTTATATACTGCTGGATTAGTTAGAGTTACAAGTGCTACAAGTGCTACAAGTACTACAACTGGTGCCTTACAAATTGTAGGCGGTGTTGGTATTCAAGGCGACTTGTATGTTGGAGGCAAGGGTGCGTTTGTTAACGGATTTGAAGTTGTTACAACCGCATCTATCGGAATAGGAGCAGTTGCTAATATTGTAGCCGGTACAGATACCGCAGTTACTACAGCAACAGGTAATGTTACTATTTGGAATACAAGTACTTTACAAAGTGTAACAAGCCGAGGATCATCAACTACTAACGCAATTAGCATTACTAATGCTACAATTTCTAGCACAACAACTAACGGTGCGTTTATAGTCACTGGTGGAGTTGGCATTGGCCTAACTTTAAATATTGGTGGTGATACTAGAATTTGGTCAACAACATCTAACTCACTACAAGCTGGCGGCGGCGCTACATTTGGCGGCGACGTTAACGCAAGCGGCACTGGTAACTTTGGAACAAGTGGTAGCTTTGGTACAACATTAACTGTTGGTTCTTCTGCTACAAGTACAGGAACTAGTACAGGTGCTTTAATTGTACAAGGTGGTGTAGGAATTGGCGGCAACACAAATATTGGTCGCAATTTAACCGGTGGCGGCACAATTAATATTACAAGCACAGCAACACTAGGAGATAATTTACTACTAGGTAGAGGGGCTGTAACTAGAGATGTACACGGCAGTCAGTTTATATCTAATGGATATTTTGCTATTCCTGGCGATGCCCAAGCAGGTATATACCTAATTAGAATGGCAACAGATAAAGATGTTCCGACGGCATTAACATTAGACGGAATTTCGGTTAGCACAGTTAATCAAATTTCGTTACCAAATCAATCTACTTACAATTTTAAAATATATGTAAGCGCAAGATCAATTTCTAGTGACGATGAAGCAGGATGGGAATTTAACGGAGTTATTAGCCGATATGCTAATCCGGGATCAACATCTATTAAGGTAGTAAACAAAACAAAATTATGGTCTAGCAATGCTTTGTGGGATTGTAATGTTGTGGCAGATACAGTTAACGGTGCGTTACAAGTACTAGGAACAGGCGACAACATTCATACTATAAGATTTGTTGGTAAAGTTGAAACAGTCGAGGTTACAAACTAACCGTTTTTAATCGAATAAATATGGAAATATACTTGAGATCATATGTCAATTAATTTAGATACAACAGGAC
>Ga0114975_10001323_pt1 | contig 17768 bp, 15 predicted proteins | sample S_130626_EF_Meta_FD_87031 | JGI IMG/M metagenome (GOLD analysis project Ga0114975, IMG submission 87031) | Freshwater microbial communities from Lake Simoncouche, Canada to study carbon cycling - S_130626_EF_MetaG | ecosystem: Environmental > Aquatic > Freshwater > Lake | place: Lake...
CACTAATATCGCTATGGGTATGGAGATTGACAATATCAATGAGTTTGAAGAAATTGATTGTCGTCATCCAGCCGGTCGTGAAGGCCTACAAATGGCAGGTCTCTTAGACTAATTTAGCCTCCCGTTTGTACCAGAGCCCAGATTAAAACCTGGGCTTTTTCTTTTGGTGGGTAATTACGCCCCCAGCACCTCTAATAACTCTGTCTCAAGTTGAATTTGTAACTTAGGATTTTTGCTTAAGTTCATTGCGTCTAGCAACAGCACATCTTCTACTCGTTCTCCAAGCGTGTTAATGCGTGCGGTATGAATCGATACCTGATGCTTTGCCAACACTCTAGAGATCGTATAGAGCAAACCGGTCCGGTCGCTAGCGGACAATGCCAGTGTGTAGTATCTGCCACGATCATCAGGGACCATATGTACTCGTGGTTGAATGGGAAAAGTGCGGGATTGTCTGGAGAGGCGTCCCATACTAGGGTTGGGTAGTGGCCCAGCATTTGTCAATGCTGCTGATAATTCAAACTCGACCAATTGAATGATGTCACGATAACTTCCGCCTTCATCTACTAAGTTACTGCCTGAGATTTGGAAAGTATCTAAAGCATAGCCATGGCGAGTCGTATGAATTCGAGCATCCCAAATGGAGAATCCATGTCTTTCAAAATAGGCGCAAATTCTAGCAAAGAGATCTTCTTGGTCTTTTACATACACAGCAACCTGTAGTCCCTCGCCAATTGGTGAGAGGCGTGCGCTGACGATGGGCTGTTCGCTATTGACTTTATTAAAAAGGTGTCGGGTCAGCCACGCAATATCCTCCGAGTCCTGTCTTAAAAAGAAGGCTACATCAAGTTGCTTCCAGAGATCCTCATAAGCACCATCCTGAATGCCATATAAACGCAATTTAGTCCGAGACTCTTCCTGGTGCTGTGCCAACTCTGAAGAAGCATCGGGTTTGGCTCCACCCAAGACTCGGAGTGTGGCGCGATAGAGGTCCTCTAGCAGTTTACCCTTCCAGGCGTTCCATACCTTAGGGCTTGTGCCACGTACATCTGCCACAGTTAATAAATAGAGTGCAGTAAGGTGACGCTCATCACCTACTTTTTTAGCAAAGGCTCTGACCACATCTGGGTCGCTAATATCTTTTTTCTGTGCCGTCTGGCTCATATTAAGATGCTCTGCAACCAACCATACCAATAGTTCGGTATCTTCTTTATCTAAACCATGCTCTCTAGCAAACTTTCGCATCTCTGCTTTACCCAATTGGGAGTGATCACCGCCACGTCCTTTGGCAATGTCATGGAAGAGAGCTGCAATCACTAGTAGCCATGGCTTCTCAAAATGGGCAATCAAGCCGCTACAGAATGGAAATTCATGAGTATGCTCAATCACCATGAAGCGACGCACATTACGTAACACCATCAAAATATGTTGGTCGACCGTGTACACATGAAATAAGTCATGCTGCATCTGTCCAACGATTCTTCTGAAGACGGGTAAGTAGCGCCCTAGAACACTAGTGCGATTCATTAACTGAAATGCGCGGCTAACACCATCGGGTTGCTGAAGAATCTCAATAAAGAGAGCACGATTCAAGGGATTAGCGCGCCACTTACTATCCATTTTTTGGCGGGCGTTATAAAGGGCTCTAAAAATAGTGGCAGAAAGACTCTTTACATTAGATGTTTGTGCAAAAACTAAAAATGTTCGCAGTATTTGCTCGGGATGTTTTTGATAGAGCTGTGGATCAGTGATGTCCAGAACGCCCTGTCTTTCAATAAAGAATTCATTGCCTTCACCGGAAATGGGGTGAGTGGTTTTCGATTCTTGGGGAAATAGTAAAGCTTCAATATTTTGTAGAAGGACATCGTTTAACTGAGTCACTGCTTTAGCTGCCCAATAGTAGCGACGCATAAGCGCTTCGCTAGCTAGGCGGGGGTTATCAATTTGGATGCCCATCGAGGCAGCTAGAGCTGCTTGTAAATCAAATGCCAGCACATCTTGCCTGCGCCCTGCTAATAAATGCAAATTGGCACGCAAGGTTTCTAAAAAACGTTGATTACGATTCAGTTCAGTTAATTCACGATAAGTTACTAGGCCAGCTTGATTTAAATCTTTAAAGGTATTGCCAAGTAGCGCAGCTTTACTTACCCATGAAATCACTTGTAAATCGCGCAGACCCCCAGGGCTTTCTTTGCAATTAGGCTCAAGAGAATAGGGGGTATCTTGATATTTGTAATGACGTTGGATTTGTTCAGCTTGTTTTGCTTGAAAAAAAGTCTTAGGGTCTAAGGATGATTCAAAGATCTTTGCAAATTCTTTAAAGAGTTGCCTCTTGCCGCAGATTAAGCGAGACTCCAGCAGAGAGGTTCTTACGGTGATGTCTTGTTCTGCCTCGGAGATGCATTCTGAAACGGTTCTGACAGAAGAGCCAATTTCGAGACCGGTATCCCAGCACTGAGCAACAAACTGCTCAACTCTTTTAGATAAGGCTTCTATTTGCTGAGGATCTTCCGGAAGCAATATCAAAATATCAATATCAGAGTATGGAAATAAAGCCCCTCTACCAAAACCACCCACCGCAACGAGTGCAGCCTCATTGTTTAGGCCGCAACTATCCCATAAATGACTTAGGTGTTCATCACTCAGTTTGCTTAATTGTTTAGTCAGTTTGCCAATGACTTGAGTTTTTTTAAACTCACCGTAGGCAATTTCGCGTGCGGCTCGAAGGCTAGCTGCATCTTTGATATCGCCAATAGTCTGAGGCATGCTCATTGTTTTAGGCGTTAGCTAGTGTGGGTCTAAACGAGAGGTCCTTAACGCAATCGGGTGCAGGGTTACTTCCTTTGGACCATGTTAAGACTTCAACGCCAGTGGCGGTCACCAGTAAAGTATGTTCCCACTGCGCTGACAAACTTCGATCTTTTGTTTTCACTGTCCATTGATCAGGCATTGTCCTGATTTCGCGACGGCCTGCATTAATCATTGGCTCAATCGTAAATGTCATACCGGCAACTAATTTTTCGCCGGTACCGGGGCGGCCATAATGCAAAATTTGAGGATCTTGATGAAATACTTTTCCAATGCCGTGACCACAGTATTCCCGCACAACTGAATAGCCTGCTTTTTCAGCATGATTTTGAATTACGTGCCCAATATCACCTAAAGAGGCTCCAGGTTTTACTTGTGCAATACCAAGCCACATGCATTCAAAAGTAACTTGTGTAAGACGTTTGGCTAGGACAGAGACTTCGCCAACCATAAACATCCGGCTGGTATCACCGTAATATCCGTCAGGCGTTATCACGGTGATATCTAAATTGACAACATCACCATTTTTCAGAATCTTTTCACCAGGGATTCCATGACAAATGACATCGTTTACCGAGGTACAAATGGAAGCAGGAAATGGGGGATAACCTGGTGGCTGGTAATTTAATGGAGCTGGAATTGTTTTTTGAACATCGCGCATGTACTCGTGACAAATGCGATCTAGTTGAGCTGTACTGATGCCTGCTTTAATAAAGGGGCTTACATGATCCAAAACCTCGCTGGCTAGGCGGCCCGCCTCACGCATCCCCAAGATGTCTTTTTCTGCAGTAAATACACTATTCATTCCTTGATTATCAACGACTTGCTGATATTTAACAGTCTATAAGTGCCTAAAATTTAGGCACTATACCTCTTTTATCCGCTCCAGAGCTAGTTTGGGCGCCTTTCCCTAGGTTTATAAGAGAGGGAAGCTTAGCTAGGCCCTTGATATTTAAAGTATAATTTCGGTCTCAGGTCTATTTTGGGCCTGAAATCGCGAGTTGGGCCTTCCAGGGTGGCGCTTTTTAGCGCAGCTAGGACCCAATTTTAGAGCTAACCCTTAGGAGAAGTTATGTCAGTAACTATGCGTCAAATGCTGGAAGCCGGTTGCCATTTTGGTCACCAAACCCGCTTCTGGTCCCCAAAGATGGCCCCTTATATATTCGGTCATCGCAATAAGATCCACATCATCAACTTGGAAAAAACATTGCCAATGTTTCAGGACGCCCTGAAAGTTGCAAAACAAGTTGCTGCTAATCGTGGCACGATTTTATTTGTTGGTACTAAGCGTCAATCACGCGAGATCATTGCTGAAGAAGCAACTCGTGCTGGTATGCCTTACATTGACAGCCGTTGGTTAGGCGGCACGCTGACTAACTTCAAAACTGTTAAAGGCTCCCTCAAGCGTTTGAAGGATATGGAAATTGCTAAAGAAGCCGGCGACTGGGAAAAGCTTTCCAAGAAAGAAGCTTTGACGAATGACCGTGATCTCGACAAATTGCAAAAAGCGCTTGGTGGTATCAAAGATTTGAACGGCGTTCCTGACGCTATTTTTGTTGTGGACGTTGGTTATCATAAGATTGCTATTACCGAAGCGAACAAATTAGGTATTCCAGTCATTGCAGTGGTGGATACCAACCACTCACCAGAAGGTATTGATTACATTATTCCTGGTAACGATGACTCTAGCAAGGCAGTAACACTCTATGCTCGTGGAATTGCTGATGCGATTCTTGAAGGCAAGGCAAATGCAGTGCAGGAAGTATTGACTGCAGTTAAAGAGGGTGAAGAAGAGTTTGTTGAAGAAGGGAAAGCTGAATAATGGCTGCTATTACCGCTGCAATGGTTGGTGAGTTACGTGCCAAAACCGATGCTCCGATGATGGAGTGCAAAAAAGCTTTAACTGAGGCTGCTGGTGATATGGCTAAAGCAGAAGAAATTCTGCGTGTCAAACTAGGCAGTAAGGCTGGTAAAGCTGCCTCTCGTGTTACCGCTGAAGGCATTGTCACATCATTTATCGATGGCACTAACGGTGCTTTACTTGAAGTGAACTGTGAAACTGACTTCGTTTCAAAGAATGATGACTTTTTAGCTTTCACTAAGGATTGTGTGAAGTTAGTTGCCGAGAAGAATCCAGCAGATGTAGCTGCTTTGCTTGCATTACCAATGAATGGTCAAACTGTGGATGAGGTTCGTAGTGCACTGATCGGTAAGATTGGTGAAAATATCATGCCACGTCGTTTTAAACGTTTTGTTGGTGGTGGTCATTTGGCTTCTTATCTGCACGGTACACGTATTGGTGTGATGGTTGAGTTTGAAGGCGATGAAACAGCTGCTAAAGATGTGGCAATGCATATTGCTGCGATGAAACCGGTGGCTTTATCTATGGCTGATGTTCCGGCTGAGTTAATTGCTATTGAGCGTAATGTTGCAGTTCAAAAAGCTGCTGAGTCTGGCAAGCCACCTGAGATCGTTGAAAAAATGGTCGAGGGTTCTGTCCAGAAATACCTCAAAGAAGTATCCCTGCTCAATCAATCATTTGTTAAAAATGATAAGCAAACAGTCGAGCAAATGCTCAAAGCTGCCAATACAAACATTAAGGGTTTCACAATGTTTGTCGTCGGTGAAGGTATTGAGAAGCGTCAGGACGACTTTGCGGCAGAAGTAGCTGCGCAGGTTGCCGCTGCCAAAGCAACTGCTTAAATAGCTATTTCGGGCATGACCCGCTAGCTTGGTAGCGCCTCAAAGGGCATAGAAACCTTGGTTTCTATGCCCTTTTCTTTGATCGAACCCAAGCCCTTTATAATTTGGCAGAGAAATTAAAAAGCGCTTAAAGATCAATAAGCTAAGCAAGTAAATTGCTGGGCAAATTACGGAAAAATAAGATATGCCAGCCTACAAACGAGTCCTCTTAAAACTATCTGGTGAAGCCCTTATGGGTGATGATGCTTTTGGTATCAATCCAGTCACAATCGACGCCATGGTTGCAGAAATTGCAGAGGTTGTGAACAGTGGGGTAGAGTTGGCCATTGTGATTGGTGGTGGAAACATTTTCCGGGGTGTAGCGGGTGGTGCAGCAGGTATGGATCGAGCAACTGCTGACTATATGGGTATGCTGGCTACCATGATGAATTCTTTAGCGCTGCAAGATGCATTGCGTCAAAAAGGTGTTGAGGCTCGGGTTCAGTCTGCCCTCAGAATGGACCAAGTGGTAGAGCCCTATATTCGCCCACGCGCTATTCGCGCGATGAGTGAAGGCAAGGTTGTTATTTTCGCAGCAGGTACAGGCAACCCTTTCTTCACTACCGATACTGCTGCAGCCTTACGGGGCGCTGAGATGGGTGTTGAAATCATGCTCAAGGCTACCAAGGTTGATGGTATCTACAGTGCTGATCCTGTGAAGGATCCTAAAGCGACTTTGTATAAGACGATTAGCTTTGATGAGGCACTCATCAAGAATTTACAGGTTATGGATGCAACTGCATTTGCCTTGTGCCGCGATCGAAAATTACCAATCAAAGTATTTTCAATACTCAAGCCTGGCGCTTTGATGCGCGTAGTGCAGGGTGAACCTGAAGGTACTTTAGTTCACGTTTAATAGGAGGCTTGATGTCTGCAGCAGAAATTAAAACGAATACCGATCAAAAGATGCAAAAATCTCTTGACGCACTGAAAACCAATTTGGCAAAAATTCGTTCTGGAAGAGCCAATCCTGGAATTTTGGAGCATATTCAAGTCGATTATTACGGTAATCCAACCCCTTTAAGTCAAGTAGCTAGTCTTGGATTAGCTGATGCTCGAACCATTAACGTTCAGCCCTTTGAAAAGACTATGGTTGCTGTGGTTGAAAAGGCCATCCGTGATTCTGACTTAGGATTAAACCCAGCGTCACAGGGCACAGTCATTCGTGTACCAATGCCGGCTTTGACTGAAGAGCGTCGTCGTGAGTTAAGCAAAGTAGTGAAAAGTGAAGGTGAAGAGGCTAAGATCGCAGTGCGTAACTTGCGGCGTGATGCTAATGAGCATCTCAAGCGTTTAACAAAAGACAAAGAGATTTCTGAGGATGAAGAGCGTCGCGCAACCGATGAAATTCAGAAGATGACCGATAAAGCCGTGGTCGAAATTGATAAGATCATTTCAGACAAAGAAAAAGAGATCATGACGGTTTAAAGCCAGACTGTTCTCCCCATCCTTTATGACCATACACCCTAGTTCAACCCTCACTGTACCGCAAGCAAGCGCGATACCACGCCATATTGCCATCATTATGGATGGCAATGGTCGTTGGGCGAGAAATCGATTATTGCCTCGAGTAGCAGGTCATGCGGAAGGTTTAGACGCGGTTCGTAAAATTGTTCAAGAGTGCCGTCGTATCGGCGTGGAGTATTTAACAGTCTTTGCATTTAGTTCTGAAAATTGGCGTCGTCCACCCGAGGAAGTGAGCTTCTTGATGAAACTCTTTCTAAAGTCTCTTAAGGGTGAAGTTTCGAAACTGGCAGAAAATGATATTTCATTACGCCTCATTGGCGATATCAGTCGCTTTGACTCCTCAATTCAGGAGATGGTGCAATTTTCTGAGCAAAAAACTGCTGGATGTAAGAGTCTGACATTTACGGTTGCAGCTAACTATGGTGGTCGATGGGATATCTTGCAGGCTATGCGTCAATGCTTGGCAGCAAATCCAAACTTGCAGCCAGAACAGGTTACTGAAGAATTATTACAGCCTCATTTATCTATGGCTTATGCTCCAGAGCCTGATTTATTTATTCGCACTGGTGGCGAGCAGCGCATTAGCAACTTTTTATTGTGGCAGTTAGCCTATACCGAGTTGTATTTCACGGATGTTTTGTGGCCAGATTTTGATGAAACCCAATTACATAAAGCTTTTGAATGGTATAGCCAGAGAGAGCGCCGCTTTGGCCGAACTAGTGCTCAGCTTGCATCAAAAGTCATGAGTGAAGCAGTTTGATTTTTTCTTTAGATAATTCATGTTAAAAACTCGAATTATCACTGCCACTATTCTTTTGGCAGTCTTGCTGCCAATTTTATTCTGGCTACCCTCCGTCTATGTTGCTGTATTTTTCTTGCTAGCCTTATTGGCTGCCGCCTGGGAGTGGAGTCGTTTGCTTTATCCTCAGGTAGGGCCGGCTGCCTGGATATATGCTGCATTTTGTTTGGTGATTATTTTATTTTTACTAGCCATGCAAAACCTTGCCTGGCAATTCGCTGTATTGTTATTAGCGGTGATTTTTTGGTTTTTCTTGGCCCCATTTATTTTGGCTAAGGGTATGCGCGTTTCTCTCGATCAGCTGAGACCTTTTTATGTAGTACTCGGCCTTATTTTATTGCCTGCAACTTGGTTTGCTTTAGTCTTTTTGCGAGATCTCGGGCTAGTATTTTTACTCAGTACGATGGCTTTAGTTTGGATTGCTGACATTGGCGCTTACTTTGTTGGCAAGGCTTTTGGAAAGCATAAGCTCGCAGCACAAATTAGCCCTGGGAAGTCCATTGAAGGGGCTCTGGGTGGCTTATTACTTTGCTATGGTTACGCTTTACTCTGCGTATTCTATTTACCATTTGAATCCACGCTATTTGGTGCCTGGGCAATTCGCTTTGGATGGGTGCCGATGTTCTTGATGGTGACTGTCTTAACAGCATTCAGTGTATTTGGTGATTTATTCGAATCTCAATTAAAGCGCATGGCGGGTGTTAAGGATAGTAGTCACTTGTTACCTGGGCATGGAGGAGTGCTCGATCGTGTCGATGCTTTAATTCCAACCATGCCAATTGCAGCTTTACTCGCGGGACTGGTGTAAGCATGATGAGACACATTTCAATTCTAGGATCAACAGGATCTATTGGCGTTAATACCTTAGATGTCATTCGGGCCCATCCAGAACGCTTTAAGGTGTTTGCTTTAACTGCTAGCAAGCAGGTTGAACTATTGGCGAAGCAGTGTATTGAATTTTCACCTGCTCTTGCTGTTATTGGTGATGCACAAGGGGCTGCACGCTTAACAGCATTACTACTTGAAAAAAATATCCGTACACAAGTTTTGTATGGGCCAGATGCATTGGTAACTGCGGTGACAGATTCTGGTTGCGATACGGTGATGGCTGCCATAGTTGGGGCAGCAGGTTTGGTTCCCACCTTAGCTGCCGCAAAAGCCGGTAAAAGAGTATTACTGGCTAATAAAGAAGCCTTAGTGATGTCTGGCCATTTATTTATGCAAGCCATGAAATCTGGTGGTGGTGAGCTCCTCCCAATTGATAGCGAACACAACGCGATCTTTCAATGCCTGCCACCTCAATTTACCAAAGCACCACAAGCTGCTTTAGGGGTTGAAGAATTGTGGCTCACCGCTTCTGGGGGTCCATTTAGAGATACCCCACTTGAACAATTAACTTCCATTACACCAGCACAAGCGTGCGCTCATCCTAATTGGGTGATGGGCAAAAAGATCTCGGTAGACTCTGCAACGATGATGAACAAGGGGCTTGAGGTCATCGAGGCTTTTTGGTTGTTTGGTTTACCTTTAGAAAAAATTAAGGTTCTCATTCATCCGCAAAGTGTCGTTCATTCGATGGTGCGCTATGTTGATGGTTCTGTGATCGCCCAATTAGGTCAGCCCGATATGCGCACACCTATTGCATATGGCTTAGCTTGGCCTAATAGGATAGAGGCAGGTGTAGCCCAACTCAACTTAGCGCAATTAGCTGCCTTGAGTTTTAGTGAGCCAGATTTGAACCGTTTTCCTTGCCTGACACTTGCTTTTTCAGCAGCCAAAGCGGGTGGTATTGCTCCAACAGTTCTGAATGCTGCCAATGAAATTGCAGTTGCTGCATTTCTAGATGCGGGAATGCCCTATTTACATATACCTAAAGTGGTAGAAAAGACCTTGAATGCCATACAAGCTCGCCCAGTTGAATCTCTTGAAGTTATTTTAGATGTTGATGCACAAGCCAGAAGAGTGGCAAGTGACTTTATTGGTGCAATTCAGCTTTAGTTCGAGCAAGCAAAAAAATTACTAAGGAGTCTTGATTGCAAGCATTAATTACTCTGGCTGCTTTTTTAGTAACCTTGGGCGTGCTAGTAAGCTTTCATGAGTTTGGACATTTTTTGGCCGCACGAGTTTGTGGTGTGCGAGTCTTGCGATTTGCTGTTGGATTTGGTAGGCCACTTTTTACCTATCGAGCAAGCAATCAAACTGAGTGGGTGTTGGCAGCCATTCCTTTGGGTGGTTACGTTAAATTATTAGACGGACGTGATCGCGAACAAGTCATTACCCCACAAGAAGAGGCACATGCTTTTGATAGTAAAAAATTATGGCAACGCTCTTTTATTGTTGCGGCAGGACCGTTTGCAAATTTTTTACTCGCTGTCATTTTATTTGCGGTCATTTATGTGTCAGGAGTTCCGCAGTTACCAGCCATTTTAGATGCGCCACCCGAGCATTCCCTTGCTGCAAAATTAGGCTTATCTCAGGGCGATAGGGTCGTTGGCTGGCAAGATTTATCTGATGATGAAGTGCTTATCCGGCAAGGGGAGTTTGAGCCTATTCCCAGTTGGAATGCCTTGCGTTGGGATTTGTTAAATTCGATTACGGCTCATCAAGGCTTTGCCTTGCAGATGCAAAGCCCCAATGGAGGAAGTTTTACCAAGGCTTTTCCTGCGCGAGATTTACCTCAGGTGACGCCCGAATCTGACCCTATGCAGGCCTTGGGAATTAGACCAATGATTAGCCCTCCAGCGACCTGGCAAGAGCTGCAATTAGGCCCTATTGATGCCTTAGCATATGCTAGCCATCGCGTGTGGTTGATTACCAAGGTTTCTGTAAGGCTAATGGCTGGAATTTTTACTGGTAATACCTCCATCAAACAGTTAGGAGGACCATTGAGTATTGCTGATATGGCTGGGAAGTCTGCCCAGGTTGGTTGGCAACCTTTTTTTGCCTTTTTAGCGCTCATTAGTATTAGTATCGGCCTTCTGAATTTGCTCCCTTTTCCCATGTTAGACGGGGGACAGCTCCTGTATGATGCATGGGAGTTGGTTGCTGGTAAGCGAATCTCGATTTCCATGCAAGAGCGGTTCCAAAAATTGGGCTTTCTTTTGCTGATTTCTCTCTCGCTCCTAGCCTTGTTTAATGATTTGCAACGCTATCTTTTACCTTGAATTTTTTGATTTCTCCCCTTCCTGTTTTTACCCGATTTTTGGTTCAACTATTGCTAGTTGTCACTGCTGGTATGAGTTTGAATGTCCAGGCTGCAGATTCTTTTGTCATTAAAGATATTCGTATTGAAGGTCTGCAGCGTGTAGAGCCTGGTACTGTTTTTAGTTATCTGCCTGTCCAGGTGGGCGATACTTTTACGGATGAGAAGGGTGCTGAAGCGATTAGGGCTCTGTATAGCACTGGCTTTTTTAGAGATGTTCAGATTCAAGCACAAGGTAATGTATTAATTGTGATTGTTGAAGAACGGCCAACTATCTCTCGTATTGAATTTACAGGTATGAGGGAGTTTGACCAAGAGGTCGTTCGCAAATCTCTCAGAGCTGTTGGAGTTGCAGAAGCCCGTTTTTATGATAAAGCCCTGATCGACAAGGCCGAACAAGAATTAAAGCGTCAGTACATTGGTAAAGGTATGTATGCCGCTGAGGTAGTTGCTACCGTTACTCCAGTCGAGCGTAATCAAGTTGCAATTTACTTTAATATCGATGAAGGTCCTGTCGCAAAGATTCAGGAAATCAACTTCATTGGAAATAGTGTCTTTAGTGAAAGCACTCTCAGAGGAGAGATGCAATTAAAGACGGGCGGTTGGTTATCTTGGTATAGCAAAGATAACTTGTATTCAAAACAAAAATTAACTGCCGATTTAGAAAATATTCGTTCTTTCTACTTAAATCGTGGCTATCTTGAATTTGTTATTGAGTCCACTCAGGTATCTATTACCCCAGACAAAAGAGGTATTTATTTAACGATCAGCATTCGTGAGGGCAATCAATTTACCGTTAAAAATGTCCGTCTCGCTGGTGACTTACTGGGCAAAGATGATGAGCTAATGCGCTTAATTCAGCTTAAGCCAGGCGACATCTTTTCTTCTGCCAAACTCACCGAGAGTACTAAGGCTATCGCCGAGATTCTTGGGTCTTACGGCTATGCATTTGCAACTATCAATCCTCAGCCCGATATCAGGCGCGATCTTAGTGAAGTGGATTTGACTTTAGTGGTGGATCCCGGTCGTCGTATTTACGTTCGTCAAGTAAACGTAACTGGTAACTCTAAAACCCGCGATATGGTGATTCGTCGTGAGGTACGTCAATTTGAGAGTTCATGGTTTGATAGTGAAAAGATTGATCTGTCGAAAAAACGCTTAGGGCGTATGGGTTACTTTACTGAAACTGATATCACGACTATGGATGTTCCGGGCTCCCCTGATCAGGTTGATGTAAATGTCAAGGTTTCTGAAAAGCCAACAGGCTCTATAACAATTGGCGCTGGTTTTTCTTCAACAGAAAAACTTATTTTGTCTGCTGGTATTAATCAGGACAACGCATTTGGAACTGGAACGGCGATTGGTCTGAATGCCTCTATGGGTAAGATTAATCAGAATCTAGCTCTTTCTCAGTATGACCCTTACTTTACTGAAGAGGGGATTAGCCGCTATACCGATTTGTACTACCGCTCGTCCAAGCCCTTGTATTACACAGGGGATCCTGATTATCAAGTTAAGTCAGTCGGTTCCAATATTAAGTTTGGCGTTCCTTACAGTGAAGTAGATCGGATGTTTTTTGGAACGGGACTTGAGTTCTATAGAATTAGTACTACGTCTAGCACTCCGCAACCTTATTTAACGTATGCAGAAAATTATGGAATTGCGCCTCCGGGTTACCCGGGTACATTAACGACCCGTAACATCCCTGTAACCGTGGGTTGGTCTCGTGATGGGCGAGATAGTTCCCTGATTCCATCCTCGGGATCTTTGCAGCAGTTATCAGGTGAGGTGGGTACCCCCGCAGGAAACATGACCTTCTACCGTGTTTTCGGGCAGTATCAGAAATACCACTCCTTTTCCAAAGGAAACATTCTGTCTTTTAACGGAGAGGTCGGTTATAGCCAGGCTTACGGCAATAACCCCTTCCCAATCACTAAAAACTACTATGTAGGTGGTATTGGCTCAGTTCGTGGATACTCCCCTGGATCCTTAGGCCCCACCTTCTATAACACCAATACAGGCACTAATCAGCCTACTGGCGGGCAGTCTAAAATAGTCTCCAATATTGAATATACGGTTCCCGTTCCGGGCTCTGGCGCCGACAAAACCCTTAGGGTATTTGGGTTCGTGGATGGCGGTAACGTTTACGGCGAGAATATCAACCTAGTTTTACGCTATTCTTACGGCTTAGGTTTATCATGGATATCACCGCTGGGACCGCTTAAATTTAGCTATGGTATCCCGATTAAGTCTTTGCCAACGGATAATGTCCAGCGTTTGCAGTTCCAAATAGGTACAGCGTTTTAATTGTTTAAGGAAAGTTTTATGAAGCTTTATCGTTCTTCAAAGTGGATTCAAGCCAGCTTAGTAGCGGTGCTTGCAGTATTTTCTGCATCATCTCTGAACGCTCAGGAGGCTGGAGGCCGCATTGCAGTTGTGAACTCTGAAAAAGTTTTTAATGAGTCCAACTTAGCTAAAGCAATGCAGAATCGCTTGCAAACTGAATTTACTAAGCGTCAAAATGATTTACGAGACAGTGCGCAGAAAATTAAGACTGCAGCTGAAAAACTCGATCGTGATGCTGCCGTTATGAATGAGGCTGAACGTATCCGTCGTCAACGTGAGTTGGCTGATCAAGATCGTGAATTGCAACGTAAGCAACGTGAATTTACGGAAGATTTAAATCAGCGCACCTTTGAGGAGCGTGCAAAAATTGCCGAAAAAGCAAATTTAGTCCTAAAGCAGATCGCAGAGCAAAGAAAGCTTGACGTCATTATTCAAGAAGCGGCCTATGTCAGCCCTAAGGCCGACATTACTGATGATGTTATCAAGGCTTTGAACAGTCTCAAATAAGCTTTATGCCTACCGCCATCGAGCTGGCCAAACAGTTTCAAGCAAGCTTGGTGGGGGAGGCCTCCCTCGCATTTAATGGTCTGGCTCCCTTAGAGCGTGCTCAGTCAGATCAAATATCTTTTCTTTCTAATCCACTGTATCGTCAGCAGGCAAGTGACAGCAGCGCTGGCGCTTTGATTCTCAGTCAGTCGGACCTCGATTTTTTACAAGTAAATCCAAGAGCCAATTCGGTAAAGCGTGTTTACTTTGTCTCTAAAAATCCTTATGCAACCTTTGCCAAAATGGCGCAGCATTTTGCTCAATCCAGCATACCGCTTTATAAGCCTCTATTACATCCTAGCGCTGTAATAGATCCTAGCGCAATCATTCCAGCATCGTGTCATATTGGCCCCTTTGTGCATATTGGCGCAGATGTGAAGTTGGGAGAGCGTGTGGTGGTATTAGGCAATAGCACTATTGCAAGAGAAAGCGTGATTGCTGATGATTCTGTCATTTATCCTGCTGTATCGATTTACTATGCTACTCAGATTGGAAAGCGCTGCATTATTCATAGCGGCGCCGTAATAGGCGCTGATGGTTTTGGCTTTGCGCCTGACTTTACGGCGGCGGGCGGAGAATGGGTAAAGATTCCTCAGACTGGCCGTGTGATCATTGGCAATGACGTAGAAATCGGCGCCTCTACAACAATTGATCGTGGGGCAATGAGCGATACCGTGATTGGTGCAGGTAGCAAAATTGATAATCAAGTACAAATTGCACACAATGTCGTGATTGGTAACTGCTGTGTCATTGCGGGCTGTGCCGCGATTTCAGGGAGTACCCAAATTGGTCATTACTGCATTATTGGTGGAGCAGCAAACTTTGCTGGACATCTGACGATTGCTGATCGAACTACCGTTTCGGGTAACACCTCCATTATTCGCTCTATTACTGAGCCTGGCCAGCATTTCACGGGGGTTTATCCATCAATGCTCCATAGTGCTTGGGAGAAAAATGCTGCCATCCTTCGCGGGCTAGATAAAATACGTCAACGCTTGCGTTTATTGGACAAAAACCAAAACAAGGAGTCTTAGGACTCCGCCATCCCCATTAATTGATTAAGTAGGTAATTTATGAGCAAAGCGATTGCAATCGATATTCATCAGATTCTAAAGTTGTTGCCACATCGCTATCCTTTTTTATTGGTGGATCGCGTTTTAGAAATTACACCTCGTGAAAGCATTACTGCATTAAAAAATGTCACGATGAACGAGCCTTTTTTTCAAGGACACTTTCCGGATTTTCCGGTGATGCCAGGGGTCTTGATCATAGAGGCGCTAGCCCAAACTGCCGCCTTATTGACGTTCTCAGAAGAGCGTCAGGAAAATGCCGTGTATTACTTTGCTGGTATCGACGGCGCACGCTTTAAAAAGCCAGTATTGCCAGGAGATCAACTCATCATGACCGCAAAGTTAGAGCGGGAGCGCGCTGGCATTTATAAGTTCCAAGTAAAAGCTACTGTAGATGGTGAATTGGCTGCTGAGGCAAATATTACCTGTGCGGTTCGTATGAAAGGCGTGTAATGACTCGGATTCATGTATCTGCTGTAGTGGATGGTAAGGCAGAATTAGCTAGCGATGTTGAGGTTGGGCCCTATTCAGTCATTGGCCCTAACGTGAAGATCGGATCAGGCACCAAGATTGGTTCTCATAGTGTTATTGAGGGCTACACAAGTATCGGCAAAGATAATCACTTTGCGCACTTTGCAGCTATTGGTGGTCCTCCACAAGATATGAAATATCGTGGTGAGCCAACCCAATTAATCATTGGTGATCGTAATACGATTCGTGAGTTCACGACGATTCATACGGGGACCGCTCAAGATGAGGGCATCACGCGGATTGGGAATGACAATTGGATCATGGCCTATGTTCATATTGCCCATGATTGCCAAATTGGCGATCACACGATTTTTTCGAGTAACGCCCAAATCGCTGGACACGTTCATGTGAATGATTGGGCCATTATGGGTGGTATGTCTGGCGTTCATCAATTTGTTCGCATCGGCCAGCATGCCATGCTAGGCGGTGCTTCTGCTTTAGTTCAAGATATCCCACCTTTTGTCATCGCTGCTGGAGATAAGGCCTCTCCTCACGGTATTAATGTCGAGGGCCTTAAACGTCGTGGTTTTTCCATCGAAACCATTTCTGCCTTGCGTCAGGCTTATAAAGTCCTTTATAAAGATGGCCATAGCTTTGAAGAGGCTAAGGTAGAAATACAGAAAATGGTTGTGGCAAGTACAGGCGATCCTCAAACTGCAGAAAAACTAGCCCAGTTCTATGACTTTATTGCCGCATCTACGCGCGGCATTATTCGTTAGGGTTTCCTTTGCCTAAGTTAGCTTGTGTAGCTGGTGAACCCTCCGGTGATCTTCTTGCTGCGCCAGTATTGAGTGCGCTCAATCAAATTCCAGATATGTCAGGTCTCGAGGTGTATGGTATTGGCGGGCCTCGAATGCAGGCTGAAGGCATGGATTCAGTTTGGCCAATGGAAACCCTCAGTGTGCGAGGCTATGTTGAAGCAATTAAACAACTACCGGCTATTTTGAAGCTGCGTAAAGAGCTTATTGCACATCTATTGGGAGAAGGACGGCCAGATGTCTATCTCGGTATAGATGCACCAGATTTCAATTTAGGTGTTGAGTTGCAATTACGTAAAGCAGGTATTCCCACACTCCATTTTGTCTCCCCATCTATATGGGCGTGGAGGGCTGGGCGCATTAAAAAGATTGCACAAGCAGTTGAGCGCATGCTCTGCATCTTTCCCTTTGAAACAGAAATCTACGATCGTGCTGGAGTGGCATCTACTTATGTGGGGCATCCCTTAGCAAGTGATATACCGCCAGAGCCAAATACTGGAGCAGCCAGAGAAAAAATGGCGAAGACTTTAAATATCAGTAGCGGTTCACTTGATGGGCTTGTTATTGCTGTTCTGCCTGGTAGTCGTAGTTCAGAAATTGAACTCATTGCCCCGATCTTTTTTGAAACGATGCAGCTACTTACTGAGAAATTAAAAGGACAGAAACTCCACTTTTTAATTCCAGTAGCAACGCCGCGATTACATGCACCTCTTGAGCAGTTACTACTTAAGGTAAAAAATATCAATCCAGATATACAGATTCATTTACTAGATGGTATGGCTGATGAAGTATTAGAGGCTTCTGATGTGGTCTTAATTGCTAGCGGTACCGCTACATTACAGGCAGCTCTCTGGAAAAAGCCAATGGTCATCTCTTATAAGGTACCTTGGTTAACTGCGCAAATTATGAAACGCCAAGGATATTTACCTTATGTTGGCCTACCTAATATCTTATGTGGTGAGTTTGTGGTCCCAGAATTATTACAAGATGAAGCGACCCCAGAAAAATTAGCAATGGCCATCTTAGGATGGCTTGAAAGTCCCGTAAAGGTTGCCCAATTAAAAGCGCGCTTTACGCAAATGCATGAGACTTTGCGTCGTCCGACAGGCTTGTTGGTCGCCCAAGCGATTTCCCAGACGATTGCTAGCGCATCTAAGATGCAACGGTCTGCTCAATGAGTGTGATTTGGGTCTGCGGTGTTGATGAGGCTGGACGTGGGCCTTTGGTGGGGTCAGTGGTAGCGGGTGCAGTAGTGCTTGATCCAAGTAAGCCGATCGAAGGTTTAAAAGACTCCAAGAAACTCTCACCAGCGCGTCGTGAATATTTGTATGAGCAAATCGTACAAAAGGCTAGGGCCTGGGGCATTGGAGAAGCTTCCCCAGGTGAAATTGATGAGATCAATATTTTGCAAGCTACTATGCTGGCCATGCGCCGCGCTATAGAAGACTTAACAATTCGTTTAGGCGCTTGGCCTGATAAGGCCTTAATAGATGGTAATC
>Ga0114975_10001327_pt1 | contig 17742 bp, 22 predicted proteins | sample S_130626_EF_Meta_FD_87031 | JGI IMG/M metagenome (GOLD analysis project Ga0114975, IMG submission 87031) | Freshwater microbial communities from Lake Simoncouche, Canada to study carbon cycling - S_130626_EF_MetaG | ecosystem: Environmental > Aquatic > Freshwater > Lake | place: Lake...
AGCGCAATCCAGTTGACCCAAGGAGCACAACGAGTCATAGTGGGCATGAACTCCTCACATATGGGCCAGTATACTGTGTGTCCACGATCCTTGTACCATCCTGCGATAGGCAGTGCTATAAAGAGATCCCCAAGTCCTCGGCTCTGTATAAAAGCCACGGGATCCTTTACAGCGGGGTCATAGTGTGCGCCACCATATGTTCCATTCCCATTCATTACAGCGGGGTCTAGCTGTATAGTATCATTAGTAGTCGCGTTATTATTCATCTATTCTTGTATAGTTAAGAACGTTCCCCGCACCATACTGAGCTTCACCTAGCACTCGAGCAGAGTAGTCATCTGCTGCATGCACTATAGTGTGAGTTGTCTGCGTAGGACTAATCCTAACCCATAACTTGTATTTGTACATAGTGTAAGAACCTTTCGTTATGCTTTAATTATACATGAGAATGGTAAAAGAGTCAAGGATCTGGGGTGAAATTCTGAGCCAAAATACCCCTACAGCGGGGTCACTATGTGGCATTTTGAGCACGGTTTTTGGCGTTTTTGGCCGAATTATAGGTAAAATTTTTCCGATTGGGCACGGTGGAGAGAGGCAATGCTCAAATGGTTTTTACCAAATCTCCTCAAAGTCTCCTCAAACTTCTCTAATATATCCCCCAATATTCCCTTACAGCGGGGTCACTATAGAGCACTATAAATCCACTATGGCTTACAGCGGGGTCATACTGTATATACGTATGTGACTGTGTAAATATCCATATGCTTATACAATGCTACCACAGTACTGCTGATACTCACACGCTGGACAAGCTCTTTAACTATGCTACCAGCGTAGGGGGTTGGTGTTCAATTGGCTTATATGCTTACTCTATGGATGTCTACATTCCAGAAGACTATTCAGCTTGGGCTATACTGTTAGATCCCACTATAGAACGCAGACCCCGATTAGATCACGTAGCCTAGTATTGATCCAATTAGCAAGCCCAAATTAAAACTGGTCACGCACAGTACCAGCATCAGTAGGCCGTATTTCCATTCGCATTCAATCCAGTCCCAATTGGGTTTGAGGTTGTCCATAGTAGTTGTAAATCCTTGAGTTTGACTGTATAATATGTTTACATACAGTGAGCAGTCTAGTACAATTCGTACATTCGCTTATACACTTATATTTAAGAAAAGTTATTAAATGAACATTACAGTCTTCAGTCGCAACAGACTCTACAGAACATTCAAAGAGTGGGAAGTGGTCCAGGACTTTGCTGACCCCATGGCCAATTACTTGATCTATGGCTATGAGCCCGGATCATGCTTTACCGCTGTACTGGCCAATGACTGGATTAGTGCTATTCGTTCTAGTCACCCGTCTAATACTGTGTCAGCATTCAAAGGCCTAGGGGGTTGGATATACAGTCACATGCCCCCAGAAGCCTATGGCAGTTATGATCGAGTACGTGCTTGGTTGGCGCTTGACTCTGATGATCGTAGAGTCATATTGGAACGTAACCGACTGATCTACACGCCCAAAGAGGAAACTTGGATGGGACTAAAAGGTTATGAACAGCTGGAGGCCTTGGCATGATAGAATGTTTGATACTGGGCGATAGCATTGCTAAAGGAGTTAGTGATGTTCGTAAAGACTGTGTTGCCCATGTGCGTAGTGGTATTAACAGCCACGACTATGTGAATCGACACTTGTTGTACACAGCAGGGGATACACGGGCTAGAACTGTGATCATCAGTTTGGGCAGTAATGATACTAAAAATATCAATACCTTTGAGGAATTGCACACGCTACGTCAACTGGTATCTGCTGACAGGGTCTATTGGATTATCCCCAACATCAAGGAAACTAAACGCAGAGCAGTTTGGGATGTGGCCCGTAGGTATAACGATTGGGTCATTGACGCTAGAAGCTATGATCGCAGTCCCGATACAGTACATCCCACTTACAGTGGATATCGAGCAATGGGCAAGGACCTACGATGAAATTGTATAAGCATAGCAACGGTAAGTCGAGTCTGTTTCCCGAGCACATTCCCAAGGGTTGGGAAGTTATGCTTAAACCCACTACATTTGAACTGGTATGGCGTAGGATTGGAAAGTCGTATGAACGAACGAATTAAACAACTTGCTGAACAGGCTAAAGAAGTGAGCCATTGGTTAGATGGTGGTTATACGCCAGTGTATCATACTAATCTAAAAAAATTCGCCCTCCTGCTAATGCGTGAAATTGCGATGGTTCAAATCACACATCAAACAACCATGGACTTGAAGAATAAAAAAATGGATAATCCAGCCAGAGAATTGAATTATGCAGTGATTGAACATTTCGGAGTTCTAGAATAGGATCACCGCAAAAAAAGTTTTTTGTGCCGCTTCGCGGAAGGAGTGTATGAATTATGACATCTGGTAAAACCATAGTTGATCCTGAAATGACCAAATGGGTCAACGATGTAAACTGTGAAGGGCGGGTCAACAAGTTCCTGTTCATTGAGGATCGCAACCACGGGCACTCTGTGATCATATCGGACTGGCGTTGGTGGGCTGACAATGCTGAAGTCATGACTGAATATTGTGAGCTACATGACATTGGGGTACAGGGCATGATACTGAAGTTTCCAGACCCTAAAGTCATGACCATGTTCATGCTACGCTGGGGCAATTAAATATTCGTATGAGTAAACTAGACGCATTAACACTGAACGCAGACCCATTTCCCAGTCTAGTGTTTAAAACACACTATAACGGCTTTCAAGATCAAGCCAAATGGGTGGATATCTGTGAGGGTGTCATGCGGGGTGCGGCAGGCTTTAACAGTTATTTAGAACAGGGACAGGCCAAGAGTAGTGTTCGCAATCAGGAAAGCGCACCCCATAAACTGGCAGTATTCCAACCCTTTTATCGTTGGCTATGGCCCAAGATAGAAGAAATCCTATATCTACAATGGGGCTTGGAAACTGCAATTGACTATTGGATCAGTGACTCTTGGGTCAACTGTCATGATCGCGGGGGCATTACCCTGGAACATACACATGGCTATGCGTCCATGGCCATTAGCACTTATATCACCCATCCCAACGACTCGGGCAATTTGGAAGTATTGGACCCCATTGAAAGCATGTGGGCCATGCACTTTAGGCGGGATGAACTAACTGGTCGACGTTGATGGCGCTCTATTGAAGTGAGCCAAGGGGATGTGGTCATGTTTCCCGGCTGGCTACTACATCGCACAGAAGAGCACAAAGGAGCCCAGGGTGACATACGCTGGGTACTTACTACCAATGTACTGTGTGTTAACCATAGTCGAAGTAAAATTCCGGGGCAATGGCACCCACCACAATGATCCAGCATTTACTATGTGACCCTGGGTATAGGTCTGCCCGTCTGCGCGGGGGTTGGCACGTATGGGCTGGCCCACAAGGAGTAGAGCCCCCACCTTGGGAACTGTTATTGGAAAATCTAGCCCTGAGCAGTCAACGTCAGGGTGAGCTGAGGGTACTAGCCAATTTGGGCTTTGTGGGCTATCATGCTCAACGCATAGCCGGTGTGGGCGACATACGTCGAGAGCTGAGTGCTGAATGTCCCGACACTGAAACCAGCGCACACCTATTTCTCAGCATGGGTGTTCAAAGTGGGGGCTATGGGCGTCACAAGGACGATAACGATCTATGGTTTTGGCAACTGTATGGGTCTACTGATTGGCGTGTTGAGCACCCTGAGGGTGATTACGTGGGCACCCTAGGTCCGGGATCTTGGATATACGTACACAGGGAACTGTATCATACAGTAAGGCCAAGGGGCGCACGTGCAGCCATATCATTTGCCAATCACTATTTGATACCCAAGAATACGATCAAGCTGTTTTGATTAGATGGCCTTGATGGGTATGATCTTTTGAGCAGTTTCCGGACGATCACCACCTACCCACCAGAATATGTCCTTGCGGTCTTCACGTAGGGGTCCGTCAATATACTTGGGTATCATGCCAGTCATGCTTTCAATGGCTGTGGCAAACATGACAATGTTGTCACTGTAGGCATTATTACAGCTGGTTTCCCATAGGGGCCCACTTAGGAACATACAGGCTCCGCGACAAATGTGCAGCACAGGGCATTTAGGGCACTCATCACGATCGCTCCAGTGTGTACTGGAAGCAAGTTCCACAGCATCCAGATCACTTACGTGTCCTACCTTGTGGCTAACACCAGCAGGGTTAGTTGATACTGCTGAAACGTTTTGGCAAGTCAGCACATTACCGTCAAGATCCACAGTCATATTGCTGGGCTGATCCATGCCACACTTTTGACCCATGCCCGCACTCTTTAGTCCAAATCTAATGCTCTGTACAAAGTCCGTGACCTTTTGTGAAATTACACTGAATCGGCGTGGTTGCTTGTCCCGTATTTCTTGTAGGGCAAATTGACGATAGATAATCTGTTGCTTTTCAGTCATTAGACTGTTGGCCAGACCCCCTTCGTCGTAGGCATCGATAAATGCGCCTTCACCTATGGTTAGATAGTCCAGCATGTCATCGCCTAGTTCTTTGAGGATCAGCTGTTCAAACCACTCTTGACATTCGGCTCGGCTGGCATTGCGGGCATGTATCATTACGTTAAAGCTGAATCGATTAGCGGGTGCTAGGCGTTTGTACAGTTCCATGATCCATTTACGGCTAATGGGATCTTCTAACGGATCTGGACCACGTGTGCCTTGTCCGGGCCCGTCATGTGACACTGCTACACCGAAGTTAAGCGCGGCTAACCAACGACACTTTTCTTCATCTAGTAAACTGCCATTGGTAATGATACTTTTAATAGCGTGTGGATAACGACCGTGTATTAATTCTGCTAGGGGTTTAAGGGTTTTCCAATAGACCAATGGTTCGCCACCCCAGAACTCAATTTTGGTGCCTTCGCCCATGCCGTCAGTTCCACCGTTGAACCAAGTTTCCATATTGTCCACAAATGGTTTAATGTCCTGTGGATTATGTGATTCGCTGTGTGGAACAAAGCGTTGATTACAGTAGTCGCAGGCAAAGTTACACTCAAGACCCAATTGAATCTTTAGAATAGTGGGCTGTTTGCCCATTGGAATCTTAATCTGTCCCACATCGGGCTGATCGGCTACTGCTATGTCTGTAAGCACAGGTTCTTGGGTGTCTGCCCAAATAAGTGTACTGAGAGAGTTATCATACTCTAGTTGTCGTTCGTGAGTATGATCAGCAGGGTTGTAAACGGTTACGGTAAACTTAGCCATATGCGGGTGCGTCCTTAAAGTATATGTTAGTGTAATTATCCAACAAAGCAAACCATTCGTGCTTTTTTGTGTAGAGCACACTGATCGCTTTGTCTTTAGATCGTGTATAGTTGTTTGCGCCTATCCACTGATCTATCAACTGTCTCATTTGCCAACGATGTGTTAGATTGTCAGCAGGGTCTAATTGTTTGGGTTCTCTAGTGGACATGGACCATTGCTGGATTTCTGTACTGTCAAAGAACGCATGTATCTCTCCGTAGTCCTTAAAGGGGAAGTAAATGTTCTGTTCGTACTTCATTCCCTGCCAGGGAAAGTTAAACATCATAAAACACCTAAAATCTTCTACGGTTTCTATCCTGCCTGGATATGCTTGAATACTGGGATCTAGTATTTCCAATATCTCTGGGTCAATGACAGTTTTATAATCCTTGTGTATTGTTTCTAGTGTGCCAAACTTAAATGGAGTGGTAATGTTATTAAACCAGTTGCCCGGCCCAAATACCTGATTGCCCAGCATACCCGATACATATAAGCACTCCTTGTTAGGTACTAGATCTAATCCAAATACACCTATTGTATATTGTACACGATTCTTGATGTGATTGTCAAATAAATCACCAGCTTCAATTATGCTGGCGTATGTTCCAAATAGGGAAATTTGCCCAGGTTCTGCGTATTCCAGCAAACACATTAGGGTAAACGTGCTGTCCAACCCTCCGCTCCAGAATACAGTAATAGGCTTGTTCTGTGCTATTAACTCTTGCGCTCTAATACGAGTCGCATCTTCAAAAGATATGTCTCTTGCTACAGGTAACGGATCTAGAAATTTAACATTGAAGAAATGCGGCAGTTGACCTGTGCGATCTATTTGGCAATTAGGGTGCTTGCCAAATACCTTTTGATAAGTGTCGTACATGCCCGCATCAACAAGAAAGGGATCTAGTATATTACTAGGTCTGCCTTTTATTAGTTGAGTTGCGAGTATTGGATTGTAAGCGATTATAGACTGTGTCATTACAATCTATTTACAAGGCGTAATGACAATGTCCACTTGCCTTGGATTCTATGTATAATAGGCAGACGATTGTCTATTATACGTTGTTTGTTGGACTTTATCCATTCTGCCATTAAGGAATCTATGTTTAATTCTGTTTCGGGAATAAACACACCAAAATGATCATTGCGTAACGGGCCCAGGCTAGAATACTGGAATATATCTCTTACTCGATAATATTCGTGATTGTTGTTTTCTGCTTCAGGGCCGGGTTTAATGTGTAACGGAACAGCGTCTATTGACCAAACTGTTCCATCTATGAAAGGTTTCATGACAGGGTCTTTGTTACAGTCTCTACGTTAGTCCAATACTTAAACCCTACCTTGGCAGATGCTACTTCGCCGGGTTCTAGTGTGTCAGTTAGTATTTTAAATGTTCCTACACCATTTGTCAATTTGACTTCTCGACGATCAGGAATGCCGCATACTTGTTCTACATACAGTTTCTTTATACCAGGATGAGTGTGAACCTCAACAGTAACTGGTGTGCCCGCGGCAACATCTTCTGCGGGAACAACACACCAAACTTCTTCTATTAATTTATATACTGGGTCTTTCACGGGACCTGCCCATGCTGCCATTTGACTGGCAATGGCTCCGCTGTCCCACTCAGATGCGCTTGGACCCCTTATATAGTCATGCGGAGTTTGGGTATTCATTAATAAATGCCAAGACAATTGAGAAAGTGACGTAAATGTCTTATCGTGAATATAGACCATTAAAGGACTAGGAATACGTGTCGGAGTTGCTTGTCCGTATATTGCTGGATTTTCTTCTACACTGGCAGTTTTAACCAATCCTGTTTTGTTAAACACTGGAATGAACTTGTCCATTAACCATAGTCTATAATTTTGTCCAACAGTTGAAACGTTAAGCAGTCTTACTTTGTTTAGGTAATCGAACTGGCGGAAGTTAAACAGACTACCTGTAGGAGACTGATTTTGATCAACTTCAAACACATCGCATTCTAAAGCAAATAACTGTTGATCAACACTATAAGATGGAGTTCTAAAACGTTGAATGCCGGCTGTTAGGCTTCCTCGATTATACGTCACTGTAGAAGTGGTTTCTGTTGTTGGATCTAATATATAAAGCAACTGTAATGTGCCAGTCGTTGAACTGTTTGGATTAACTGGGTCAATTAACACATACTCTGGTTGAAAAATGTAACCGCTTCCTGTGTTTGTAATTTCAATTGTTGTCACAGTGCCCGATGTAATTACAGGAGTTCCTGTAAGTCTTACGCCGCCCTGTATATCAGGTGGACTAAAAACAATGTATGTACTGGTTGATAAATTTGTGCTACCGTAATCAACTTGAATACTTTGTATTCCAAATGCTGATTCGATCACATCTTCTTCAACTCTAAATTCAAAGTTATTTTGCTGTATATCGATGTAGAATTTTTGACCTTGGAATATGACCATCTCTGGACGATAGGTGAATAGGCGTTGCCCACGATCTTGTGGAGCAAGTTCTACTGATTGAGCTGAAGTGATTACTGGCATCGAGTGTGAATCCTTAACAATTACAGTTACAATTGCAGTTGTAGCAGTTGACGTAATAATAATACATTGTCCAACCAGAACAATTTATTAGATAAATTTTAGGATAGCAGTTACCAAAGTTAAAGTCGCCGCAGTTCTGAGCCGGACCGTTCAACCATCCTACTCCATATGAGTTACGGTTTACCTCGTTAAAAGTTGCCCCGTACATGTACCCTGAGTTGTTACTTAACTGACTAATGTATCCTTGTAAGTTGATACCGTTGTTAAAAACAATACCGTCGTTATAGATGTATGTTGACATATGAGTTTGGCCTAGAATCCTTGTATAGGGTATTTATGTGATTGCTAAAGTGATGTTTGGTAATTTATTTTGACAAAAAGATCCCACTCTGGGATAGTTTTACCAGTAAACTTGACAAATACATGCGAATTTTGCTATAATTTAAAGTTGTTGGAATTATATTATTACTTAACTGAGTCTAACTAGGCATAATTAATTACACGACTTTTAAAAAAGGAGGGCATACCAATGCGAAAACTACTCAACGTAGTCTTAACAGTAATAGGCCTGATGTTTTTATCAAGTGGCGTGGCGGCTGCATACGATAATAGCAACAGCATACAGGTTGCGTACAATTATAATGATCAACCAGGAGACAAGTTAGGATCATTTGTACAAACCTTAATAACACCAATCATCAATCCAAAAGATTTAGAATGTTTGGCAAAGAACATATTCTACGAAAGCGGATCTGAACCTTATGAGGGTAAGATAGCCGTGGGAATGGTCACAATTAATCGCGCAAAGCATCCAAGTTTCCCTGACAGTATTTGTGATGTAGTGAAACAGCGAACAACCAAGAGTGTTCCAAGAAAGGTAACAACGTCTTATGTAGTTAAGACAGGATACTTTGGAAAACTCGAAAGGCGTACAGAGACGCAAACCGTTTGGGATAATGTAACAACCTGTCAATTCAGTTGGAATTGTATGAAAGTTAAAAGTCCCAAAAAGGACGATCCTAGATGGGTTGCTAGTCAGCAGGTAGCTTATGAACTACTTGCTGGCGGCTATGATGACCACGAGGAAAAGTACGGAAACTTAAAATACTTCCATGCTACATTTGTGCGTCCCGCATGGCGCGGAGTTAAACGTATTATTCGAATAGGCGGACATGTCTTTTATGAATAAATACTTTCATGAGAATACATGAACTTTTAACTGAAAAAACTAGTCCGGCTTTGTGTCGTAGCCCTAAGCGTCTAGGACGCAGTGATCACAGCAGTTGTGTATCTCAAGGGCTACGCCCGCACAATTCCAAAGGCAAAGGCCATACAGATGGCAACGGCAATTACTTAAAAGGTAAGAAGTCCAAGTCTGTACAGTATGGCGGCCCAGTCAAAGACTACGACGGAAAGTGAACATCCCATTTAGGGCAGTTGCTATACTGTTCTAAGAATTCTTTATAATTCCATTTCCACAAAGCAACTTGTCGATTGTCCCACTGGCAATCTTCTATACGTTCTATCAATCCTCTTTTGCTCCAACTTTGTAGCATCAAGTTATGACCCTTCATATATTGAGGAGGTTTGTCTAAATCTACGCTAACATAAGTAGAGATATCTGATCCTTGTGTTTTTAGCAACCAATTAATACATGTAGGCAGAACAATCTGAGCAACAAAGTTTTGATGTTGATTGTAGAATGCTTTGGGCGCAGGAGCATTAGGCAGTTTATATTTCAATACACACATCTTTGACATAATACTGTATCCAGAGGCATTGTATTTTTTAAGGCTGTGTACTCCAAAAGTCGATATAGGATTATTATCCTGATAGACTATCCAATTGTTAACAACTGGTTCTTGTGGTCGATGAAACACCCTAGGTGAGGTATGAAATATAAACCCTTCTTCATATGCCTGCTTGAAGTAGGGCTTTAGATCTAAACTAGGAGTGTATTCAATAACTTCAAACATTCTAGTTTACCAGTGTATAGGTTCGATACACCCGGACTTACTCTCGTCAAACGTTAGAATATAATCATATACTTTGTTAAAGATTTTAAGGTATGCTGGTCTATCCTCATAGGGAAAGTGGGGGGCTACGGAACTAACAATAGCTTCTTTGTCGTTGTGATGAGCTAAGGCTACCATTAGATGTGTTTGAGCCGCTTTCAACCCTGCGTATCCTGCCATATCTGTATAATCATCTCGATCTAGAGGCATGCTCGTGGTCAAGAACACTATCTTACTGCCTTTAGACATTTTTTTTAGGGCCTCTATCGATAGAACGTGTGGCAATATAACAGTTATATATAGGTTTATATGCCACGCCATGGAATTTATCTTAGCAGTTGATTTAAAATATTCAGGGCCGCTTGGGTAACCTTCTCCAGGCCCGTTGTATATGAATATGTCTATATTGTCAATACCGTTAACCAGTTGATTAAATGTTTCAACTACAAATTGCCTTTCTGCATAGTCCGTATGGAGATGTTTTGGGTCATTGTTTTTATAATCTTTATGAGACAATATAAAGACATTGTGGCCTTGCTCACGAGCAAGATTACAAAAGTCATTACCAAATTTTCCAGGCTCGCCACCACCAACTACAACTATATTCATAGTGTTCCTTTATTATTAACTGAGTATTTAATTGATATAAATATTGATATGAATTTTTTATGTAGTATTCTCAATGATGAACGTGTTGTTCAAATCGACTTGCCCGATACACCTACAAAAATTGCTGTATTTGTCAGTGGCGGATTAGATAGTGCTATCTTATATTATCTAATACTTAAGGCCTACGTTGAGCAAGGCATTGCTCATCAAATATCTCCAATTGTAGTAAACAGGACAGAAGGATCTCGTTATTTTTCTAGTCTGGTTGTAGCACACGTTCATTCTCAGTTTAATATACCCTATATTGATCCTATACTCGTCGGTGATCCCTCTTTGCCCGGACATCTTCAAGTATTATCAGGAGGACAGAGTGCCCAGCACATGGGATTTACAAAGTTATATGGAGGTGTAATTACACAACCTCCCGAGCACACTATCGGATACGATCCTTACCCAGCCGAGGAAACTGATATAATCAAACTGCCCTTTAAAGATCTAACCAAAGGTTATATAATTGACCTAATAGTGCGAAACAAACAGGAGGCCTTGTTTTATCTTACGCACAGTTGTTCTGTATTAGAAATTGGCAAATGTAACACCTGTAATGGATGTAATGAGCGAAACTGGGGATTTGCTCAATGTGGCTTAACTGACCCTGGTACTATCTAAACTATTGTTCTCAACGAACATTTCTTTAGGTTTAGATATTTTTACAGATGTTCCGCAAACTCCCACACACATAGTCAGTTGGCTGGTATTCCAAAATTTATTCCAAACGGTTTGATATCTATTGCTATTAATAATATCTTCAATAGAGTGATGGAAAGCATTTTGTGCGATCGCTCCACCTAATGCTTTGATTAGAGTATTATATTCATTTAACATTTGTACCCTAATCTCAGTCATGCCGCTAATGGTATCAACTGGTATATATGGTATTAGGCCTATATAACAGCAAGGAAATAATTGTCCGTGAGCATCAATATATATTTCGTGTTGGGCTATTGAGTTACATTCAATAACACTTTCTTTTGCGATATCTTGAATATTGTTTATAACATTTCTATCAATAAATTTAATTTCGCTATATCCGCTTGGCTCTAAGTGTCTTGTAGTATTGCCATTTTTATCGTAAACAGAAAAAGTTGAATCAACAAAGAAACGACCGCTATCTTTGATTGATACCGAGTTGAACCCTAACTCATTAGCTAATTTTTTGACTTCAGTAACTTGATGCTCATTATGTTTAAATCGAATAAATGCCCATTCAGCATTGCCACCTGCTTTAATAAATGTTTTAGCATTTTCGATAATGGTATTAAAGTTAGTGCCAACACGATATAAACTGTGTGTGTCTTCTAATCCATCAATACCAAAAACTACCCTGTGATTCTCTGGAAGTGATTTGGCCAACTGTTGCCACCAATCTTTAGATCTAAGACTTCCGTTAGTATTGATCCATATGTGTAAATTAGGATTAACAGACACAGAGTATTCAATCATTGCGATTAGATCATTGTTTAGTAACGGATCACCAAAATTACCACAGAAGTAATATTTGTCAATTTGATTTAGTACATCAACAGTCATGATATTTTTAAACTGTTCTAAAGTCCAACTAGATAATTTTATTAAAAGATTATCTAGTCCTCCATGTATGTTTCTTTGACATTGCGGACAACTAGCTTGACAATTATTAGTAATTTCAAGATGTATCTGTTTTAATTCATTGAATTTAAACATACAAGCTCTTCAATTGATTTATCTAATGGTACAGTAACAATTAATCTAGGACCGGGAGTAAAATGTACTGTATGAGCACAATCTGTTTTAACAAATGCGCTAGGTGTGTACACGTTTCTAGCAACTAGTTCAGGCGCCCCTAGAAAAGCATATCGACCTTGTGTATCACTTCCGGGTACGCTTTTATTAATGTACTCTCGCCCATTGGGTGCTAAGAATTTAGTATTTTCAATCCTAGGGTCATCATATTCAAACCCGCCCCACCATACCAAGGGATCAGTGGCGCTTCCTACAACTATGACATTTAGTCTCGATCGTATTCTATGGACCTCGCCTGTTTTGGGGTCAGACAGTGTATCAATATGTGGATCTGGATTACCTAAGGTACACATAAAGACATTTATACCACCAAATTCAGTATTACATCCGTATTGAGACAAGAACGCATTTAGTTCTTGCCCTACTAGGCTTTTCCGCCACTCATCCTGTGCTTCCGGAGTATATTGAGTCAGATCAGTATTATGTCCTATGTTGCCCACCAATCGATCTTTGTATCGATCCAACACCCATCCTCGGGCATTGTTAGACAAATTAAACGTTAGCGAATGATAGAAGTTCTTCAATTGTTTTATCCAATGGAACTGTAACGATTAATCGAGGAACAGGACTACAATTTACGGTATGTGTACAATCTACTTTAACAAACGCAGAAGGTACAAGTATGTTTCTTGCAATATGACTAGGCTCTCCAACAAAGTTTAATCTGTCTGCTTTAGTTTCTCCAGGAACATTCCTACAAGTAAATGGAAGCCCGGTGCTTAGATCAATATAGTCAACATCTGCTAATAATGGATTCCCGTAGTGAAATTTTTCCCACCATACCATTTCGTCTTCGGGGTTTCCTAGGACCATAATATTCAGTCTTGTTTTAATAACTTTTTCTGTAGTCTCTGATGTTCCAAGAACTTTGTTTTTAAGACTTTTACATAGAATGTCAATATGCGGATTGCCTGGATAGTATTCGTCTCTATTACATATAAAGGTAGTAATTCCTGCTAGACTAGTATCGCATCCGTATCGTTTTAAAAAATCAACAATCTCAACTCCTGCTGGGCTTGTATGCCAATCGCGCTGTGACTGCGGTGAAAAGAATTCTGATGTGTCGTCGTGATGATAGAATTTTTCTTTAAATTTAGCTTCGTACTTATTTAGAACCCATTCCTTAGCAGCCGGCGAAAGTTCAAAGTCTACTGAGTGATAGAATTTTTCTGTAGTCATAATTTAGTCTCCAATTGGTAAGTTTTTCCATTCTTCTTCTGTGATAGATCGTTTATCCCATGCTGACCATGCGCCAGGAACATGTTCGTAGTATAGATGATACTGCCAACACTTTTGTACATCATGCGGGCATGTTTGTATAAAACAATCTCCCTTTTTAAACCCGGGAATAGCTCTACATATAGCAGAATTATAGGCATCCCACCATCCAACGGATTCTTTCTTATCTCGAGATTGTATTGTTACAAAATAAGCATCAAATTGTTTAACCTCATTTAACGGTTTAACAATATGTGTGTTTACCATTTTAAACATATCCATTATTCCTCGTAGACTTCGTTGTCTATATTTAGGAAATAGATAAGCTCTGTGGAGATGTATGGCTATGTTAGAAGGATATCGACCATCATTAAATAGCCCTGCCATACCAACTGGTTCGTGACTAATCTTATCATACATGACTACATACCCTACATGTTTTTCTAAAACTAAAAACTCTGGGGTATATATTCTTCTAAGCCAATTATCTTCGCTCAGACATAGCTCTCGCACTTCTTCGAATTCGGCACAAGACTCGTGATATATCTTGTGATAAACGTTATCGGCATGTAAGGATTGTAAACTCATATAGGCAGATATTTATTTTGGTGTTGTAACCGGTGTAAGGGTACTGGATTTTTGTTTTACTATAAGTTCTTCAGTTGGTTGAAAATACACTCTATCAATTTTACTGACCTCGCCACATATACTAGAACAGTAGGCCATCTTTCCGGTTTTAATGCTATCTTTGCTCCATGAATCGGCAAACACTCGATTTAAGTGTCCGGCATCTAATATTTCTTTTAAACTATGCTTATTAAGATCAAAATGATCCCAACCATAATCACTTATGTGCTTGTGTACCTGCAGAGACTTATAGTCTCGAGATATACCATTTATATGAGTCCCTATATAACAACACGGCAGGACTCTTCCAAAATTATCAATGAAGACTTCTCTATCGTCGACAAACACATTAGCTTTACAAGTAATTTTACAGCTATCAAGTTTACTTGTATCTTCTTTATTGATTATTTCATATACTCGATTGATCTTATCTTCGTAGTTTTCATTTGATTTAGTTTTTTTCAACTCTCGATAGTCTTCAAATTTAAAAGGTTGCCAGTTGGTAGAAATTACTGTTTCGTCGGTTGTTTGTAAATTTCTATTTTCTGGATTTTTTGGTGCCCGAATGACATAATCTAATTGTCCTTCTTTATTCAGTACATTCATTGTAGTTAAATTTTTTCCATTATCTACACCTAACGCTCTTTTAGGAACAAACAACACAAACCCGATCTCTTCAGACAGCTTACGAGCATCTTCTATTTGATGTTCATTATGTTCGAATATTAGATACTCCCATACGGCATTTCCACCAGCATCGATAAATGCCTTGGCGTTGGCTATTAGATTTTTCCATTTGACATTTCTACGATAAATGTGATTTGTATCCTCTAGGCCATCGATACTAAAAATAAGCCGCCAACATGATAAATCTCTTGGATTACGTTGTGCAAATACAGCTCCTAACTTTGCCCACCATTCTGGATTACGCATACCTCCGTTAGTATGCATTTGTAGAACAAAATCGCTTTTCTGTTTAGGTTTCCACCAAGCCGTTTTTTTGTATTGAGTATGCTCTAGAATATATTGGCATATCTCTAAAGTGTCACTGGCCATACATGGGTCGCCCTGTGTTCCACAAAACATTATCTTAGCTAGCCCCGATAAAAAATCTGGAGGGAAATAATCTTTAAATTTTTCTAAAGTTATTTCTCCTATAGTTAAATCAGGACGAGGCAACGGAGAATTTCTGTAAAACCGAACGCACATGGGACATGCGGCATTACACGCATTAGTCAATTCAATGTGTAATTGTTTTACTTCAGGCGTTTTCCAAAAATCAGTCATTAGAGTAACCTATAATTTTTGCAAACTCTGGAAACACCTGCGAATAATCTTCTTTTCGATAAATGTCGTGTATTTTAAGTTCTTCTAGAAACGTATTCCACAGGGCTAGATCGGGTGTACCGTGTTTAATAAAACCAATGATACCGGGTAGCTGTCTCCATATAGAGTCGTTTTCTGAGTGCGTTGGTTTTGGTATAGTGTTAAGTTTTGCCAGTACTTGTTGTTTAATATCATCGGGCATAATACCGATATTAAAATGTCTCGGAGAGTGAACAAGATTTAAAAAACAGCCAAAGCCGGCAAAGTCTAAAACGCGAAATGATTTTATAATTTCTGGTAGATAATAAACATTTAAGTTACTTAAAGTAATAAACCATCCTAGCTTTAAATTACCTTCCTGGAGTCTAGCCTTGACCATGTTGGCTTTAACAACTTCCCAGTCTGCCAAATACCTCATAAATTCAAATTGTTTTCTTGTGCCATCAATACTAAAACTGACGTTGACTTGCTTAAAATGTTTCCATACATCTGCTTGTTTAGGCCACAAGGTTCCGTTGGTAGCATAATGTACTTCAATATCTTTGGCATATCCCTTTTCTACAGCAAGTTCCAATATACTCCACATCTTCTTACTCATAAAAGGTTCTCCACCATAAAACTCTAGGTGTTTTATAGTGTGTAGATGACTTTCAAGGTCTGGCCAAAAATTGCTAGTTTCTTCAAAACTTTTATAGAACATTTGAACGTGTTGTTGATATTCTTTAATAGGATAAATTTTATTATATTGTGTATCAAACCCTTCATCAATCCATTGACTGCTTGAATGAGGTCCACATGTTCTACAACGAATATTACATTGATTGCCCAAGCTGGCCTCAAAGTAAACTAGTCCGTGTTGTTGATTAAATCTTTTGTTATCTCTAACTCGCTTACTTTCGCCGCCGCCGTCTTCCTCGTCCCAACAGCGAACACATCCCGGATTTCTAACGCCGTTATTACAATCTTCTTGTAATTGTATTCTGTCCGGATGTTCAAGATGCTCTTGTATAGTTTTTTTGCCTAATACATATTCGTCATCATATTTTAGAGTAGTATAGACACAGCAGGGACGAGTACTACCGTCATTTGATGCACTTATACTATGAAACGCATTAATGCACCATGTTTTACTGTTTTTTGGATTCATATGTTTCTTTACATAGTTGATAAAAGTCTGCGTATTCTGGGAATAGCTCTAATAAGTTAGTACCTAATCGTTTGTCGTTTTCTGTAAAGAATACATAAAAATCTCTGCGACCTCTACGAATCTTATCAGCATCAACAGGGTTAGTTTTCATATATTCGTGTACCCGTCTAAACTTAACAATCTCTGATAGTTCAAACCATTCAGCATTGTCTTCCATAAATTTAAGTGTGTCATCCATGTAGACCATAAACTCTGGAGGAAGAATGTTAATCATCCAGTGTGGGGGATCTTTTAGATATGGTATATCTAAATGTATTAGATGTGAACCATATTGTTTACGCCACTCAATAACTTTCTCTAGTAGTTTCTTGTAATTGGTAACAGCTAGTACGTTGAACGTACACATAAAATTAACACGCTTGCCTAACTTAACAAACTCTAGCATGTTTCTTTCCCAGTGATCACAGTCTAATCCTGTACGCATGTATTCGGCTTGCGGACCCCATGAGTCAATACTGGTAAAAATGTTAATGTTCTTGATCTTTTTTTCTTGTAATAGCTTTTTAGCCTGCGTTATAAAACGGTCAACTTTGCCATAACTCACTCCTAAGTTGCTATTAATGCTAATTTCTAATTCCGGAGCAGGCTCTCGATCTAACAGTTCAAAGAAATCCATTGCGCCTTTATTCATTAAGGGCTCACCTCCGGTTATACGGAGTGTATGTAGATCTTTACGTAAACTTGGCCACCACTTCCAGAACGCATCTATGTAAGGATTATCATCCTTTGGTCCATAATATGTTCCGTGATCTAGAAAGCCTATACTATATTGTGGATGTGTGATGTCATAGTCGCCATACTTCTTTACTTCTTCCATCCACATGGTACTGGCTTGCGGACCGCAGTAGCCACAACGGAAGTTACAGTTATTACCAAAGCTAACTTCTAAGTACTTGGGATTGATATCAGCATCCCATGGTAGTTGTGCCAGTTTCTCAATAGCCTGTTCGGCCCAAGGATTACCGCCACTGTGTAATACTCGATCGCTAGAGTGATCTCCCGGCAAGTCTTCAATATTCCAGCAATAGTAACATTCTTTAGGACGACCGCCTTCGAGCATCTGTTTGCGTTGTTCTTTC
>Ga0114975_10001328_pt1 | contig 17741 bp, 30 predicted proteins | sample S_130626_EF_Meta_FD_87031 | JGI IMG/M metagenome (GOLD analysis project Ga0114975, IMG submission 87031) | Freshwater microbial communities from Lake Simoncouche, Canada to study carbon cycling - S_130626_EF_MetaG | ecosystem: Environmental > Aquatic > Freshwater > Lake | place: Lake...
CCAGAGGCTGCTTTAATCACCAATCCAATATCACCACACAAAACATACGACACGCAATTGGCTGGTGAATACTTTGGTGGATTTAAACAGTCTGTTCCTAAAGAAGTTCTGTTTCCTGATTGGTACAAGATGCGTCGTCAAATTGGCGCTCCAACAAGTGGTGATGTTAGGTCATTTCAATTTGCAAAGCCTATACAGCCAACGAATCAAGAGTGGCTGGACAACCTTATGAATTACATGGGAACCCAAAAATCTCTCTTAGATTAACCAGTATTAATTCAACCCTGTGCTGGGTCTCAATCTTGAATTCTGCTGGTTCAGATTGCTCTGATTCCACAGCCGATTCAATGTAAATCTGGAGAGTGTTAAACGCCTCCAGCTTTTCTTCTTGCGTCATAGTTTCTAGTTTCTTCATCACTTCACTCCATAAAAAGCCGCCATCAGCGGATGCACCTTGATCTTGCGTCTGTAGGAACGCTCACGCGCCAGACGAAAGTCCTTGTCCTCCTGGGACTCATTCGCACGCAATCTTTTCACGCGCTCATACCCTGAGTAGGCCGGTGGCCTGGGAGCGTCAGTCCCTATCCCCCAGGCATAGACCCTGGCAATCGTTCCCTTGGTGCGCGACCAGCCTGCGACGTGGACCTGGCCGCGCTCATGCATCTTCTTCATATTGTTCTCAACGGCACGCTCAGACAGGAACACGGCAGCCGCTAACTCCTTGCGAGTCATAGGGCGTTTCTTCAACGCTTGCTCAATCTGTTTCAGTCTGGTGGGTTTCATGTTTGCTACATCAATAAGTGTTAGATTCCACGCAACTTTGTGGAGTCACCATGCAACCTAAAGTTTCCCGTGAAGAGTTTATCAATGTCTGGAAGCGTTTCGGATCTTGTTCTAAAGTAGCAGAACACCTTGAGGTTACTGAGCGTTCTGTGAATAACCGACGGCGCAGAATTGAGAAGGATACCAACCAGCCGCTGATTGGATTTGATGAGAGGTCGCAGAAATACTCTCAATTCCAGCCAATTCAGACATCGTTGAACCGAGTGGATCTTGGGATCCTCGACCAGACCATAATCGTTTTTAGTGACGCGCATTTTTGGCCTGGCGAGTACACCACAGCGTACCGTGGCCTGCTGTGGGCGATCAAGGAACTCAAGCCGCACGCCGTCATCTCTAACGGTGATGCATTCGACGGGGCTACTATCAGCAGGCACGACCCGCTGGGCTGGTCCAAGACTCCAAGCGTGATAGAAGAACTCAAGGCGGTGCAGGCCCACCTTGGCGAGATCGAGGAGACGGCCAAGGCAGCGCGTCATAACTGCAAGCTGCTGTTCACCTGGGGCAACCACGACACGCGATTTGCCAACAAGCTGGCGTCCCAGGCTCCGCAGTACCGTGAGGTGCATGGTTTTAAGCTGCAGGACCATCTTCCAGCCTGGGAGTTTGCCTGGTCTGTTTGGCCTACACCGGACTGCATCATCAAGCACCGATATCGATCTGGAATACACGCTGCTCACAACAACACGGTCAATGCTGGGATATCTATTGTCACCGGCCATCTGCACTCGCTGAAGGTGACGCCATTTGCAGATTACAAAGGGAATCGGTATGGCGTAGATACCGGAACGCTTGCCGAACCCTATGGCGCTCAGTTTGATTATGGCGAGGGTAACCCTTTGAACCACCGGTCCGGATTTGCTGTCCTGACATTCAAAGGTGGTAGGATTTTGTGGCCTGAGTTGGTTCATAAGTGGGCTGATGACCAGGTAGAGTTTCGAGGTCAGATCATTAACGTCTAAGGAGTTTTTCATGTTTTCATTCACGGTAATCATCAACAATTCCACTGAGGTGGAAATCGACAGCGATCAGGAATCTTTGGTCGAATGCTTTCAAGATGGCGAAGAGTATGAGTACGACGATGAGGCAGATTGCTACTGCTGGTTCGACGCTGAGTACGACGCTTGGTACTGGCTGAACGAAGAGACCGGCGAGTGGCTCCTAATCGAAGACGACGAGGCAGATTGGGGCGATGACGAGGAAGAGTACGACGACGAGGAAGAAGAAGCCGAGGCCGCTTAATCCGGAATCAGCGCCAGGGCATCGTTCACATATGCCTGTATCTCAGACACGGTCTGCTCAAAAGGTAGGCCGTGTTTTCTATTTTGGCGCAGCACGTGATTGATGTCGTGCAATGTCTGCCAAGCGCGTTCTGAGTGGATGGCCTTGATGGCCTCATCATCATTCTGGAATATCGCTGTTATCTGCATTTTTCACCTCTTTAATTTTCACTCTCTCCATCGTCGAGAAACGGTGGCCGTTGGCACACTCATACCGGCGATAGACTTCATTGTTGTACTTATGCCGCGTCTCGAGGACCCTTGTCCACGCCTGGCACTGTTCCTGTGGGCAGATCATGCGTTCTTATCCAAAATAATCCGCTCAAGCAACACCATTGCGTTGCCAATATCTTCCACTAAGTAGTCGGGAAGACTTCTGCTGTCGGGCTGGCTAAATGCCCACGACTCCAGTGCGCTCAATAGCTTGATGATGCGGAGGGCTTCTTCTTTAGTCAAAATTTTTCTCCTTGAGTTTGGCTTGAGCCCACAATGCGCCCGCATGAAATGATGAGATTGAAGTAAATCCTGCATTCACTGCATTGATTTCTTCCGGTGTCAGACCTACCCATTCGCGCTTTGGCTCCTGCGCTGGCTCCTCAAGATACACACTCATTGGGTCAATGCGTTCACCATCCTTTGACCACGATGTTCCGTACATAGCGCGGTCTTCGTGCATCTTCTTGTACTCCGCATCAAAGTGGGAATTGACTTTGTCCATCGCTGCTTGCCGCTTGGAATTGAAGCCGCCGCCCCACATTCCCTGTTTACGGGCCATGTCGTCAAACGCTTCGTCTTCAGGTGTCATAACACGCTCCAAAAAAATACAATGCAAAATACCAAAGAACATCCAGCCACTACGCTAGCTGCAAATACAATTGCCTCAAAATGGTTGATAATGTGTTTCAGCACTAGGTCAGCGAACAGGTCTTTATCGTGGTCGTGTTTCATGCTTTGCTCCTTGCTCTGATTGCGTCTGCGTAATCCATGCCTTGATGTCTTCCTCCAGCAACAAAGTCTTCTTCTCCCCATTTGCTAAAACCTCTTTTTCCTTGACCAACCAACACTTGGTTTGTCTCGCAAAACTTGGCGCACTCTTCACTCTCATGTGCGGCTATCAACTCGGCAAAGCGTTCAAGGTCTTCCCAATACCAACATTCACCACCGGGCCAATTTGGTTCAAGCCTTTTGTTGGCCTGTTGAGCAAGTTCTTTGATGTTCATGCTTTGCACTCCTGGGTGAATAGCGCGGCGATGCTGCCGCAGACAGGCTCATATGTGTAATAGCCCCAGGCCATGCAGGCCGCGACTATCACTGACGCCAAACCAATAAAGAAAAACACGCTGGCAATTAGGCCCAGGGCGATGCTTGCCCATGACTCGATCTCATCGTCTGTATCCATGATGCGTACTCCGGTGAATCAAAAATAAACAGCATGGCGCAGAGCGCCAGCACGATCAGGCTAGTTAGCCTTGGCATACGCCAGTTCCACCTGGGTGGCTTTCAGTTCCTGGCGTAACGTGGTCAGTTCCTCTTCCACGCGGCGCTGCACAGAATCAGCGCCACGCGCCCAGCCTGCCAATGCAGCCTCGGTGCAGGCCGTGTGCAGGACCGTGGCAAGGTCGCCGCGTGACAGGATGCCGAAGTCACCGACGGCGGGTAGGTGCGCGAATACTGTGCGCTTGATCTCGATCTCTAGTGGATTCATCATGCGAACCACCACTGAGTGAGTACATAGGAAAGTGCGGAGAGGATTGCGACAGAAAGTGCCGCGTCAAGGATTAAGGATTTCATGCTCCGACTCCAATTTGGTGGGTGATGGTTAGGTAGTGGTTCTGCGCCATCACCTGGATCTGCTCTGCGCTGTACTCGCTCTTACGGCGAGGCAGGAAACGCTCAACGTAAGACCGGTGCGCGGCCATTGGCTGGTGATAGAAGTCGCGCTGGTCCAGTTCAGAGTCGCTCCAAAAGGCGGCAGGGTTCTCGCGCTGCAAACTGGCGGCGACCTTGTCGATCTGGTCGCCTCCGAAGACTGCGGCAGCTTTAAGCTGGTTGCGCTGGTAGTTGGTGAGTTTCATATTTACTCCGGTTGTTGATGACAGGCGCATCATATGATAGATGATACATACATCACAAACAGCAGTTGCGAATTGCATTAGGGAAAACACCTAGTCTTTTCGGTGTAGAATGCGTCATCTAGGAGGTGATAATTCAATCATGGAATCCACTACACAAGCTGCAATCCGAGCCATCCGCGAGAAAGCGGAACGATCTGGTTTCACTCTGAGCGATGTCGCATACGCGGCAGGAATTGACAAGGCCCAGGTCTCGCGCTGGTCCACTGGCAAGGTCGTTCCACTGTACAGCGCCGTCATCAATCTGCAAGAGGCTTGCGATGCTTTGGTAGAGGCCAGGCTGCTGATGCTACAGAAAGAGAGCCAGCAGTGAGTTTCGTAATCGGAATCGATCCAGGCATCAGCGGAGCCATCAGCGTGTTTGATTGGTACTCATACACCTTAAAAGAAGTCATTGATATGCCTACCTTGGAGGTAGACTCTGGCAAGACGAAAAAACGGCATATCAGCGCGGCAGGGTTGCGCAACATATTGGAGGGATACCCTGACTCTCACGTCGTGATTGAGAAGGTTGGCGCTATGCCAGGCCAGGGCGTGACGAGTATGTTTAACTTTGGGCGTTCAGCAGGCATCATTGAGGGCGTTGTGGTGGGTTTGAAGATCCCGCACACCTACGTCACTCCGCAGACCTGGACGAAGGCTGTTGGCCGCGCAGCGGGTAAGGATGCGTCCCGTATGCGTGCTATGGAACTGTTCCATACACGCGCCGAACTGTTCAAGCGCGCAAAGGATGATGGCCGTGCAGATGCGGCCCTGATCGCTTACTGGTATCTGACAAAAAATGATTGACCAACTGCGCACCATGCGCGAACACATTATCTATTTGGGAACCCAGCTAGAAAAAGAACGCGAATCCTCAAAAGAGAAGACTGTGCTGCTCAAGCGCCTGCTGGACCCAGATGACCTGGGACACGCGGTTACCAACGAAGTACGCAAACAAGCCTACGCAATCATTTCAAACGACCAGGAAAGAGAGAGAGAAAAATGGAACGTATCAAACTGAGGCCGAGCGCCGCCGCACGCTGGATGGCCTGCCCTGCAAGTGTCCACCTGTCAGTCGGCATCCCTGAGTCACCATCAGGTGAAGCTGCGCAGATTGGCACTGCCATCCACGCGCTGGCCGAGCTGTGCTGGCAGACAGAGGATGACCCGAAGAACTACATCAACAATCTGGTGGAAGGCATCCGCATCACCGAACAGAACGCTGAGTTCGCGCAGCTGCACCTGGACACCATCAAGCGTCTGGAGACTGAACTCGGGCGGGTGCTGGTGGAGCAGCATGGGACAGTGCTAAACACTATGCAGATATCTTTGGCTGGGACGTGCGACGTTGTCGGCTACAGCGTCAAAGACTCCATCATCGAGATCGTAGATCTGAAGACGGGCCGCAACTACGTTGACGCTGATTCTCCGCAACTGAAGATCTACGCTCTCGCCATGATGCGTGACTTGGGTGACTTCCAGACCATCAGACTGACAATTGTCCAGCCCCAGGTTGGAGCGAACCGAACTCACGAGATGACGCTGGCCGAACTGCACGAGTGGCGCAATAGCGAGTTATTGAAGGCGGTCAACGAGATCGTTACGATGAACGCCTACCCTACCCCGTCACGGGATGCGTGCAAGTATTGCCCTGCGAAGTTGATCTGCCCTGCGTTGCGGGAGAAGGCTTACGAGTTGCCATTGGCGCCTACCAAGGAACTTAGCGAGATCGAGATTGCTACCTGGTTGGAGCAGGGAGAACTGGTGGAGGCGTTCTACGAGGAACTGAAGAAGGTGGCGACCAAGCGCCTGGAGGACGGCGCGGCAGTGCCAGGTTGGAACCTGGTTCCGAAACGCGCTATCCGCAAGTGGAAGGCAGACATTGACATCAGCGACTTGCCGATTGAAACCGCAAAGCTGTACAAGAGCGAGCCAATCACACCAGCGCAAGCTGAAAAATTACTGAGCAAAGGTGACCGGCATCTGCTCGACGATTTGACAGAGAAAGTCTCAAGTGGGCTGACTCTGGCAAAGATGTTGGAATCCTCCGACATCTAACACTGTGCTAACGCACGCAACTTAGGAAACTGAAATGCTGAATCTTTCAAACAACAATGGATCTGGGAATAGCTACATCCGCTTTGCACCACAGGCTAACGCCTGGACTAATCGTGACGGCGAGGAAATCCAACTCAAGAAAGTGGTCATGGACCTGGACTCGGTGCAGACCGGCTGGCTGATGATTGGTGCTGGTGTACGCGATTGGCAGCCTGATGAGACTTTGGGCGCTAAGTCTCAGTCGCCTGGTGAGGGCTACAAGCGCGGGTTTGTGATTACGTTCTATAGCAAAGAACTCGGAATGGTGGATTGGTCATCGAACGCCTATGGACCATGCAAAGGATTTGAAAAAATCTACGCTGAATGCGCCGACAAGGACGATAAGGATGGACGACTTCCGGTCATCGAGTACGTTAACAGCACCGCCGAGAAGGTTGGCAAGGGAAACACGCGAGTGCCGAACTTCAAATTGGTGTCGTGGGTAGCGCGTCCTGCAGGCATGAACGCCGACGGCGGTGACGAGTTTGATTCACCGCCAGCACCAGCGCCTGTACGCAAAGCAAAGCCAGCGCCTGCACCCGTGATGGATGACGAAGAGTTTTTCTAACCAGTAGTCTGGTGCGCCGGTGGCTGATCCCCACCGGCTTTTTTTTCCTCTAAAAATTGAGAACAAGAAAATGGACACTGAAACAATAGCCAAAGCCCTGGGCAACGCCAAGAAGGTGAACGGGAACTGGCTTGCGAGTTGCCCTGTGGCTGGGCATGGCCGCGGTAACGGGGACAAGAACCCGAGTCTCTCCATCAAGGAAGACAATGGCAAGTACCTGTTCCACTGCCACGGTGGCTGCGACCAGCACAGCGTATTCGACGCGGTGCGAGAACGCAACCTGTTGCCAGCGCTCCAGCGCCAGGAGTACAGTCTCGCGCTTATCAAAGGTGAATTGATGACTATGCCAACGCTGGAGCAGGAGTGGGAGTACAAGGATGAGCAAGGCGAGACCCTATTTGTAAAGCGCCGCTTTAAAGTAAATTCTGAAAAAGGTAAGACGTACTCTCTCCACAAGGTGGATGCAGCAGGAAACCGCAAGGGCAGCATGACAGGGGCGCGCATAGTGCCTTACCGCCTACCGGAACTTATCAATGCGCGTGAAGCGGGACGCGCCATCTACCTGGTTGAGGGCGAGAAGGCTGCGGATGCCTTGGTCAGCATCGGAGCCATTGCCACTACGAGCCATGCTGGTGCAGGCCACTGGCCTGAGGACATCACCCAATACTTTGTCGGCGCGGTGGTGATAGTAATTCCTGACTGCGACGCACCAGGATGGAAGTACGCAAAGCGGGTGGTGCAGGCATTGCTGCCAGTAGCTAAGGCCATCCGCGTCCTGGACCTAAACCTACCAGATCTCGGGGATGATGCCTACGAGTGGGTAGCGGATGGCGGTGACCGCGCCAGGCTGGCAGAACTCGCTAAGGCATTACCCGTCATCACTAGCGTGGACCAGGTGGTGACACCAGAGTGGATTGAGCCACGGGAAACTACCGAAGTTACTGTAGAACCCGATAACTTAGATATAACTGAGCCGTCCATCTTAGTGCCGCGGCAGCTGCTTAACATCGAGTCTTGGGACTCGATTGAGGACGAGCCGGTGGAGTGGCTGATAGACAACGTCTTGCCGAAGAAGGCATTCGCTGCCCTGTACGGGCCGCCAGGGTCATACAAGTCATTTGTCGCCCTGGACATTGCCGAGGCGGTAGCAACGGGCAGGCCGTGGATGGGGCGCGAGGTGCAGGCGGCAGGCGCGGTGCTTTACATCTGTGGTGAGGGATTCGGCGGCATCGGCGCAAGGATCAAGGCTTGCAAGATGCACAACCGTACCCAGGCAGGCGCTGAAATCTACGTCATCAGGGCGGCGATCAACATGAGATCGAGCGCTGAGGATTTCGATTTGCTAGTGGCCTCGATCAAGGCCATGATGGAAAATACGGGCGTCCAATTTGAATTAGTGCAGATCGACACGTTAGCGCGCGCATTCGGCGGTGGCAACGAAAACAACAGCGAAGACATGGGCGCTTTCATCCACAACGCGGGACGTATCCAGCGGATGCTGGGTTGCGCCATGATGGTCCTGCATCACTCGGGTAAGGATGCCACCAAGGGATTGCGTGGGCATAGCTCTTTACTTGGAGCCGTGGACACTCAACTGGAACTCATGAAGATTGACGCAACTCCCAACCCGTCAAGCCCGATAGCAGGCAGTGGCATCCTAACCATCAGTAAGCAGAAGGACGGCCAGGACGGGCTGAAGATCGGGTTTGAAATGGTCAAGGTTGAAATTAAGAATAGCCAGCTAGGAATCAGCGACGCGCAGATCAGCCTGGCCGTGAGACCGAGTGACGAGGCGATCCAGCAGCAGGAACAGGCCAGTGCAATACAGCGCCAGGAGAAGCCACGCAAGCTGCAGGAGAACCAACAGGTCGCGCTGAACGCCATCCACAAGGCAATTGAGAAGAACGGCCACATGACAAATGTCGGAGACCAGCGTCACAAGACGGTGTCGGTAACTGAGTGGAAGGATGAGTTTGTGAAGCTGAAGGGTGACAGCCAAAGCATTAACACTGACTTCTACAAGGGCAAGAAGTCGATGTTTGCCAAGGAATTGGTGGGCTATCACAAGACTGATGTAGCGGAGTACGTCTGGGTGATCTACCACGACAAGGACAAAGATGAGCCGTTTGTGGCGTCATTTTGATAGCCGACTTATGAAGTTGGCTATCAAAATATGGCAAGCTGGCTATGTACTAATGTTTGAGAAACATAGCCGACTTGTAAAAACATGGCAAGCTGGCTATGTGCAAGTCGGCCAGAAATAGGTAGTCGGATAGCCGACTTTCATAATATTGCTTAATGCAATATGAAGTCGGCTAGTCGGCTATCTCGGAATTTTGGAAGTTGGCTACGTTTGAAGTCGGCTATTGAAAGGTTTAGAGATGGCATTGAAGAAACTTACAGATCGTGATGTATTCCCGTCGGACCCGTTCAAGGTCTTTGAGCATTCGCTCATGGTTGAGATGGAGATGGCGAAGATGGAGCATGAGAAGGTATGGGGCATTGACCGAGTGATCGACTTGGTGGAGCCTGAGTTTCGCAGGAAGTTCAACGCGCAGCGGGAGCGCATCTGGGAGGCCAGCCAGGCGCGGGACGAGGAACGGCTAGAGAGGGCCATCAAGGGGATGATTGCGGCCTACAAGGCGCTCACCAGGTGGGCGACTGAGGCAGGCATTGAGCAGATGCCTAAAATCGATTGCATGGAGTACATGATGCAAGACGATGGATTGCTGGTCGTTGTCAAAGACAAGAAGATGGCGACCTGGTACGAGCAGTTCCGCAAGCAGAAAGGTGCGAGATCGATCTGGACACTCGAAGAACTGGAGGTGGTGATGAACGGGCCGACTCTGAAACAGGTAAGAGAGATTAAGTCAGCACTACCTGGAACGAGAATGATTCCTATTCAGCCTCAAGGATCAAGCGGGTTTGAGGATATGGAGAACGACATCGACATCAGCAAGCCGTTCAAAGGCGGAAAGTTGTTCGATACGAAGGCAGCAGAAAGGGACAAGAATGAACGCAGGAAGTGATTTACGGCATCAGGTGATATGCAGGGTGCTTGCGCCAGCTAAACGCGCTTGGAGGGCTTTGTAATGCCTGGGAATCCGAAGGTGAGGGCAGACATGGCGCTGCTAGAGGACTTGGACGCGGAACTTGTCCTGTCGATGTTTGAGGAAGGGCGCAGCAAGGCAGACATATGCCGTGGCCTGGGAATCGGACGGCGCGCGCTCGATAAGTGGATAGATGAGAATGATTATCATTCTATAATTACACGCGCGCGGGTGGAAGCGGCCTCGCATTTAGCCTGCGAGACACTCGCTATCGCGGACAGCATGGACGTCGAAAACGGCCAGCGCGACGTGCAGCGCATCCGGACGCGCCAGTGGCTGGCCGAGCGATGGGATCGCAAGACCTACGGCACTGACAAAGCGCAGTCGGTCAACATCAGCATCCAGGGATTGCGGATGGAGGCGCTGCGCCACGTTGAGGTGGTTGAGCAGTTATCCACAGAGCAGATGCCAAAGTTATCCACAGAATGAGTGCATTTGCTCAAAGATTAAGCAAAAACACGCATAATCACCATGTTTTCATTCACATAATGGACACTGTATTAAGTAGTTCTGTCGCACTAAGTGCAGACGCGCAGCGAAATACTCAATGGAATCATAGGGTTACGCGCACCATATCGCAGCGTCAGAGGGAGCGCGCAGCGTGCTGAGTTATCCACAGGCCGCAGATCGTTTGTTCGATGCACGAACTAACCTGGCCGGTGGCCGACCCCCCCTGGGTGGCCGTGGCGGCGGGGCGGTTGTGGCAGCACCCAAACACCTACCGAATCAACTGATCTAATGAACCCCTACCCACCCACCTGATCGCGCCCTATGTCTTCCAAAAAAAATTTTGAGAATTCCGAGAACCCGTTTATCGAGTTCGCCCTGCGCTACCGAAACGACCCCGTGCTGTTTGTCAGGGAGGTGCTGAACGCCGAGCCTGATGCTTGGCAAGTGGAGTTTCTGAATCACATTGCGGCTGGCAACCGACGCATCAGCGTGCGCTCAGGCCACGGCGTGGGTAAGAGTACGGCGTCGGCCTGGGCAATGCTCTGGTATCTGTTCCTGCGCTTTCCTGTCAAGATTGTCGTTACAGCGCCAACGTCAAGCCAACTTTACGACGCCCTGTTCGCGGAACTGAAGCGGTGGGTTAAGCAGCTACCAGAGATGCTGGCCGACCAGTTGGACGTGAAGCAGGACAGGGTTGAGGTAAAGGAAGCGCCAAACGAGGCATTCATCTCGGCTAGGACAAGCCGCGCAGAGCAGCCAGAAGCACTCCAGGGCGTCCACAGTGACAACGTCATGCTGGTGGCCGACGAGGCGTCCGGCATCCCCGAGGCGGTGTTTGAGGCAGCAGCCGGTTCTATGTCGGGTCACAAGGCGGTCACCCTGCTGCTGGGTAATCCGGTGCGCTCAACGGGTTTCTTCTACGACACCCACAACCGGCTCAAGGATGATTGGGTGACGATGAAAGTGAGTTGCGCCGACTCTCCCCGCGTCTCCGAGGCGTACCTTGGAGAGATGGCAGCACGCTACGGCGAAGAGAGCAACGCTTACCGGATCCGCGTTCTGGGAGAGTTCCCGCGCTCAGATGACGATACTGTCATCCCGATGGAGTTGCTGGAGATGGCGCAGCAGAGAGATGTCCAACCCAGCGAGTCAGCGCCAATGGTCTGGGGTCTGGACGTTGCCAGGTTTGGGTCGGACAGGTCGGCGCTCTGCAAGCGCAAGGGGAACGCGGTGACCGAGCCGATCAAGACCTGGAAGAACTTGGACCTAATGCAACTCACGGGCGCGGTGGTCTCAGAGTACGAGGCGCTGCCACCAAGCGAGAGACCGACAGAGATCCTGGTGGATTCGATCGGCCTGGGCGCGGGAGTGGTTGACCGGCTCAAAGAGTTAAATTTGCCCTGTCGCGGCATCAACGTCTCCGAGAGTCCAGCGATGGGCGCGACGTACCGGAATCTGAAGGCTGAGTTATGGCACAAGGCCAAAGCCTGGCTCGAGGGGCGTGACTGCAAGATGCCAAAGGATGAGGCGCTGGTGGCAGAACTCGCCATCGTGCGGTATTCATTCACCAGTTCCGGAAAGATCCAGATCGAGGGCAAGGACGAGATCCGCAAGCGGGGTTTCCCCAGCCCTGACCGCGCCGACGCCTTTTGCCTGACGTTTGCCAGCGACGCGGTGATAGGTGCATTCGGCGGTGCTAAAGTGTCCTGGAATAAGCCACTGCGCAGGAATCTTCCTCGCGTTGCATAATATGGTGGCGTACCAACACGCATGGGGATTGGTCTCGGCATATTGCTGTGATAGACGGAGCCGCAAGAATGGGTCAGTCCCCAGCCGTGTTGGTGAATGCGCCGCAGTCTTTGTTGCTGCCTGATTTCAAGGGTCAGCCAGTCACCAACAACTTATTTTTTGAAGGAGTGAAACCATGAAGATTACGAAAGCCGCGAAGAAGATTGCTAAGGTGATGGGAGAGTACAAGTCTGGCAAGCTGCACTCGGGCATGACTAAGCGCGTGGTGAAGAATCCCAAGCAGGCGATTGCCATTGCGCTGTCTGAGGCTGGCAAGTCCAAGCCTATGCCGAAGGGAAAGATGTAATGGCAACGCAAACCCGCGACGTTCCTGGCAAGTACCAGGCGGCAATGGACCAGATGATGACACCGGCCAGCGAGGTGGCGAAGTGTCCTACGCCTACCCAGGACGTAGTGCTGAATCTGAAGAATCGGGCGAAGGCGATCACCACTGCCGCCTACGGCCCTGAGAATCCCGCGCTGCCTAACACGGCCTACTGGAAGAAGAAGGCAGACACCTGGGACGTGAGCATCGAAGATTCGAAGAAGAGCGTATGCGGTAACTGCGCGGCGTTCAACGTGCAGGACTCAATCAAGCAGTGCATTGCTAAAGGAATCGGAAATGAAGCAGACCCCTGGGGAACGATTGCGCTGGCTGATCTCGGATACTGCGAGATCTTTGACTTCAAGTGCGCGGCGACTCGCACTTGCGACGCATGGGTGGTTGGTGGGCCTAATGACGGCAGTGCAGACAATGGTGGAGACGGCGAAGGTGACTCTCCTGACTCTCTTATCACGATTAACGTCCAAGGAAAGGACTAAGCGATGAAGCCTGGACTCTACGCAAACATCAACGCCAAGCAAAAGCGCATCAAGGCTGGCTCTGGCGAGAAGATGAATAAAGTCGGCAGCAAGGCAGCGCCTAGCGCAGCCGACTTCCGCAAGGCGGCCAAGACGGCCAAGCCAATGAAGAAATGACAGCGGCCTGGCAACGCAAGGAGGGGCAGAACCCCAAAGGTGGATTGAATGCCAAGGGCCGCGCCAGTTTGAAGGCTGCAGGCCAGGACATCAAGCCACCCGTGAAGTCAGGCGACAACCCGCGTCGGGCGAGTTTCCTGGCGCGGATGGGAAATATGCCTGGCCCTGAGATGAAGGACGGGAAACCGACCAGGCTCCTGCTGAGTCTGAATGCCTGGGGCGCGTCATCCAAGGCAGACGCCAAGGCCAAGGCGAAGGCCATATCCGCGAGGAACAAGGCGAAGTGATAGCGCCCATTGCAATCAGCACCGTCCACGGCAAGAACCTGGCGGTGATGTTGGCGTCTATCCGCGAGTACTGCCCCGAGATTCCCGTCTACTTGCGCGGTCCTGCATCAGTCATGGACCGGTTCGACGCCGACGTGAAGATGATCGGACATCCCCGAAACTTTGGAGATGACTACAACGACATCATCAACTGCGCACTCAAGGACTTCGACTCTGTCGTGGTGGCGAACGACGATATCGTGCTGACGCCCACCAGCTACCGCGTCCTGATGGATGACGTGGAGATCGTCAGCGACCTGAGTCTGAATCCTGGATGGGTTGCCGCTAGGTGCGATTCTGCGCGCGCGGTGCAGAATATCCGCTGGAATCCAGAGGGCGAGGCCATCGATATGTGCAAGTTCACGTCCGAGTCGAAGATTCGGCGCGCTGATGTCATCTCGCCCATATTTGCCTGGATTGGTGCAGATGCCTTTGCTAAATGCCCATTTCCACCACTGAACTGGTACTCTGACGACGTGCAATGCACCGACCTGGAGGAACTTGGCTACGAGAATTTTGTGAGTGCGTCCTATGTCCACCACGTCGGGAGCCAGACTGTTGGCGTGGACGCCAACGCATTAACCAACCAGGCGCTGCCCTGGCTTATGAAACACCGCCACAAGTATGTCCAACGCTGGTTTAACTCTTAATCTGGGATCAGGAAAAGACTACAGGGATGACGCTATCAACGCGGACATCCGACCAGATGTAGGCGCTGATTGGGTGATGGACATATCCGATTTTCATATCAGCGGGATCGTTCGGTGGAAGGATAGGTTTGTTCCAATCAAGCGCGGTGGCTTTGAGCGCATCATTGCCTTTGACGTTTTGGAGCATATCCCTAACCTGGTCCAGGCTATGAGCAACTGCCGCGACCTGTTGGCCGAAGGCGGTGAGATGCACATAGTCGTGCCTTACGAGTTGAGCCTGGGCGCTTGGCAGGATCCGACTCACGTCCGAGCGTTTAACGAGAATTCCTGGGTGTACTACTGCGCCTGGCACTGGTACTTGGGCTGGAAGGATTACCGGTTTGAGATGACGCACCTGGATTACCGTCTCTCAGAGTATGGGAAGACCCTAGAATTGGAAGAAGACGAATTGCTCCGCACGCCTCGGGCGGTGGATTCCATGTACGTCGTACTTAGAAAGATACCCGTATGAATATGAACGATATGCCAGTGACCACCGACGTGGCCGCACAGGAGCAGATGGATGACACCGAACTGGAGGCGATCATCGGGCAAGACCTGACCGACGCCGTCAGCTACATTGATTCCGATATATCTCCCATTCGGGCAATGGGTACGGCCTACTACCGTGGCGACCCGTTCGGTAACGAGGAAGATGGGCGCTCCCAGGTGGTGGCGATGGAGGTGCGCGACACCGTCAGCGCCATGATGCCCAGCCTGATGCGGGTATTTTTCTCAAGCGAGAACACTGTCGAGTACGTCCCCGAGACACCGGAAGATGTGGAACACGCCAAGCAGGCCACTGACTACGCGAATTTCGTATTCAACCGTGACAACAACGGTTTTATGAGCACCTACGCTATCTTCAAGGACTCGCTGGTCCGCAAGTGCGGCATTGCGAAATTCTGGTGGGAGGACTCCGAGAAGGTGGAGATTACCGACTTCAGCGGCCTGGATGACCAGACCCTGCAAATACTGATGCAGGAACAGGCCGAGGTCAAGATTGTTGTGTCATATCCTGACCCTAATGTAATGGTCTTGCCGCCACAAATTGATCCGATGTCGGGTCAGATGCTGGCTCCACCACCACAGATGCTGCACGACGTGCAGATCAAGCGCGTCACCAAAGACGGCCGCATCAAGATCATGGCAGTGCCTCCCGAGGAACTGCTGATTGACCGCCGAGCGCGATCCTTTGATGACTGCAGCCTTATCGCGCATCGGAAGATGGCAACAGTCGCTGAATTGGTGGCGATGGGCTACGACGAGGACGAGGTGCTGGACAACGTCACCGCGTCAGACTTGGACGATAACGAGGAGTACCTGGCGCGCCAGCCGCTGGCAACCGCCATCGGACAGACCGACAGCGCCAACCCCATGCAGCGGCGCGTTCTGTACATCGAGGCGTATGAGCGCATTGACTACGATGGCGACGGCATCCCAGAACTGCGCAAAATCTGCTGCATGGGTTCCAGCTACAAGGTGGTGCGTAACCTACCCGCGTCCTACATCCCGTTCGTGGATTTCCCCTGCGACCCCGAGCCACACACTAGCCCCATCGAGGCGATGTCAATTTTCGACATCACGCACGATATCCAGGAAATCAAGTCAGAGATCCTGCGCAACACGCTGGACTCCTTGGCGCAGTCCATCCATCCCCGCACTGCGGTGGTCGAGGGCCAGGTCAACATGGATGACGTGCTGAACAATGAGACCGGAGCCATCATTCGTATGCGCGCGCCCGGCATGGTGCAGCCATTCTCCAGCCCATTTGTCGGGCAGGCCGCGTTCCCCATGCTGGACTATATCGATCAGATCAAGGAAGACCGCACCGGCATGAGCAAGGCCGCGATGGGACTGAACGCCGACGCCTTGCAGTCCAGCACCAAGGCGGCGGTGGCCGCCACCATCAGCGCGTCCCAGGGTCGCATTGAACTCACGGCGCGGATGATGGCCGAGGGCATGAAGAAGTTGTTCAAAGGCATCCTGTTCCTGATGGTGACCCACCAGGACAAGCCCCGCATGATTCGCCTGCGCGACAAGTTTGTGGAGATCGATCCCCGCGCCTGGAATGCCAACATGGACGTGAGCATCAACATCGGCCTGGGTAACGGCGACACAAACGAGCGCCTACAGGCTCTGATGATGATTAGCGCCAAGCAGCAGGAGGCGCTGACGCAACTAGGCGCTCAGAACCCTCTGGTGACGCCATCTATGTACGCCAGCACACTGCGCAAAATCGTAGAACTCAGCGGATTCAAGGACTCCAGCCAGTTCTTTAACGACATCCCAGCCGACTACCAGCCGCCTGCACCACCACCAGAGAAACCAACTCCAGAACAGGTTCTGGCCGAGGTTCAAGCGAAGTCCATTGAGGCCGACATTCAGAAGAAAGCTGCTGAACTGGAACTCAAGCGCGACCAGATGATCCGCGACGATGATTTCCGACGCGACCAACTGGCGCAGGATGGACTACTAAAGAAATACGAAATTGAGTTAAAGTACAACGCACAGATTAGCAACGCTGAGATTCAAGCTGCTACCAGCATGAATCGAGAGGCAACCATCAACCAACCTGGAATGGCATGACAGATCAAGTAATTCGCGCTGGCCGCAAGGCACAGGAACTCTTAGAGAATGAGACGTTCAACATGGCACTGACCAAAGTTGAAAACGATCAACTCTGGGTTTTTAAGAGCAGCAAACCCGAAGAGACAGCAAAACGTGAGATGGCCTGGTCCATGATTAAGGCGATAGACAGTCTCAAGATTGAACTGACCAAGACCATCGACAACGCAAAGGTGGCGCAGCGTGCGCTGGAACGGGTTAATAAATGACAGAATCACTCAACATGGACGCAGCAGTCCAGGCACTCACGGCCATACTTCCCGAAGAGGGAGAAAAGTCAACCGACGAGGCGTTATCTCAGGAAACTGAGGCGGCGGTGGATGAGGAATTGTCCGGTGATGCAGACGCATCGGATGAAGAAACACCTACCGAACAGTTAGAGGAAGATGAGAAACCAGAGGAGAGCGAAGAGCCGCAGACTTTCACCGTCAAAGTAGATGGCAAGGAAGTTTCTGTAACGCTTGACGAACTCCAGCAAGGTTATTCACGCACTCAAGACTACACGCGGAAGACCCAGCAGATTGCCGAGGTGCGCAAGCAAGTAGAGCAAGAGAGCCAGGCCATCCGCGCCGAGCGCGCGCAGTACGCGCAGTTGTTAGGACAGTTGGAGCAGCAAGTTCAGCAGGCGGCAGAGCCTCAGATCGATTGGGACCGCCTCTACCAAGAGGATCCCATCGAGTGGGTGAGGCAGAAAGAGTTAGTGCGTGAGAACCAGACCAAGTACGCGGCTATTCAGAGCGAACAGCAGCGGCTTGCAGAAATCTCCCGCCAGGAACAGGCGCAGTCTATGCAGGCATTTCTTGCTCAAGAGCAGGAAAGATTGATGGAAGTCCTACCCGAGTGGAAGGACCCAGCAAAGGCCAAGGCAGAGAA
>Ga0114975_10001329_pt1 | contig 17739 bp, 23 predicted proteins | sample S_130626_EF_Meta_FD_87031 | JGI IMG/M metagenome (GOLD analysis project Ga0114975, IMG submission 87031) | Freshwater microbial communities from Lake Simoncouche, Canada to study carbon cycling - S_130626_EF_MetaG | ecosystem: Environmental > Aquatic > Freshwater > Lake | place: Lake...
CGATCCCAGTAATCTCCACCAAGTTTAGGCTCGTTCATATAGTGGTTATTATCGCGGATTGTCTATCCGTAGACGGGAGTTCGATTCTCCCACGAGTCGCCAAACAATATCCCTCTAGTGTAATGGCAGCATACCGGTCTCCAAAACCGTTGGTCAAGGTTCGAATCCTTGGGGGGATGCCAATAAGGGACTATAGCTCAGCCGGTAGAGCAGTGGACTTTTAATCCATTGGTCGCGAGTTCGAATCTCGCTGGTCCCACCATATAAAAACACATTATAGCAACGCATGAGCAGGTTGTTAACTTTCGCTGGCTACGTATAGAATCGTAGGTGAGTAAAGGTAGTGTGTTTTTATATGGTGATGTAGCATAACGGTAGTGCACCAGCTTCATACGCTGTCCAGTGTAAGTTCGACTCTTACTATCACCACCATGGAGTTGTTAGTGTAAAGGTTAACACCACGGATTGTGATTCCGTTAATATGGGTTCGATTCCCATACATCTCCCCAGTATTCACTCGGTTCGTCTATCGGTTAGGACGACAGCCTTTCAAGTTGTAAAGACGGGTTCGATTCCCGTACTGAGTACCATTATTGAATAGTTTTGTCGGTAAGAGCTAAATACAATGAAGGAAATACTCTTACCATGCCAATATCAACTTGTAAAAATTGTAGTAAAGAATTTAAGTATTCTGTCCAAGGAAAAGTCACAGGAAAATACTGTAGCATAGATTGTACAAAAGAAGGACAGCGTAAAGAACGTAGACAGAATTTTTTAGATGGCAAAATAGTCGGACGAGGCCATCTAAAAAATCATTTAGTTGATATACACGGATGGAGATGTATGTGTTGTAATAATACCGAGTGGTTAGATCAACCGATACCATTAGAATTAGATCACATAGATGGAAATGCAGGAGATAATAGTCCAAAAAATATTAGACTATTATGTCCTAATTGTCATGCTCAAACTCCGACGCATAAAGCAAAGAATAAAGGCAATGGCCGCGGTAGTCGTGGATTGCCATGGTATTGACACCCGGATAGCTCAGTGGTAGAGCAACGGCTTGATAAGCCGTTGGTCGCAAGTTCAAATCTTGCTCCGGGTACCAAATTTTCGGGATAGACGATAGGTTTGAGTCCCCGTTAGTCTAGTGTACTGCGCTGGTACATGACAAACCATATGACTAATGCGGTAGTTAAACTTGCCTATTCGAGACACACTAGTCCGCAGTACAAGGACCGGTTCCCGAAAACCTTTTTGTTGGGGGTTAGTTAAATGGTATAACCACGGATTTTGATTCCGTTATTAGAAGTTCGATTCTTCTACCCTCTGCCACTAAATAACAATATGCGGGATTAGCTCAGTTGGTAGAGCGATACCTTGCCAAGGTATAGGTCGAGAGTTCGAGCCTCTTATCCCGCTCCAAACATTATGATAATACAAAGTATACACAATTCATGGGATTTGGTTTATAACCAATATCGTAATACTGTGTATAAAACTTTGGAAGATCCAATGACTCAGAAAACATATATCGAAGTCATACAATATCTGTATAACAAAGAAGGCTCTATAGAAGAACTAATATTAGGTCAAAACATAGATAAACAAGCATGAAATTATTTGAAGCAACAATTAAAATGCCCGACGGTCGAGAATTTAAAGATCGAGTAGGCGCAGAAACAGTACAAGAAGCCATGCAGTTATTACAACAGCGCCATGGCACAAGGGCAGTACAATATCTGCCAAAAATAATACCTCAATAATAGGAAGTGTGGGCGAGAGGTTTATGCCTACAGTCTTGAAAACTGTCGAGTCAGAAATGGCTCCGTGAGTTCGAATCTCACCGCTTCCACCAATAACGGTCCTTAACTCAATTGGATAGAGTGCCAGTCTTCGAAACTGGAAGTTGGGAGTTCGAATCTCTCAGGGCCGGCCAATTTAAATATTTGTTTGCCATGGTCCAGGAAATAATCTTATTAAAAGCATAATCCTGGTTTGGTTGGATTTATTAATAACTCTATGTGGAGTTTTTACTCCCAACAAATAGGGATTAGATGTTTCTGCTTCATATATTAGCTCACATTGATCTTCAGTATATCTAAAAAAATGATGCGTCTTGCCTTGATTTTCTATAGTAACGACCTTATAATCAGCGTTGACTTTAAAAAAGTTAATCCAAGTATTTTCACAACCAAGTATCGGTATATTTAAACTGTGCTTATAAGGACCACTGTCCACGTGAAAGTTTCCAGCATCATGACCTTGTGTTATATTGACAGCAATATCACCCACTGACCAATTCATTTTTTTACTTTTTAAAAAATCAATGAGCACAGGAATATTTAGAAAAATTTCTTTACTATTTTCTATATAAGTTAGTGTTGTTTGATTGAGTAAATTTTGCGGTATTAATTTTAATACTTCTTGCTGTATCTCAATGAGATTCTCAATATCCATGGGCTTATAAAAATCTGAAATATTCATAAAAGTATTTATACCCTATAAATATAGTTATGCAATTTATTAAACTTAATAAAAAATTCGATGTTAGTAGTTTTACGGAAACAACATTGATCAATGAATATGCTATTAATGGCAAAGGTATAGGGTTTTATAACATCGATAACTACAATAAGGATTTGATACTTTCTGTTATACCCGAAAGATATAGAAGCGAATTTGTTATAAGAGAAATGAAAATAAATTATAATATTCCCCCTCATACCGACAGCTACATAGATGCCAGTATAAATTTTTATGTTAAGGCAGTTAATTGTCAAACTAATTTTTTTGCCAAGGCAGACGCTAGTCTAGGAGTTAAAATGACTACTCAGACCACTGGAAGAACATTTAAAGAAGATGATTTAAAACATACTGGAAGTTTCATAGCAGAGTCCGGTGACGCTTGGTTATTGGACGTATCTAGTCCACACAGCGTTAAGAATTTAGGCTCAGGGGCAGTTGACAGAGTTGCGCTGGTATTACAATCGTCAAGCTATAACTTTGATGATCTATATGCCATGTTATTGGAAACTGGCTACATCACAGAATAAAAAACCCGCCGAAGCGGGTTTAAATTTAAACCTGTCGAAGCAGGTTTGAAGATTAAGCTACAAATTCTACTGGAATTTCTTGCTTTTGTCTTGTTGGGAAAACAAAGTCTGGTTGACTGTGATGAACACGACGGTTTAAGCCTTCGGTCTTGAAGCCAATACCCATTAATAGAAGTGGACGACCTGTTAGGCCTAAAACTTCCATAACAGCTGGCTCATCCATACACTGGCAGCAACCTGTACCGTAGCCCATTAGGCTACCAACTAGGTTTAAATAACCGGCAGCAATGCCCACTGCAACGCTGGCATCACGTTCTAAAACGTCATACGCACGAGCGTCATCTTTACCTTCTGCGTACAAAGCAGTAGTTTCGTCATTGCGACCTTGATCAACTGCTTTGCTCATGTCACGATATTCTTCGAATACAACTAACAAATTAGCAAGAACTTGACTGTTAGAAGTCATACCCTTACCGTCATGACGAGCAATAGGTGTCAAAGCGTGTACACGTTCAATAACATCACGATTAGTAATCATGTGAATTTTATAGTGAGCAACGTTTTGTTTGCTTGGGCATTGTGTGGCCGCTGTTTTGAACAATTCCAAATGTGCTGCAGGAAGTTCCTTGCTTAGGTCGAAATTGCGTTGGCAATGTTGGCTACGATGTATAGCCTTAGTGATATCACTAGGTGTGAATTTTATTTCCATTATATTCTCCTTATCTTCGGTATAATAATGTTGCATTAGTATGCAATATTATTTATCTCGAAAGTAGAATATGTTTGACAATAAAGCCGTGATAATGTATAATATAGAAAAGGAGTATAATATGCCCAGTGTATTTTTAGTCAGTGACACGCATTTTGGACACACAGGTGTTTGCCGTTTCACACGTAACGATGGAGTTACAAAATTGCGTCCATGGGATAATGCCGATGAAATGGACGAAGCAATGATCAAGGCTTGGAACGAACGTGTCAAGCCTACAGATAAAGTCTATCACTTGGGCGATGTTGTTATTAACCGCAAGGCATTAAAAACATTAAGTCGCTTAAACGGCGACAAAGTTTTGATTCGTGGTAACCACGATATCTTTAGGGACGACGAGTATCGTTTGTACTTTAGAGAATTACGTGCTTACCACGTGATGAATGGAATGATCTTAAGCCACATACCTATTCACAGTGATAGTATAGGACGATTTGGTGTTAACATACACGGACATACTCATGCCAATCGTGTGATGTATAGAGATTTGTTCAGTGATGAGGAATTGCTGGATACACGTTATCATTGTGTATGTGTGGAACAAACTCCGGACTTTGCACCCATCTTATTTGAAGATGTAATCAAACGTATCAAAGCAGAGGGCGGCGCCGTTGGGTTTACAGAAAAGAAATAATTTAAACTCAACTCGACAATCAATGAGATTGAATATAATCAATTACTGATTGAACTGTAGTTAATTTCTCAGCTTCGTCGTCGGGTATCTCTAAGCCCACAGCATCTTCAATGGCCATAATAAGTTCCACTGTATCCAACGAATCTGCTCCTAAATCGGCAACGAATGCTTTGTCTGGTGTTACATTCTCTATGCTTACACCCAGTTGATCAGAAACAATTCTTATCACTTGTGCTTGGATCTCGTCTTTATTAGTCATTTTAATTTCCTTTGTTTATTGTTGCGGACCTGGATCATAATCTTTTACATGAGGTCTGTTCTTCATATATATTTTGTAATACTCGTAAATCTTCTTTTGATTTTTAAATGTAATATTTTCAAATCCTTGATTTTTCTTAATAATAGAGTTTTCATCGAATACTAAATCTTCGTAATACAATACTCTATTATTTGTATATTTACTAGTAAAAACATCAAACAAAACCCATTCATGAATTATACGCTGAACAAATCTTTCCTTTACATATATTTCTTCAGTGGAATAGTTATTGTTATGCCATCCAGTGTATTTTTTATATAACTCTATGCCTGCAAAATATGATAACATTTGTTTCCATTTATCTCTGCGGTCTATAAAAATTAATTCATGATCTTCTGGAATATTTAATGAGTCAACACTCATTAAATATTGGCTGGCTATATGATGTGCAACATAATCCGTTACATTGACCGGAATACCACCGCCAAAAGTAACGCCGCCTATTGTAGTTTTTCTATAATAATTAGCAAACTTAAATGGTTCATTGATAAACCGCACTTTATTCGCTGTTGCTAATTGCAAAGCGTATGCAGTTGCGCCAGATCTAGGTGTTGCCAAAACATGTATTTTCATACTCTCAATTATAAACTCAACAGCGAATAATAGTAATAGATTAAATGTTTTCTTGCTGTGGGGAGAACATCTGGATGCTTTAATAATTCTCCGTCAGTTAAACTGAATATATCAGATTCTGGGATTCCATGCCAGTAGTATGGCAAAACTCTCCATGAATGTGATTTTCTCAATGGTATAGTTAAGTCTTGTAATTTTCTAGTCATCTGTGCGGCATTAACATTAGTCCAGCCACCGTTCTTCCAAAGTATCAAACCTGATGGTAATTCTCCCGTGATTTCGAATCCGTACTTTTCCAAGTTGGCGTCGAAGTCGGATTGTGTCGAATGTCTTCCTGCAATACTGGATGATTTACCATAAACTCCAAGTGCATTAAAATTAATAGAATGTAAGTTATTGTCTTTGAACCAGCTTACAGTATCCATTAAACTGTTGTAAGTATCCTGTGGTAATCCCGCAATAAAGTTAAGATGCTGTGCAACTTCACCTTTCCATAAGTCGTGATAGAGTCGCGGAAGGAATTCTCTGGCATCTTGCTTTCCATTCCAACCCTTGCCCACAATTCTACTAGCCTCAGGATGTAATGATTCGATGCCATGATATGCACCTTTTAGTCCGGCGTCTTTTAAAAGATGTGCCATGTCGGGAAATCTATGTATCAAGTCTGCTCTTAGATACGCACTGAATTTTATTTCAAATGGCAGTCGCTTAACCATGTCATGGAATAGCTTTAATTTATATTCCGAATCATTGAATGTATCATCTAACAAATAATAGCTGGTAGTTTGAAAGTTTTTATAATTTTCTAATAGCTCTTCTTCAATATATTCCATGGCTCGAATATAGTCAAATTTCTTTTTACCTATGTGTGGATATTGACAAAAAGAACAGGCAAATATACAGCCTTTGCTAATATCCAGCGGCAAGGGTTCCCCTGGAATAATACAATCATTCTTGGTCCATTTAAAGTCGTCATATTCAATATTATATACTTTATTTCTGGCAGTATGATAAAACATTCTGGATTTTTGATCAGTACCAGTGGCTAGAATGGGACTTACCATTTCTCCTATAGGAGGCTCAGTTCCGTCCATGAGGTGATTGATGTATTCTAAAAATACATCCTCGGATGCTTCAGTGTAGCTCATTATGGAATCATCGATGATGTCATGATGAGGAATTCGTTCAGCTAGGTAGCCTCCCGTCACAACTCTAATCTTGGGATATTTGGCTTTAAATTCTTTAATAACATCAATGACATATTCAGGTAAACGGTATGCATCTTCGCCGGTTTTATAAATTCTATTACTTAAAAAAGTCGTTGATATAGCAATGACATGAGTGTCATTATCTACAAATTTTTTCAATAACTTATCGAGGTGTTTGTATTTCAATTTATCCACAAAATCGATAACTTGTACACTTTTAGAAGTATATTTTCGAATCCAATGAGCTATTTTATATGGCCCAACGGATCTACTCACCATGGGCCATTTAATGCCACCATTTAAAATAATTACATTCATTTTTTATTATATTACCTGGGTATTGCTACTTGATCGCCGTGTTCTGTGTTGATGATTAATTCTTTGGTACTAGTGGCAATAATGCCATACCTACTTTCATATTCGCTTCTCACTACCCATGATTTTTGTGCTTTTCTAGAAGATAGCCAGTTTTTATAAGCGGCTTCATCGGTAAACTCGATAACTCTTTGCATTGAGTTTTCAGTAATTTTGGTATTAGTTAAACTAACTACTCCGGGCAGAGATGTGATCCAATCGTTATATTCTTTATCAGAAACGGGATCATGATCACCATAAAATTTAATAATTTTGGCTTTGTGAATTGTTGTTTTGTGCCTTAGCATCCTATAATACTCCTTTAAATGGTTTCATAGATCATCGAATAACATTCTTTCAATGTTACTTATGATCTTTTTAGATGTATCTTCTCTGTATGGAATAAGATAATCTAACATTGGTGTTACATCTCCTGTTTTTAAAGCAGATGGAAAGTCTAACAAGTATCGAATTTCATTAAATGAAGTTACTTTGTTAGCGTAATCTTGTGCCATGACGCCAAGTTCATTGAACTTACAGCCTTGTTCGTTTTGAATCAAAATCAATGGCTTGCCAGTGGCAATGGGATATTCAGTTAAAAAACTAATACCTTCAGTTATCATTACATCACTGGCAGCAAATGAATCATTGTATAGGCCAGACATTTCGTTATAGACATTGGGCAACATTGACCATTGGTCGAAGAATTCTGAAAATTTTTCATAATAACCATGTAGCTTACAATGAACTTGTAACAAAGGATGCGGCCTAAAAACAAACTGTACTCTGTCTTGATTTTCTTTTGCATATTCGTAAAAGTCATGACAATTTTGCCAAAATGTTCCTAATTTCATTCTATTTGGTCGTGTGCCCAAGTAGTCCCAATTTGGAAATTCGGGACAACTCCAGTGTGGGGCCCATATAACTTTGAGTTTGCCTTCGCTGTCGGGCAGTGGCCAACGGCCTTCATAATTTCTAATTTTATAAATTTCTTCAATCTTAGGATGTCCAACATTGATCAATCTGTTAATGTTATTAATGTCTTCTTTGATGAACAAATCAGCATACAATGTAGAATCCACAAGAATTTTCCAATAGCTCAAATGTCCTTTACCCTGTGTATGAACTTCTTCTACATCAACTGTAGTGGCCCCATAGTATGGAATATAAACCAGTTTTAAATGCTTGGAAATTTCTTTACAGCTCAGGCCAAAGAAAGTCTTGATATACCAATCGTCTTTGGTTGAAATAAATGAATATTCTGGATTCATTTTCTTCAAATATGTCATTCTCTGTTCTTCTGTTTCAAGTGTTGCAAGATTAAAAAATGGAACATTTTCTTCGCTTAACATTTTAGTCGAATGATCAGTGGTCCAATCCCATGTCTTTTCCTGTACTATACTGGTGTCATATACTTGTGGAATTACAACGACCTGGGGTTCATAATCGGGACTCTTTTTCAGTTCATAATACAAACTTCTGAATCCATTCCACGTCATCTCGCTTTGCACAATAAAGAAAACAGTTTTCTTTTCTTTGGCTCTGATAACGTCGAAATAATATTTTTTCATCGTATTTCTATTTTTAAATTTTAAATTCGTATGTCCAGATGGGTGTCGTATATTTTCATTTCTACTTTTTATATCTTCGTAGTGAATTAATTTGCCATTGCCAAATTTATTGAATAAAAAATTAAATGCATTAATTTCATCATCGTACTTTTTGATTTGTTCTTCTGTTATGTCAACAGTATTTGCTGTATGCTCTATGTTATATTTTCTATTATATTCTTCGTATAAAGCAGTTGCTGAAAGATAGATAATCATTTGCAGCCATTTGGTGCGGCGGTCTATAAAAATTAATTTATGGTCTTTGGTAAAACTGCCTGCCCTTAGATATTGCTCGGCTGTGTGATGCGCCACATAATCTTCATAGTTTGTTGGTATGCCACCGCCAGCTTCCAATGGCCCTTCATATATTTTTGTAACAGTATCTTCGAATCTAAAAGGTTCATTGAAGAACGGCATGCCCAAATCTTCAGCCAATTGAATCGCATAACTTTCTGCCCCAGAATATGGCGTTCCAATAACATTAATTTTCATTTATTATTCGCTTTCTAAATCAGGTAACTCGGATTCTAAATCAACACTATCTGCATCATCCATTGGCATTACACCAATGTCTGTCATACTTACACTATCTTTGTTGTCTGATTCGATGCCGCTTTCTTTATACCAAGAATTTTCGAAATTATAAAATACACCACGTTTTTTGATAAACGCTATTAGGTAAGGAACTAGCTCGCTGTCTGCAAATTTTCTTAACTTTTTACTTATATCTAATTTCCATGTCCAACTAACCACTTCATAGTTGACGCCAAACTTAACTGACAAATGTTGTATCACATCCACAATCCAAGGACTGTACGCACAGAAATCATGACCACATACAATTTTTTTCGAATGTACAATGGCATTTCTCAAGTCAGTGATAAACCCATTAATGGAATGATCACCATCGATAAAAATCATGTCAAATTTTACGCCTGGATTATAATCAAAGAACTTGGTAGAATCAGACTTGGCCAAATAGATGTTATCCCATCCTGCTGTATTTTCCTTGAATCGTTCTAGTTGGTCTGGACAGAACGATTGAGTGTGTTTGGCAAAAGGATCAACGCACAAAACAGATCCGTCGATTTTTTCAGCCGCTTCTGCCAGTGCTAGTGCCGACTTTCCAATAAAGCTGCCAATCTCTACAATTATAGCTTTTTGTGGAAGTTGATATACTAATTGTTGCAAGTATAGCATTTCCCTGACTTTAAATTTGGTATTAGTTGGTTTACCGCCCTTTGTCGGCTTAACAATATCTAATACGCTGGGTACTTGTAAAAAGTTTTTTTTCATTTCTATTTCTCTATCAAATGTTCTATGTCTTCTGTTCCTTTAATAGATACCATGAATGTGTATCTATGATTTTTACTAAAATTCAACACAGCATGTTTGTATCCTGTGTTTAAAAAATATGCATTGCCTGGAATCAATGAAGTTGTTTCTATTTTATTCTTGACCCAAAACACGTTGAGGCAATCTAAGTCGCTGATAACAGGAAGAATAATTCTTACTGCATAACTGGGATCGTAATCTATATGCGGCGTTATATGCGTGCCTGCAGCCAATTTAACCAGTCTAATTCTTGTAGTTTGTCCTTTGAACTTGGACAATATACTGTCAAACAATGTTTGATATTTTTGATATACTGCTGTTTTTTGAGTGTATGTTGATTCGTCCATTACACCCTGTGACACACTGGTTAATTGTTTGCGTCTGATGTTGTTTGTTCGAGTAGAAGAATTCAAATCGTTGTGAACTATTTCGCAGTCGTCTAGTGTGATATCTTCGTTTTTTACTGTGCTGTCGGTGATGCTTATTTGATAAAAATTATCATATACACTACTGGCCAGTTCATGATGTATTCCACATAAACCTTTATTGATCTCCAGAACAGATTTAAAATCTGGATCTAATTCTTCTATACAGGATTTTAAATCCTGTAAGGTTTGGTTATCGACGCATAAATGATCAATAATTGAATATGATGGTAATTTGTGCTTTAATTTTTCCACGTTAGTCTCGGATCATATTATATAATTTATGACCCCAATCCGCTTTATGTCTGAAGCTAGGATTAGCAGGTTGCTCATGATGATTTTTATGCCAGCCTTCTCCAGCATGTAACAGTCCCAATATATCTGAATTTTTTGCACCATTTTTGTCATGACTAAGAACATTGATACTACTGCCAGCAAACCACATTAAGAAAGCAGGAACCACTAAACATGCCCAATAAATTTGTAAAGGCAATACAAATACCGCAATTAAGTGTAATCCAAATAACATTTTAAAATAATGTGTATGTTGAAAAACGTACAATTTTTTTCTAATTAGATCCGGAACATACCTAATTATATCTTCATTGCCTCCGGCGTACCAATAACTTCTTACAATACCGTGATGTATGGGACTGTGAGGATCACGAACGGTGTCCGTAAATCTGTGATGTTTTCTGTGTGTACCCGCCCATGCCATGGCAGATCCGCTGACTCCGATCCATGAAAGCAGTAATAAGATTTTTTCGATCCAAGGTTTGATTGGATTTTTATGAGCAACAACTCTATGATAGAATACAGTGCCGCACAGTCCCACAAATATAATCTGACAGATAATGATGATAGGGATGCTAAACGCAAAAGGCAAGTACACTAAGCCAGCTAAAAAGGCTGTATGTATGTATATTTGTGATATTAATAATTGTAATTTAAAGTTCATATAGCAGTATTTATTGTAAGCTTCTATGCCAATTGTCAATACATATCTCCCAATTGAATCTGTAGCACATCCATGTCTTCTGCGCCAGTTAATGCGCCATGTTGCATTAATGTAGGATGCATTACAAATTCTGACAGCGGAGGGATAGCCACTAATCTAGTGCCATCAGACTTATTAGAAAAGAAAACCATGCTATCTTTACCCGAAAGCATAATAGAATATATAGGATACTCTCTGCCTACTTCACCTCTATTCAGATCTATATGCATGGGCAAATTAGTATTAGCATAAACTCTAATTGCACTTAGCTGTGGCTTGAATTTTTCAAGCTGTAATAAACGAAAAATTTTAACAGTATTTTTAATGTTAAAATTAAAAACACTCATCATTGGTTTATTATCAACTGCTCTAACAATATTACTGTGTCCTTCTTTGTAATAATTATGATAATCAAAACTATCAGAATAGACACTGTCTTTAAAGGTTAAAAACTCGCTGATATTTCCCTCAACATCATTGTACTGCGACTTAAACACATCACTGAGTTGACTTCTGATCTCGTCTGTTATTCTAATGACATCGTTAACAACCATTGTTCTACTCCGTTAAATATGATAGGTTCGTTGCTGGCCAGCCATACATCCTTGCCAAACACTTTTGGCAAATGATAATCTCTAGTTACTCTGAACAGTTTTTCGTTATACAGGTTAAAAGAAAGCACAACTTTGCAGCATCCTGTTTTTTTTGCTCTTTCGATTTGGTATTTAGTGTTGAATTCGTGGGAATATGATTTACTACCTAGGCCAGGACCAGACGCATTAGAAAATGCTCTGAAACCAGCTTGGTATATTTTCTCATCATCATAACTGCGTATTATGCCACCGGATCCTGACCATAAAATATTGTTAACATATATTAATTGATAACAATCTATTTTATCTTGTTGTATTAAATTTAATAAACTCCACGGGTGTGTATCCGAGTAGTTGTCATCAATGTTGTTGTTAAATTTTAAATTTAATTCTTCTTTTAATATTGGTAAAAATATAGTATTGTCAGCTTTTTCTAAATTTAGTAAAAAAAATTTATCCATACAATTAAAACTTATAGCGTTGGATCTCTGAACTCCCAACGAATATCATCAATTCTGTCTAGTATTTCTTTAGATAGTTTAACAGACTGTGCTGAAATATTTTCAGTTAACTGATCTGTGCTAGTAACACCAATCAGTGTAGATGTAATTGACCATTTATTATAGCAATAACTTAAAGCCAATTCAGTGGGAGTTAAATCAAATTCACGTGCTAAATCGTTGTATAACTTGGCAGCTTTGACAGTCATTGTACAACACCAACGTCTTTTTGCATATTCTATAAATTTAGTTAATCTACCTACATTATCATCTGGTTTGATTGAAGTTGCTATTGAATCATATTTTCCAGTTAACATACCAAAAGACAACGGGCTATACGCAATCATACTGATGTCTGATTTATATAGAATTTCATCTAAGCCGTTTTCATAACTTCTATTTGTTAAAGAATAATGATTTTGTAATGATTGTATTCTGGGTAAATTATGAATGTCACTGAGACGAATAAATTCATGTACGCCATATGCAGTTTCATTTGCTACGCCAATGTATCTAATTTTTCCTTGCTTGGTTAATTTTTCCAAAGCCAGCAGTTGTTCGTGAATAGATGTGATGCTATGATCTTTTGAAGGATCATAATACAACTCTCCAAATTTCGGAGAGTATCTTTCTGGCCAGTGTAATTGATATAAATCGATATAATCTGTTTTAAGTCTCCTAAGACTGCCCTCGCAACTTTCAATGATATCTTTGCCAGTAAGACCTGGCCCTGGTCTAATCCAACTATTGCCGCCTCGATCAGGGCCAGCCGCTTTGCTAGCCAATATTATATTGTCTCGCTTGTTAGTAGACAGCCAGTCACCCAATATAGTTTCTGACATGCCGTATGTTTCTTTTCTAGTAGGCGCTGAATAGATTTCAGCAGTATCAATGAAATTGACACCTTTTTCTGTTGCTAAATCTAAAATTTGAAAACTGGTTTTTTTATCAACTTGTTCTCCAAATGTCATTGTACCCAAACCGATGCTACTAATTTTTATATCGGAATTTCCTAATTTTTTATAGTTCATATTATGAGTATTTAATTGATATTATCTATTTAACTTTTAATAAATTATTTTCTGCTATTGTTAAATCATCCGGATATGTGATCTTGATATTATATTCACTGCCTGTGACTAGTTTTGAGCTAAGTCCTAATAATTCAATGGTTCCAGCTTCATCAGTCACTGACAATGGATTGACTGAGATATGTGAATTATACAGCAATTTATATCTGTACATCTGCGGAGTCTGTGCCCGCCATAACTCATTTCTGGGCTGTGTAGTAACTGCTCTGCCATCCTGTGATTTTTTTAAAGTATCAACTACTGGAACTGCCAGTAATCCTCCAACGTCATCATCTTTAACTTCGCAGATTAGTCTTGACAGAGATTCCGTGTCTAGACAAGGTCTAACAGCATCATGAACAAGAATCCAGTCAGTGTCACTGACATTATCAGCGATAAACTTTAATCCACCTAATACTGTTTCTGCTCGCGTTGCGCCGCCGCAATAGATGGGTGTTAATTTTGAATCAAATTCTTTCCAATCATAACTATCAAAATAATCATCGTTTGGACTTAGTAACACAAATATTCTCTTAATTTCTGGATGCCGGTACAATACATCAATGGTATGGAAAATCACAGGCTTATCCAACAACGGCAAATATTGTTTAGGTATGTTGGTATTCATTCTGAAGCCAGCGCCTGCGGCCAAAACAAAAGCGTAATAATTGTGCATATTTCTATTTAATTTTTTATATCAATAAAATTTCTTATTAAGAGCAATCAGCTTGAATAAATAAACTTCTATTTTAGTTGACACAAATTAAGAAATGTGATATAATATGCTTTGTTAAGTAATAATTCATTGTAGTAATTGCTTAACAAGAACTTAGTTAGCCAAATTTAATTGACATAAATTAGGTGTTGTGCTATAATAGTTCTATGTTAAGCAATTAACAATGTTCTTTAAAAAGTTATCTCACATATGAAACGCTGTGAAGCGTCATTCATATGTAAATGTATTATAGGTTACCTACACCGTTAGGGACTTTGTGCGAGGTCAGCGGCGACGGTCACGCTCAATAGACAGAGTTCATGAAATAGGGCAATGATCCGACTTAGTCGGGGAGCTTGGAAAAGCGGCGGATATGGTAGGCAGTAATGACGAAGGCAGGCGATCTAGCAGACGGTGCTAGCGGCTAGTCCGGAGTTCCTATAGTATTTTTACATATGAATGCCCCGGTGGCGGAATGGTAGACGCGGTGGTCTTAGAAGCCACTATCGAGAGGTGTAGGAGTTCGAGTCTCCTCTGGGGCACCAAGTTTTAGGAGTGGTAGTTCAGTTGGTTAGAATATCGGCCTGTCACGCCGAGGGTCGCGGGTTCGAGTCCCGTCTACTCCGCCAAATCCCGTTACTATTTTCGTTAAAATAGCGTTTGATTAGCGATAGAGATCCGGTGGCAGAAAACCGTAAGCGTGAGGATGGAAACTACCCCCGCAGACTCTGATAGGCAGTATCCTTCTGCACACAGACTTTGAATAAAAAGGATGGACAGAGTAACCGCTCAATTTAAGGGCTGGCATGGAAACCAGTAGCTTAATCTTATTTTTGAGAGCCACATCGCCTGGATACTTCCTTTGGTAACAAAGCACTAGGTCCTGCAACCGTGGCTCTCCCTTTTTAACTTACATTAAAGTGTGACTGCGAGATTTGAAAAAGTCTAAGGCCTGTTCTAGCTACAGGACATTAGTGTGAGTTGGATTTATAAGTAGTACGTTGGAGTATTGGCCGAGCGGTTAAGGCAACAGATTGCTAATCTGTCACTGGGCAACCGGTGGGTAGGTTCGATTCCTACATACTCCGCCAAAATAAAAGGTTACTATGACAACTAAAGAAGTGCTTGAAAAAGCCTATGGAAATTTTCCCAAAGACGTTGGCATTAACTTTGATTTGTTGTGGTTACCTACACCTAGAGGTGTTAAGTATTATTGGTTAGTTCTAGTAAGAAAATTTACAAGATAATTTATTCCTCAATAGCTCAGTCGGTAGAGTAGCGGACTGTTAATCCGTTGGTCAGTGGTTCGAGCCCACTTTGAGGAGCCAACAATACACGGGGGTGTAGCTCAGTTGGGAGAGCGCCAGCTTTGCAAGCTGGATGTCGCAGGTTCGATCCCTGTCACCTCCACCATAGTATTATGGAGCCATCGTCTATCGGTTAGGACACAAGGTTTTCATCCTTGTAAGCGGGGTTCGATTCCCCGTGGCTCTTCCATTAAAAATCCAATAAACCGTCGATATTTTCTTCGAATTCTACAGTGATTGAAATTCGAGGAAGATGATTTTTGTTGGCAACCACTTGGTGTAATTCAGTTACTCTAAGAGCCGCCGGCTTATATAAAGAAAAACTATCAACTAACGTGCATTTATTATAGTCATAGTAAAAATAAGGTATTCCATTTGGAAGATACATTTTTACAGGGTCTTCGCTAGTGGTATAAAAGTTTGTAATTGATTCTGCACAGTTTAAAATAGGAATATTAATTCGAACATTACTGTTAGTATCATCTCGATGAATAGAATTTCTATTATTTGTATGACCTATATCTGCAGTAATTATAGAAATGTGTTCAACTGTAATATTCATGGGATCGAACATTTTTTGAATTTCTGGACAAAATGCAAGCATTTCGGGCGTATCTAGGTATGTCCAAAATCCTTGTATTTTATCGTTGTTGTTAGAAATATATATTTTGAATTTTTCTACAACTGGTAAAAAATCTAAATCTAAGTACTGGTAATATTTCATTATACGGTATTTATTAATGTACAGATCAATAAATAACTACATGTTTAAAAAATTAGATATATCTTTTTCAGAATTAGATTTTGTTAAGTTAAAAGGAAAAAATTCTTTTGACCTTCCAAAATTCAAAGAATATTCTATTATAGACACTGACTATTTGTTTGGTATATTAAATAAACAAGTCCAGTTTGATATAGTACCAGAAGTAAACATAACAGAAATAATATATCCAGGCGCTGGTCCACATACAGATACATGGCAAAGTGCTATTAATTTTTATTTTGATATTGGCGATGATGAAACGTTCTTTTGGAAAGAAATCAATCAGTCTGATTCAAAAAAAGGACTAGTATCCTATGATCCATCAAATTTAGAACAGGTAGGTTCCTTTAAAGCAAATAAAGGAGATTGTTATCTGTTAGATGTTGGCAATTCAATTCATTCTGTAAAAATGCATAAGCCAGCCACTAGACGCATATTGAGATTATTTTGGTATGAATTATCATTTAATCAAGTATTACAAAATTTAAAATTTGTGTAATGACACCGATAAACATCAATGATTTCCCCAGCATTACTGCCGCAATACATTTTAAAATGCGTGGATTACATCCATTTATTGATAATAAAGTAATTATATTCAATGATCCGATTGCAGTAGAATTACATTCTAAAATAAATTCGAAAAATGATTATTCATTGCCTTTTTGGAACTCAATTAGATCAAACGGATTATTTAGATCCAGAATAACAGAATATTATCTAGAGGAATCTGTATCCAATGGAACTTGTCAGTATGTCATACTAGGTTCTGGATTAGATACCTTTTCTATTAGAAAACCAGAATGGGCCAAAAACATAAACATATATAATGTTGATTTTAGTCATGTGCTGGCCGCCAGAGAAAATCTTCTTGGAAATTCTGGTATAAATGTTGCGTCGGATATAAATGAACTAACAATTTCAAAGTTGGAAGAGCATGGCTTTGATAGAAACAAACCTTCGTTTTTTAGTATGTTAGGAGTATCGATGTATCTTGATTATTATAATCAAAAAAGAATATATTCCGAAATAGCATCACTGAATGATGTGGAATTAATAATGACTCATATGGGATTAGACGTTACTCCCAACATTCAATATGTAACAGAATCTGTTAATCTTATCGGCGAGCCATTCATTGGTAAGATCGACGAAGATGATTTGATAATTATGTTAAACGATGTCGGTTTTACAACTATAATAAAACCGCCGATGTCTATTGTCGATAATTGGTATAGAGAATCCTTGCTACCAAGACCTAATCTAAGGTCATTGACAATAGCAAAAAAGAACGTTCCGGATTAGTCTCTGGATACTGTGACCCACAGGATGAGAAGTAGTGTGACAGCTACGGGTGGTAGTCTTCGAACCTAAAGGCCGCTGGCAATGCGAGAACGATCCCTGTCGGGAAGCGGGTGGAAGGTACGTGTGAGGGGTATGATAGCGTCATATCTTTCTGTACTATAATTACCGCCGGGGGATGCAGAGCATATTGAAGCACATTAAAG
>Ga0114975_10001330_pt1 | contig 17713 bp, 17 predicted proteins | sample S_130626_EF_Meta_FD_87031 | JGI IMG/M metagenome (GOLD analysis project Ga0114975, IMG submission 87031) | Freshwater microbial communities from Lake Simoncouche, Canada to study carbon cycling - S_130626_EF_MetaG | ecosystem: Environmental > Aquatic > Freshwater > Lake | place: Lake...
GTGGTTCCTATTCTTATGTTTAATTTATATCTTTTAAGTTTAAATCATACGCAATATAAATTAAATTGTTGACCCCACAATGTCTGTAAATTTCGAATTTCTCTCTTTGCATCAATCGCATCATTTGAATCATTTGCATAGCCACCTCATTTGCACAGCCACATCATTTGCACAGCCACATCATTTGCACAGCCACATCATTTGCACAGCCACCACATGCCCTGCAAAAAACAGTCGGCCAGGTCATCCTTCTTCTTGTGTTTATCGAACTTCATCGCCATCAATGGCATGTGCGCCGCACTTGCAATCAATGACCGCGTGATTTCAATGCTGCGTTTTTTGCGGTCGGCATAACATCCCTCGTCTTTGTCTTCCCCCGTTGAAAAGGGCTTCAATTTGTTCGTGGCCGATATGAACCGAATGTCCGGAACCCCGCGCATGATGAAGTACTGGGTAATCATCCCCTGCAGCGTTTTCATGCGGGTGGCCAGCGTGCTCAGCTGGTTCTCAATGATGACGACGTCAATGCCGGATGCCAGATGCGGTGTCGCATCAAACCGCTGGTGCATGTTTCGGCCAATGGTGATTAAATCCAACGATGCCGCGGAAACCACCTTCTTCTTCGTGTCGACGGCAACCAGGAACTCGGCCTGCAAAGCAGTGGTTATGTGCTGCAACAACTTAACCTTACTCTTATTACATTTCTCAGGAATGGGAATCGAGAGATATTCAGCAGAAAATGCCTTCAACTCTTCCAGACCCATTTTTTTAATGGATTTTACTGGTATTAATAATGGCATCTTGTATCCCGAGGCATTCGCGTGCCTTGTGCAGTAATGGGTTACCAATTCCGGCGAGGAGTGCATGAATTTGGCAGTAAATTTGCATCCAGCACTCGAGCACATGGGCCCTGCCACAACGGGTGCATTGATTGCATCGGCTGCATCGCACAAATTGACGGTGTCCCAGGCCACAATCGAAAGCTGATGCATCATGTGTTCCGGAGTTTTAATTTCTCCGGCGACAAGTTTAAGTGGGTCGCATTCAAACAAACAGTACGCCAGATTCTTCATGCCCACATCAATGCTGAGCATTCTCATTTTTCAATGTTATGATTTTAGGGTTTAGTAAATGCAAACAATGTGGTTGTGTTTAATATGTAATCAACGAATTGTATAAAACCAAAATAAAATAAATTGGGGTAATGTATAAACCATTGCACACACACACAAACACACACACAAACACACACATTCCGCCAATGCATTTAAAAAAAAGAGGCGGGAAATGGTCAATGAAGTACAAACGAAGCATTGATTGCAACGCCCCTCGCGGATTCTCACAACGTCAGTATTGTAAATACGGACGACGCAAAACATCAAAGAAATGAAGGTTCAAATGATGTGTAATAATTTGTTTATTATTCAAACATATTTGGCAGTTTGGAACGAGGTGCATTGCCATATTTTTGTTGTTCAGCCAAATGCTGTCGTGCTGCCGCATCAGCCGCAGCAGCAGCAGCACTTGCTCTCGCCACTCTAACATCTTTATTAAAACCTGATGAAAATATAGCCTCCTCTCTCTCTATATCACGTATTCCATCCATCGAACAAGTTCCCCCGCTGGGCATGATGCGAACATTAGTTGTGTAGTGGGTTGCATGTCTACATTCCGACACCCTAACACATGGAACCATTCCATCAAATCCAAATTTGGTTAGTGATTTAAGTAAACACAGTCTTCTATTGTTGCAACTATAATATTCACCATTGTGATAAACTACTTCTAATGGAAACATGTCTCTAGGAAACCCTAAACGGTGTATCAAAATGTCTAAATCGAACCTATTTTTTTCTGGATTTTTTGTGGAAACGGTATGTATCCAATCTCGCATATTCGGTTGGGATGCATTTGTAAACGTAGGACTAATTGTCTCTTGTGTAAACCCCAAATGATTTACATGCATCGACACATGTGCACCTACTGGAATTTCTGGCAAACCTCCATGTTGGCGACGTGTTTGGCGTTGGCGGCGAAGGCGACGTGTTTGGCGACGGCGTCGTCCATGTTTTGTGTTTTTAGTTTTCATGTTCGTTAGTCGTTGTTATGCATTATGGCAATAATATTTTATGGATTAGAAAATATCATCAATGGATTGCAATTAGATTGCAATTAACTTAATTGGCCGCGGGATATCCCTGCATGAGCAGCTCGTTTTGGGTGATGACGGGGGAAATCATGCGCGCCTGCAGCTGATGGCGAGACAGGTAGTAATTCTTCAGGTCGCTGGTTTCGTAGCCGAAGGGCTGGCTGTTGTCGAGCACGCTGGCAAACACGTAAGGCACGTTAGGCTGCGGTTGCATCGGGTTGCTGGTGTTGTACACGCAGTTGCCGCACTGGTTGCACGCCTCCACCTGGTTTGCCTGCATGATTTGCGTGGCATTGTGTGTCAGATACTGGCGGTACTGAGAGTTGGACTTTACGCCGGCCTGTTCCTTAATGCGCTCGTTGATGACGGCGCCGGGCTGCCAATCGGCATAATTGCGCCCGTCGGCCATGATTGGCGGGAAATTGAAATGGATGTTGTTGGAACCGGCATAGCACGTTCCCCAGCTCATTTTATTTATGCGTAATCTGTGTAATGTATAATATAATGCTTGTATAATAATTATATTATATTATTTGATTATTTGTTTGGAATTGCATTGCATTCCTCATTCATTGCAATTGGGTTCTATCGCGGATTGTGGATTGGGATGGGGGCAGATGATAAACAACATGTGCGCATGATGCGTTCGGTGACGAGGTACGGGTCCAGATTGGCCGCGGGGCGTCGGTCTTCTAAATATCCGTGCCCCTGATTTGCAACGTGTCGGGGAATGCGGATGCTGCGCCCGCGGTCGCTGACTCCCCACGTGCACTCATGCATGGAACTGGTTTCGTGTAATCCCGTCATGCGATGCTCATTGTCTTCGCCGTAAACTGACATGTGCTCCGCGTGATTGGCCTGCAGTTTGATGCATGCCGTCTTAATTGCATCCATCGCACCGGTGGACCTTATCGCCTCCATTGTCGCATCGGTTGATTCGGACCTCCTCATTGTCGCCGTGCTAAAATTCGTATGTCCCCCTGACCCGTTCCAGGTGCGCATCGGTTTGGGGTGAAACGTGGCGCAGCATCCGTGCTCTTCGGTGATGCGGTGCAGAATGTAGCGCGCCATCCACAGCTGGTCCGACACTTGGAGTGCGGTCAAGGGGCCAACTTGGAACTCCCATTGCGATGCAGTCACTTCCGCATTGATGCCGCATATTTCAATGCCGGCATAAAGGCACGCCTGCAGGTGCTGGTCTGCGATTTTCCGTCCGAAGCAGCGGTCGCCGCCTACACTGCAATAATACGGGCCCTGGCCTCCGCACCCGGGATTGCATTGACTGGCCCACTGATACGGAACTTCCTTTGTGCGTTCAAACAGTATGTATTCTTGCTCAATCCCGAAGAGCGGTTTTTCTGCGGCACACGCGGTCTCGGTTTGCGCGCATCCGACGCGCGCATTTGTGGCATGTGGCGTGCCGTCTTTGTTGTAACAGTCGCAGAGCACTAGCCAGGCTTGAACCATTGCCGAGTTCATGCCCTTGTAAAACGGATTCAGGTAAAGCGCAACGGGGCGAATGAGCACGTCGCTGTCGGTTCCGGTGGCTTGCCCTGTGGACGAGCCGTCAAACGACCACTCCCAACGGCCGGGGTCGGTTATAACACACGAAATGCTTTCCTCCAGTTTTGCCACTCGGGTTTTGCTGCGCAAGCCGCCACCGGCATCGACCCACACGTATTCCAATATGTGCTTTATCATTTTGAGAGAAAATGAGGTATACAAATATGTGCGCTCATTCTTTTAAATTGTTATTGTTAGTTGGTTGATTTGATTATTGTAGAAGCTGAACGAGGTCCTTCTTTTTTAGTTTTTGAAGGTCGGCATCCTCACCACCCAAACCGCGTTCCTTGGCCACCTGACGCAACGCAGGCACCGACATGTTCGAATAATTCAATTGAATGGATTGGGGTGCCGCCTTCTTTGCATTGCTGGTGCCTTTGTCCTTGACATCCTTGTCCTTGTATCCAATTTTCAATTCAAACGGTTCCAACTCTTCAATCTCTTCGCTGTCAGACTCGCTCTCGGAATCGCTCTCGGATTCATCTGCTTCTTCGCCTCCCAATGCAGTCTTGTTGAGAGATATTATTTTTTTTGTATCATTCTCATCACATGCAACCTCCTCCACTGCATCAAGGTCAATGGCAGCGGCATCAATGTGGATGTGCTTTTTCTGTGATTCGTACCATTCATGTAGTGAATCCGGTTGATGAATTTCGTCTCCAACGGACCACTTTTCTGATTTGGAAGTCTTGTCGGAACTTTGGTCAGAACTTTGGTCGGAACTTTGAGACTCGTCGGAATCAGACTCTGACTCGGAATCCGAACTCACTTCAATCAGCCCGCTTTCGGTAACAGTGATTTCCTTGTGCCATTGTTGCTGCTGCTGCTGTGGTTGTTGCGGTTCTTGTTCTTGGCATTGTTGCGATTGTTGCGCATGATGCTGCTGTGCTTGTTGTTGCATGATGCTGCGCGCAATGAATGATTGCATGACGCGCGCCTGTTCCATCTGCGATTGCTCAATGACCGAAAGGCGCTGTTTGAAATAGTAAAACACCCCGTAAGAAATGACTGCGCATATCGCTAAACTCACAAATATGGTGGTTGCAACTGAAAACGAAGAGCCAGAACCAGACATTGTGTGTATGATTTAGTAATTGATTAATATTTAATATGTCTTACATTCAAATAATAAATAAAATATGGCTGAACGAACGAACGAAATGGAATAATTCATGCATTCACATTCAAAGACTGCTTAAAATGCGGCGCGTGGCGTCAACGATGGATGCGGGATACTGCAGGTCATACAGCACCTTGATGCCGCCCTTGATGGTCGAAATGCCGGGACTAAGCGTGTATAAGTATTTGAAGTCGAAGTTGCCGCGGTCAGCCACTTCCATGTGCAAATTCTGGATTTTATTGTATGTGTTGGATTCCGAATCTGGATTCGAAGATGAATTATTGTCGATTTTCTCTCGTTTGTCTGATTCTGATTTTGGTTTTTCTTTTGAGTCAGAAGACTCTTTTTCAAAGAGTTTGCAAAGCTGGATGTAGTGCGTGGTCAGCATGAAGTCCACATTGTCGTGTTTTGCGAGGTGCATGATGTAGCCATACGCGCTGGCAATGGCTTCGTAGGGGTTTGTGCCCGAATACAGCTCGTCGAATATGCAGAAGTGCCGTACCGGGGGGCTTTGCCCCCCAGTCAGTTTATCCAGAATCTCTTTGCACCGCCTGGACTCCGCCTGGAACAAGCTGTCCCGCCCCGACGTGTCGGGAATGTTGAGGTAGCTGTGCAACTGATGGTAGGGGCAGATGCGCGTGCCCGCCTCGTAGAACCCGTATCCCAGTTGCTGCGAAAACAGGATGTTCAGCATTGTCATTTTCAGAATGGTGGTTTTTCCGGACGCGTTCGGACCCGTAATGACCAGCCGCTTGTCCAATGACACCGTGTTCTTCACAGGCGTGGATGCATCCAGTTCTAATTCGTTGATTGCAGTTGCAACGTAATACCCGTTGACGATTTTGCTGCTCTTATTGCTGTCATTGCTGTCATTGGTTGCGTCTTCTTCTTCTTCTTTCTTCTTCTTCTTGTCCTTCTTTTTGCTGTCCTTCTTTTTGCTGTTCTTATCGACCTCGTCGGATTTGGATTTGGAAACAAACTCGCACGCAGACACGCTCTTGTTTTGAACCAGTTCCGCGAAATGCGCCATGTGTTCCGCATACGCGTTGAACCCGAAACTGTACTGCATGCACGCCGCAATCCCCGTATCCGAAAACACCGCATAGTACTGCTGCATCACGTAGCCAATTTGCAGGCACTTCTTCGCCGTCAGCGCCGGCGGGTCAATGCGGTCCAAAGCCGCCACCATGCGCTCCAGCTGCTCCCGATTACGGTCCAAGTCCGACACAAAGGGACCAAATGTATCGCCAGCGACACGCGCATGGCCCGCAAATTCGCGCATTCGCGCAATGGTCTCATCCGCATAGGCGCGAATGGCGGCCAGGTCTTCGTGCACGAGGAACGTGTTGCGGTAAAATCGGTGGCAGGAGACCACGTTCTGATACATTTGCACGACGTAGAACACGACGGACACCAGGATGTAGATGCGCTTGTCCCAGCTGACGGAGCTCATGTCAAACAGGAGTTTGCCGATGGCGTGCTGCGACAGCATCATTTTTATGATGCCGAAATAGGTGAGCATCGTGATGGGCACGCCCTGCAGCTTCAGGAGGAAAAACGGCACGATGAGCATGATGACGGGCATTAAAAAAGAGAGAACGGGCGAGAAGAGGTTGTACATGCTGTAGCACTGCAGGAACGTGGGGGAGCGGTTCAGCATGTCGAGCGGCGCGTAATCAATGTAGTTGAATTTGTCGCGGAACCCGGCGTCGGTTTTGATGCGGGTCCAAATGGACTCAACGCGACCATGATCCGATTTTTGTTCCTGATTCTGAGTTTTAGAAATGGAGGCAATGAAGCGCTGCGTGTCCTGCAAATGCGGCACGCTGGTTGTGAACTGCTTGGCCCACATGCCGAGGTAGCGCTTGGCAAATGCGGACTGCGGCTGAAACACGTGGGCATACATGGGTTTAGCATTGGACTCTGCGGTCCCAGTATTGACTTGCTTGGTGCATTCAATGAGCTCCAGGTCGGATAACACGCTCTTGTCAATGGAACACAACTGATCGTTGGGCAAATACTCCATTGGCAGCCTAAACGTCGTATCCAAATGGGTTGGATTTACAGGCAGGGCTTCTACTGCTTCTACTGCTTCTGCTTCTGTTTCTTCTTCGTCATCTTGATCTTGTTTCTCTGGTTGCTGTTGTTGTTGCCGTTGTTTTTGGGCTTGAATTTTCGCTAAAAGGTGCTCTATCATTTGTTTTTAATAACTATAACAAATGATAGAAGATAATGCATTGAATAATACGAAATGAAAAGAGAATGAAAGGGAATTTAAAGATCATTTGCTGATGCTGATGATGATGCTGATGGCGGTGCTGATGGCGGTGGACCATCCATTGGCGTCAGCAGTCCACTCATTCTGCCGGCAAGAGCATCCATTCCGGGTGATGATGGTCTCATTGCTGCTGCCTTTTTTGCTTGAATCAACAACGTAGGAATCTCCACAGTGCCAAATAATATTATCTCGTTATCCAACCTGTTTAACTCGGCAATGTTAGAACCATTTGCTGATAATTGGGTTTTATAATACTCAATTCGTCCATTCAATGGTTCTTTCTCTGTAGGTGAAAGGACACTGTCTGGTTGTGCGGCAATTAATTTAGTAGCTGATTCGAGTCTTCTAATGCTTGAGGTTAAAAATGATCTTGCTTTTCTTGCGTCCATTTTAGCTTGTAGGGCAGGATCAATTTTCTCTTCTGGTAATACTTGTGGAAACAATGCTAAAATGTTGGATTTAAGGGTTGCTGGCATGTCCAAATCTTCATACTGTTTACGTGCGTGAGCAAATCTATCCTTGTCGTTGGCACAATCATTTGCATATGTTGCAATACTTTTAATAATTGGAAGGATCTGTGAATCCAACTGGTAATTGACCCTAGTGTCGCCGGATGTCTCAGTCGCAGATGTTATGTCCAAATATTTTGTTATACATGGAATTGTATAATCGAATTCGCCTGTTGTGTGGATGCTTAGGTCATGTTGATTTTCGTTAGCATATCTAGTCATTGCACAATATGACATTGCATCGCGCTTCAATACATATTTAACAGTTAACTTAACACCAGGACCAGGAGTGAATATCAATTTAAAAACTGGATTTTGGTCTGAGTTGAGTTCAGGGGGTATATCTACTTCAGTAGATGAACCCAGACTGAGTGTGTGTGGTTTTTTTTGGAAAAACAGCGTCATTGATTTCCCTACAATTTTCAACGCAAATGCGGTCCGAGGCTCCTCCTTGGGCGGCTCAGCCTCAGCGGGATATAAGCGGTCAAAAAGTTCTTGCCTTCTATGGTCTGATTTAGTTGCTGCCGCAAAGTAAACAAATTGACCTGGGGTAAGTTCAAGTTCATTCATTTTTTCATCACTTATGATGCCTCCAACCTCCTCCTGGTTTATTTTCGAAAGAGCCCTAATTTTGGCATTTGTTCTATTCAATGCAGCCTGAATTTTTTCACCATACTCCATTTTTGAACGGTCAGACAAATAATCAATTAATTCATACCTTCCATTTCCCAAATGAAATGTGTTATATTTCTTAAAATAATTCACTTCAATTCCATCAAAGGGGGTCGGCGACTCGGTGGTCCCCTTTTCGTTTAGTTTGGAGCCCGTGAATAATTTTACCGCTCCAAGTATCGCCTGCATCCCACCTTGGTGCCTTCTAGTGATTCTATTGTGATTGCGTTTGTGATGGTGTTTTGTTTTGCGGCCATGATGTGATTGCCTTTTTTTGCTTCCAGCGCGCCTAATGCGCCTAACACGCCGTGTTGCCATTTTATCTCTCTAAATGACTTTATTTATATAAACCATACAGATAAAATAATAAATCATTGCAATAAATGGTTGCAATAAATGGTTGCAATAAATGAGTGTGGACAATTCAATTAGTAAGATTCCAGCAACTGCGTCATGCTTTTTTGCATCATGTAAAACGAGAGGCCGAACATGGCGCTCGTGGCAATCAACCCGGTCAAATTGGCATTTCCGTCCGCATTGAACAAAGCCGATGGCAGGTATCGGAACATGTATCGTTTGACTGCCGGCAGTTGAAACGCGAAGTAGAGAATGGCCAGCAGGAGCGGCGACTGCACTTCCTCGTAAAAGACTTCTAAAGCATCGGCACGATTGGACCCGCGCGTGTTTTGATGCATGACGCGCTCCAGCGTGGAACTCGTTTCATGGTCCTGAATGTAGTCGACGTGCCGTTGCGGTTGCGGAACATACGTGGGCTGCACTTGCGCATCCTGCATCATGCCGGTGGTGTCGCGCGGAATGTCGCGGGACGGGAGAGCGGTCATGCCCGTCATGCTGGCGCGCTGCACCCCACTCACCAATTCGTTCATTAGCTTTTGATTGGCTTGTTGGCTTGGATTGAGTGGCGGACCTTGTTGTTGTTGCTGCTGCTGCTGTTGTAATTGCTGTTGTGGTGGAGGCGCTAAATCAGGCACATTGGGTGAATAAGACATGGCTCCAGGTTCTGTTTTTTGAATGACGATGTTCTGATTCTGGGTGTTGGCATTTTGGCCGGATGCTGTGGGCAAATCATCAATGCTGGTGGTGTCGCTCATCGTGGATTATTTATTGAGTATGTCTTTTAGGTATTGCACTTAATGTATTGCACTTAATGTATTGCACTTTATCTATTGCATAGATTCATGTTTTCACAGTATAACGCAATTTTCCTAAATCATTATCAAATGAAACTTGAAACATTCATTGTTTTTAAAACAATGAACATCGACAAATGTTCAAAAAAGTGGTTTGTGCAGGTTCACGTTATCATCTCTTTTCTTTCCCACTATCAGTCTTTCCTTTCTTTATGATTTCGTGAATATGCATCAGTGCATCAGTGCATGCGCATGCAATGTGATTGTGATTGAAGCGAAACGGTGTTCGCCGGACTGCAAGCCCCTCTCTCGCTTGCAGACGTCCCGGTCAATATGGTTTGCAGAACCCAACTGAATGTAAATTCATGAACCTACCCGAATCCAACTGAATGAAGAACGGGTTTAACCCGGGTCCATACCCACTCTCTTTTGCGTCATTGAGCCAGACGTCAGTGCCATGTAAAGCGACAAAAATGTAAAAAATACCGGCGGTAGGTTTCGATCCTACGTCCTCAGAGTTATGAGCCCTGCGCGCTTCCTCTGCGCCACGCCGGTAATGTGATACCGTGTTTAGAGTCTGCCGGAGAAGACTAGTGGCTTCTGCAAAGCCACCGAAGTGTAGAATACCCGCAACTGGTTTTGATCCAGTGACCTCAGGGTTATGAGCCCTGCGCGCTGCCTCTGCGCCATGCCGGTAATGTGTTTCCGTGTTTAGAGTCTGCCGGAGAAGACTAGTGGCTTCTGCAAAGCCACCGAAGTGTAAGAATACCGGAGATACGTTTCGATCGTATGACCTCAGGGTTATGAGCCCTGCGCGCTGCCTCTGCGCCACCCCGGTTAAGTGATACCGTGTTTAGAGTCTGCCGGAGAAGACTAGTGGCTTCTGCAAAGCCACCGAAGTGTAGAATACTGGCAACAGGCATTGATCCTGTATCTCGGAACCCAAGGTGAACCGTGTGCTGCCGCTTGCACCATGCCGGTCATGTATTGCTGTTTAACGTCGCACATAGCTATGACGGGAAAGGTGAGGAGTTAGACAGTTTTCTCAGAGAGACGAGACTTTGCACGCTGCCGATGTACCCCACTTGTTGAAGAGGCTGAGTTTGACGTCACAAGCGATTGACGGGTCGCTTCTGTAAAGCGACCGAAGTGTAAAGAATACCGGCGACCCGTTTCGATCAGGTGTCCTCAGGGTTATGAGCCCTGCGCGCTTCCGCTGCGCCACGCCGGTAACAATGTTGGTTACTGCGTTTTACGTCCAGCTTGACGGGTCGCTTCTGCAAAGCGACCGAAGTGTAAGAATACCGGCGACACGTTTCGATCGTGTGACCTCGGAGTTATGAGCCCCGCGCGCTACCTCTGCGCCACACCGGTTAAGTGATACCGTGTTTAGAGTCTGCCGGAGAAGACTAGTGGCTTCTGCAAAGCCACCGAAGTGTAATGATAACCCCCGACCAGTTTCGATCTGGTGGCCTCCGGCTTGTAATGCGATAACCATCAATCGTTCGGACTTTATGCAAAGTCTAATGGAGTGACCGACGATGTTTTTACGGCGCGCTTCCTCTGCGCTACAGGGGTGTTTTTTTTCCGCAGCGGGAGTTGAACTTGGGACCTTCGGGTTAGGAATCAGGCTTCCAACCACTAGACCACGCGTCCATCTCGAACTGCTTGAAATTACATGCCACCGAATCGGTATACTAACATGTCAACAAATCCAAAAAATGCATACAGACGTCATGCATCATTCCTTAAAGCGCAACGTCCACCCGTGAAGCATCGCATTTACTGCTATTGACATTGTACGTAAAACATTTGCCGTCGTATTTGAACGTGAACTTTTTGGTTTCCGCCATGTCGGGCGCCTTGAACACCATGCAATTGCGCCCGTGGCACGTCTTCCTAAACAAGCTAGAAAGACCCAGACCCATTATTATTCCGAAGATGACCCGGCTTGCGGAAGAATGAATGAAGTCATGAAGTTGCATTATTTTAATGCTAAATGTTTAAGTTGTTTTATAACTATATTTTATTTTTTGCAAAAGGACCTGTTTTAATCGCGCCAATGTTGATCACGTAACTTGGAACATTTTGTTTGTTTTCTAAATAGGTTGCAACGATGCGATGAGCCCCATCAAGCAATGTGTATTCTCCATTTTTAAATGCGATCCAGACAGGTTTTACATTGCAATTAGTTTGAATCAACGTTGCATGATATGACACCGAATCCAAATCGGTTTGCCCCCTTGGCCGGTCGTCTTCGGGGTATGGGTTTTTCGAGAGACGCATCGGATTAAAATTATGCAATTCTTTGCAGTTTGATAACGGAAAATTGACAAATGTGCGATTAAAAATGTGATTGCGACGTGCTGTTTCCAATGAAGAAAACATTCCGATGTGCAATGATGTTTTCACCGAGTCGTTCATGTCATCCATCAATGTGTCCTCCATTTGTGTTATGTTTGTTGCATATTTCACACATTTTAAATTTAATAATCTCACGTTTGCATGGGAATGGTTTTCAGGTCGTCGTCATTGGCGGGGCAGGCCTTCTCCTCCTGTTCAAACCGGAAGCAGTTGTGCGCCTTGTCGCGGAAGTTGAAGTAGGATTCATTGTCCTGCGTGGGATAAACGGTTACCACGCGCTGAGTGGGGAGAGAAATGTAGATGTAAAACACGCCGATTGCGAAACTGATGATGAATGCCGGCCATGAAATGTTGTTTAATATGGACATTGTTTTGAAGAATTTTATGGGATACATTGCATGCACATTATATTTTTCACTTGGATTTCTCTCGTTCCTTGGCCCGTTCCTTGGCCCGTTCCTTGGCTCGTTCTCGGCTCGTGTGTTTGGTGGTGGGCACGCCGTTGTCCACAATGAACTCAATGAGCTCGTCCTTGCCGGTGTCAGGGTCATCCAGATTCGCCACTTCATACACGTCGCCCGTAATTTTCTCCTGGTCCTTGGTCCAGTTAAAAATGTACGCGGCAAGTTGGTCCTTGCGCTTGCGCGCCAGCCGTTCGCGCAATTGTCGATTTCGCGCCTCCACCGTTATGCTCGGCACGTCAATCTCAAATTCCAGCTGCTCCAGCGTGTACGGTTTTTGCACCAAATGAAAGACACCGGCGTCATCCTTTTCCACGGCGGAATACACGTATTTTTTGTCCATGCGGCTCTCGTTCAGCGGCACCATGCGACCAACGTAGAGCGCCACCGCGTCTCTGATGAAGGATTCCGCGTTTGGATTTTCACCCATTTTCACCATTTCCTTAAATTGCTGGACCACCTCATAAAACTCGACCGTGAGCGCCTCCACTTCTTCGCGGCGTTCCGGATTGCGCACCACGTCTAAATACTTTTGACGAAACCCACCGTACAGGTCCAGCGCCTGGTCCAGAGCCGCGCGGTCCGTTTCAAACTGGCGCAGCGCCTCTTCCTCGGTGGAATAGTTGAACAGGAGGTCCAGCTTGGTCTTGATGATGTGGTCCTTCAACACGTCGGCGTTGTGCAGCGACTCATTTGCCAGCTGCTCCACACTCACGAATTTCCCTTTCACGATTTCAATGTTGAGGGCACAGGGCTGCGACCGATTGCCGCATTGTGCGCGCAGCATGCCGTCCTCATTCGTGAAGTGGGTTCCGCCACTTTGACCGCACGCCACGCACTTGCGGTTGCGCTTAATGCGCATGATTTTAGCACGTTTCTGTTGCATGTTCAGGGTGTCCGATTTTTGAACGGCGTTCTTTTCTTCTTCATATCTCTCGTCATACCGATGCTTGTAGCTGTAATACTCGTTCAGCGCATCCACATAATCGGCTTTGCTCACGTTGGTTATCGCTTGTCCATGGGTCTGTTTCGGTTGTGGGGTTTCGGGTTGTTCCATAACTGGTTCGGTTCTTATTATATATGTTGCACATTATTTATGCGCGCATAACCAATCCGAAATCCGATTCCTATAAAAAGATTTTGCGTTGTTTGATGAGTTCCACTTCCGGAACCTCCCATTTAGGAAGACCCGTTATGAAGTTGCCGCGAGATGCAGCATGATTGACTGCATTCACCATCCGCAATTTAGAGAGAATGTATTCCTTCTGTTTTTTTTTAATTTCAATTTGCTGCTCAGGGGTCGGTTTACTGCTGCGCTTGTAATACAGCAGCGCGCCTAAAATCAGGACGAAAACCCCCAACATGCATGCATTGAACACGGCGTTGTGATACTCCTCCCGCAGGCGGTTGCACTCCTTTAACACCCCTCCAAAAAAGTATTTGACACCGGGTTCAATGAGGGAAGGGGATTGGGCATAATGAGAAGAAGGAGGTGGCATTCTTACATAATGCCATTAAAAATTCAAATTAATTTATACACAATGTTTATATTGTGTATCTCTAAACATCATACAAATCATACAAATCATCATAGAAATTATACAAATTGCATAATATGGCTGACACACCCCCTCCCGCTGCAACGGCATCCCCGAATGGTTCATGGCATCTCATGGTGTATAGCATTGTTTCAGCGGGTTATTTGTGGATTGAATACAAAAACAACACGTCCACTGCAGCCAAGCCCGAAACCAATGGCATTCCCATAACCTCCATCATATTTTTGACCAGCATTTGGTTGATTCAATACATCATGGTGTTCGTGCTGTTGAATCAACAATGCAACACTCCGAATTACGTGTTGGCGCTGTGGTCCTCGTTTGCCATGTGGTTTGCGATGTTTGTGCCCATGTTCATGTGCATGGAATACATGTACACGTGGTTGCAGCCGTTTGCCAACACGTTTGGATACTGGGTAAACAAAATGTCTGGATTGGCATCCTTCATGAACGACACATTGAAAAGCAAAGTCAATGACCCCGCCGACAAAATTCAAAAATATTTAGACTACATGAAAGAGGACCCGTGGGCGCTGTTCAGCATGCTAACCATGTCCGAACACGCGCCACCGAATGTTAAGGCCGACTTGAAATTCGAAGAATTAAAGGCCGGCGGATATTTGCAAGACAGCAGTGATACCGCCAAACAAACGTTTGTGAATTATGTGTATGCAAAGGAAAGCGTCGCCAAATTCGTGTTTTACATACTCACGTTGAATTTGATGACGGACCTGACCGCCATCATTGCACTGGAAAATTCGCCATGCGCCGTAAACCTAGATGAATTGAGCAATGCTCCGCCACCCAAAACTCCCGCCACGCAACCCACTAAAAAACCTGCAACCGTTTACAAAACATCCGAATAAACAATAACCATGAATCATGCATGAACCATGAATCATGAACCGAACCAGGGTTATGTTCTACCAACCAATTAGCGGAGTGGATGCGTACAGCACAAGCAAATAAGAGAGAATTGCGACCACAATGGCAACCAACCATGCCGGAACCACCGTTTTTCGCTGGAATCCGATGCCGAACTGGCGCAAACTGCCGTCATCGTTGTACATGAATCGGGGCTTGAATGAGTGGATGGCTGCAAATGCCGCTAAAAACACCAGAATGGAAAAGGACGTGATGTGCCGTTTAATGAAGAACTGGTTGAACTGCAGGTCCATCGTGGTTTAGGTTTAATTATCAATTATAATATTACAATATTGAAATATTATAATCCGTTTGAATGCGCGCGCAATTTAATTTATTTTTTCTTTAAGTTGGACAATGGGTGCCATTGCCCATCAGCGCTGTCTTGATACTGAAAATGCGGGTCGGACCAAACATTGGTGGAGGATGATGAATCCGTTGACAAAACCTCGTTGCAATGCAGGCGGGCAAACTGGCGCAACGTGTCAAATGCCACGCCATCCGACGTTCGAATGATGCGATTGGTTTCAGAGTCGAACGTGGCAAACCATTTGTCTGACAAAACCATGTGCCGAAGCAGCATGCCATCCTTTAAGTGCTTGAGCTGATTTTGTTTGCCAACGCTGCGACCCGGTTTAAGGCCGTTGTTGCTCTGGCCACTGTTGTTGCCGTTGTTGCTCTGGCTGCTGCTGTTGTGGCTGCCATTGCTGCACACGCTTTCGGTGTCATCGTCATCATCATCATAGCTGTGCACTGGATATGTGTCTGCTAACTGAGTTGGTTCTGGTTCTGCCATTAACTGAGTTGGTTCCGGTTGAGCCACTTGGCATTGGCATTGGCATTGGCATTGGCACTGGGATTGTTGCATTCTAGCAACTGCAACCGCCTCTTTCACGTAGACGGTCCCGTGATACCAAATGCAGTCGCATGACTCAAACACGCTGGACATTGGGACCATTGTCGATGGCGTTGTGAACCATTGCGGCAGAAACCCGCTAAATATCGATGTGGAACTTGGTCCATGATTTTTTTTCTGGAAAACATGAAAAAAATTTTTATATGATGATGGGGGTGATGTGAACTGCGGTTTTTTCACGCCTTTTGAAAATGAATGCAAATATGAATGATGATGATGCGACGGCATAATTGATTTGTTTATTGTTAATTTAAAATCATTGCGTTTTCTTTATGTGTTTATTTGGGTTATAAATTAGTTTTTCACGCGTTCATGCGCATTCTGGGAACATATTGTCGGAGCGAAATGACATCACGCTGCTCATGCATGACAATGATCTGCGTTTCATGGGACCACTCGGGTTGCATGTATCCGGTGTCATTGTCCCAGCGGTCAACCAATTCTCGGAAAACAAACCACGATATGCCCTGAAACATGGGATGCGGCATTCTTATGTCTTCAATGCGTCCAAACTTGTAGCGAAATGCACGCGATGCGTCGCGCAGTTCAATCACGTAATGGCAGTTCAAATTCTGGGTGCCAACTTCAACCCAATTGAAATCCGACTCTCGGTTCGGAACGGTGCGAAGATGGGTGATTCCCGTGTAAGTGCACATCGGATTGGCGAGACAATGCTCTGACGCATGAATGTCCACGAGGCGCATCATGTGGTCGTGCATGAACTCTTCATCCTGGGTCAAATCCATTTCTTCGAGCGTCATTCTGGTTTGTTCCTGTTCCACTTGATGCGACATTTCAAATGCCTCTGCTTCTTCTGCATCTGCTTGTGCCGCATCTGCTTGTGCCACTGGGTCGTCGTCCTGACACAATGGCGCCCGACACATTGGACACGTTCCAGCTGGGTTCGCCTTGTACCATTTCAGCAAACATGATATGCAGAATAAGTGCTTGCACCGGGTGTATGCATGATTGGCGCCGACTGGCAGCGAATTGCTGCACACAGTGCATTCTCCAACGATTTGCTTATAGTCTGTCATGTTTGATGTTGCTGTTGCGGTTGCTGTTGCCGTTGTCTGAAATTCAATTTTTATGGTTTTCGCTTGAAAATTAGTTTAAACCCAAGTTTATTAATGTTATGAATAAGCATACAAATACATTGATTTTGCATCCAATTTCTCTCTTCGTCCCAACATGACAACGCCATTTGAATTGATGTATCGCAAGAATAAACACCCGCAGCTGTTTGAAGCTTTAGAGAATGCCAAAACCGGGCTGCACAATTTGCAAAACTACATTCCATTGTATTGTCGCTTTTTTTCATTGTCGGAATCAAATCACAACGCCGTAAATTTAAACCATCGGTATCATGCAACCACGGTTGTGTCCGGCGACAACAAAAACACGGTCATTGCCACGCTCCACTCCAATTCGGAGGATGAAACGATTGTAAAAACCCCGATGTTCATTAAATATTCGCCCCTGCTTGACCCCATTAAATATTTGTCCGGAAAGTATGACATGGCGGCAGATGATTTGTTTTCGATTCCGAAGTACAATTCAAATGATGCAACTGATAATGCAACTGATGCTGCCGTGCAATCAGTTCATCAAAAAAAAATGCACGACGTCAACAATTCGTCGTATGTTGATTCATTTTTCACGTATTTGACCAGTCAAGTGCTGCACACGCACGGGTTTGTGCACGGGCTTGATTTTTACGGGTCTTATTTAGCCAACCAAGACGAGTTCACAGTAAACATTTATGACGAAATTGATTATTTTACCACATGCGACTTTTTTTTGAAAAACCGGAATGAATTGTTTCGCCTGGATGAAACCCCAATCGACTTTTTTGACTCGGCATCAAGACACGGCAGCGGTGGTGCTAAAAAACCCAATGTGTGCATTGGCGAAGAGCTGGACACGGAACAATTGGATTTGAATTCGGATTCACTGGACAGCGCATTTGACGGGCTGTTTTATACACCACACGATAGTACATTGGAAATGAAATTGGAAGAGTGCTTGGAGTGCTTAGAACCAGAAC
>Ga0114975_10001331_pt1 | contig 17703 bp, 15 predicted proteins | sample S_130626_EF_Meta_FD_87031 | JGI IMG/M metagenome (GOLD analysis project Ga0114975, IMG submission 87031) | Freshwater microbial communities from Lake Simoncouche, Canada to study carbon cycling - S_130626_EF_MetaG | ecosystem: Environmental > Aquatic > Freshwater > Lake | place: Lake...
ATTGTGTTCTCCTGACTTTATTTTTTAACTTAGGCAAATTTTTCGATTTGACACATAGTGGTTTTAGTCTCTTGCATCATCGTTACCTGGTCATAACCATAAGTAGTCGCAGTATTCACTGCCTCACCTAGGACGACTGGGGCAGCGCCTTCTGGGTAATATTTACGCATGTCTGTACCCTGCCACCATCCAGCGAAGTGGAATGGTACGAATGCAGTTCCTTGGTCAACACGCTCAGTCACCATTGCGCGAACTTTGATCTTGGCTCCAGTTGGAGATTTCACCCATACATAATCCCAGTTCTTAATGCCACGAGCTGCTGCTGCCTTAGGATTGATCTCCACGAAGTTTTCTTGTTGCAACTCAGCCAACCATGGGTTGGAGCGAGTTTCGTCTCCACCACCCTCATATTCAACCAAACGACCTGAGGTCAGAATAATTGGGAACTTCTCGTATAACTTCTCACTCAAGTTTTGATCTTGAACAGTCTTATAGAGTGTTGGTAAGCGCCAGAAATTCTTTCTATCTGCAGACGTTGGATACTTACGCATCATTGCAGCATTAGTACTGTAGAGCGCTTCACGGTGAACTGGAATTGCATCTGGGAAATTCCAAACAATTGCACGAGCTTTCGCATTGCCAAATGGATGACAGCCGTTCTTCATCACAACCCGCTGAATACCGCCAGACAAGTCGGTCTTCCAGTTCTTTCCTTCAGCAGCTTTTTGCTCATCTTCAGTTAACTGATTCCACCAGCCCAGTTTTTTCACGAGAACGTGATCAAACTCTGGGTAGCCGGTCTTGATCGCGGAACCCTTTGAGTAAGAGCCATCCTCAGCCAATAAGGTCTTACCATCTTTCTCAACACCAAAGTTTGCGCGGAAGTTACCACCACCCTCCATCACACTCTTACTAGTGTCATAGAGATTTGGTGAGCCTGGATGCTTGATCGCGGCTGTTCCATAACAAGGCCAAGGCAAACCGTAGTAATCACCAGTTGTGTTGTAGCCAGTTACCGGATCAATACCACCGCGTGACTTCAAGGTCTTTGGATCAAATGTTGCAACCATTCTCATGTGAGCCTTCAAGCGCTCTGGAGTTTGACCTGTGTAACCGATAGTCCATACAGAACGATTAATCTCACGCAAGATGTCTTCAATCTGAGGCTCTTTCCATTGCTTACCAGCAAATTTAGTGCTGAGCATCTTATAGTTCTTTGAAAGCTCTTCACCGAAACCGAGACGATCAGCAAAAGCTTGCATGAGCACATGGTCAGGAACAGACTCAAACAATGGATCAATAACCTTCTCGCGCCACTGCAAAGAGCGATTAGACGCAGTTGCAGTTCCGCAGGTCTCAAACTGAGTTGCGGCAGGCAAGAGGTACACGTTGCGATTCTTGTTGACTGTCTGACCTTCTGCTGGAGGCATTGCAGCCATTGCAGCAGTTGCACTTGGATATGGATCAACTACTACGAGCAGATCTAAAGTATCCATCGCACGCTTCATATCGAGGCCACGAGTTTGTGAGTTAGGAGCATGACCCCAGAAGAACAGGCCTTTAACGTTCGTTTGCTGATCAATCATGTCGTTCTTCTCAAGAACGGCATCAACCCAACGAGACACGGTTGTTCCAGACTTCTCCATCATGTCTGGTGCATAGCGGCCTTTAATCCAGTCGTAGTCAACATTCCATACTGCTGCGTAGTGCTTCCAAGAGCCAGCAGCCAAACCATAATAACCAGGTAAGGAATCAGGATTAGGACCTACGTCAGTTGCACCTTGAACGTTATCGTGACCGCGGAAAATATTAGTACCGCCGCCAGACTTACCAACGTTGCCTAGGGCCAACTGCAAAATGCATGAGGCACGCACCATGGAATTACCAATGGTGTGCTGTGTTTGGCCCATACACCAAACTACAGTACTAGGGCGATTCTTAGACAAGGTTTCAGCGACTTTATACATTTCTGCTTCTGGAACACCGCAAGCCTCTTCAACGTTTGCAGGAGTCCACTTTTCCATCACTTCCTTGCGGATCTCATCCATACCGTAGACACGGTCGTTGATGTACTTCTTATCTTCCCAGCCATTTTTGAAGATGTGATACAGCACGCCAAACAAGAAAGGAATATCAGTGCCCGAACGAATACGAACGAACTGATCTGACTTAGCAGCAGTACGGGTATAGCGTGGGTCAACCACAATCACTTTGCAACCATTTTCTTTTGCGTGCAACATGCTCAACATAGAAACTGGGTGAGCCTCTGCAGCATTTGAACCAATGTACATGGCTGCTTTAGAGTTCATCATGTCGTTGTAGCTATTGGTCATCGCGCCATAGCCCCAGGTGTTTGCTACACCGGCAACTGTGGTTGAGTGACAAATACGAGCTTGATGGTCTGTATTGTTAGTACCAAAGAAAGAGACCCATTTACGCAGTAAATAAGCCTGTTCATTATTGTGCTTAGATGAGCCAATGAAATACATAGCATCCGGAGAAAATTTCTCACGAATACTCTTCATTTGCGCAGTAATTTCAGTAAGTGCTTGGTCCCAAGAAATACGCTGATACTTTCCATCAACTAATTTCATCGGATAACGTAAACGATAGTCGCCGTGACCATGTTCGCGCAATGAAGCACCTTTGGCGCAGTACGCACCCATATTGATTGGTGAATCAAATACAGAATCTTGACGAACCCAAACGCCATTTTCAACAGTAGCATCTGTAGCACAGCCTACTGAGCAGTGGGTGCAAATCGTTCTCTTAACTTCAATCTTGCCTTTGCCATCCAGCATTGCCTTGCTAGGCTCTGCTGTTGCCTTTTGCACGAATGTTAACTGGCTAGCAGCAATACCGGCCCCAACGCCGACTCCCGAACGCTTCAGAAAAGTTCGGCGATCCATGGTGGGCACCGCTGCTTTTAAGCCACGGGATAAGCTACCAATCAAATGTGATGTGGAGCGACTGCTTTGTGGGGTGTTGGATTTACGAGTCAGACTCATATGTTGTCCCTGAGAAAGTTTTTTATTTATTTGTTAATAGTTAAATCAATATCTAACGGCATTCGCTATTTAAAGCATGGTGCTTTCGTAATACTTACGCATATGCGCTGTAATTTGATGCCCTTCATCTTTGGCCTTTACAGTGCTACCAATTTCTTGAATGACAGCTTTGCCAATAGAGGTTTGTGATGCAACCGCAACAGCACCAACAGCTGCACCTGCACCTACAAAAAACTTGCGACGAGATGGTTTGTTTTGTTCGCTTAAAGCAACTGTCGATTTTGTGCTCATGGCATGCTCCTATTTAATTATTCTTAACCTCGTGTGAGTGTAATTGGTAATTGCATTTTTGACATATAGAGATACAGATTTAGTTATGAGGCATCAGGGTAATCCCTTTGATGCGTTGCAGCATCAAATCATGTCAAAGCTCTGACCCTCAATTGCCAGAAACTCTCTAGTGAGCGCAGCGACTGGATGGTAGAGATGCATCTCTGGAATCGCATCAATGGCATTACATAAATCTTCGTACCAAGGACGAATATGGTCATTGAAAAAAACCCTTTGGTTTGTGAGGTTAGATATCTCTACATCATCGCCGGCAATCAGATAGCGCATCACTTCACAAAGTGCTGAAATGTGATCCTCAGTCTCGGTGACATCTTTAGCAGCTTCAAGTCCAAATGCGTCTAAAGCCCTGCGAATATTAACTAGAGGTTTCTCATTGAGGTGGCCCGCCATATAGAAGGATCCATTAGGAACAATATTGGGCTTGCCAACACTAATGAAATTCAGATCAAACTCCTCCCGCCAAGCCTTAGCTGAATTATTTTTTGCCACCTCAACCAGATCCATCCAGGCTTTAGCTAAGGGCGCTTCATCAGCAGCATCGTGTTGATCGGCTGTGGCAGTAATTTGATCTAAAAGCGCTTGATCTGGTGGCAGATGAAAAAATCTTGCGATTAAGCCATAGAGGTCAGCCCTAGCCAAATCCTCTGGCAAGCCCACATCCCCTACTTCAGTTGATTGGCTATCTTTTGCCGCTTCTTTTGAGATGTCGCTCATGTTTCTTTCTTCACCATATCAACCACTCGACAATCACTACACATCTTGAGTCTATCCATCGCAGCGCCAGCAAAGGCGCCGTGGGTACCCAGCTTCGTCAACATCAGATCCACCATCTTTAAGGTTCCAAAAGATTTTCCGCAACTGATGCAATTAAAAGCTTGGGTCTCATTGAGGGTTGTTCTTTGTTTACGCTGCTCAACAGTCTGCAAGCGAGGATTGAGAGTCAAGGCTTTCTCGGGACAAGTCTGAACACAAATGCCACATTGAACGCACTGCTTTTCAATAAAGGAGAGAATCGGTTCATCTGGGTTATCTAAGAGAGCGCCCTCAGGACAACTGCTCACACAAGACATACATAAAGTACAAGCATCTTTATTAATCAGTAGACCACCCAATAATGATGGCTGAGGTAGAGCAACACCGGCCTCTGGTAAAGCAGTCTTAGCTTGTTTTTGCAAATGCTCAAGGACTGCCTCAACAGTCTCCCGTTTCTGGGTAGATAAACCAAAACTAGCGGGAGTACAAATCGGATTCAGAGCACCGCGCTGATGAAGTGCAGACATCGCCTTGGATACCGTTTGTAAATCATCGGCTGATTGGGCAGCAATTAAATGAATCCTTTCTTCAAAACCGTAAGCCCCCAAGATAGCGTTAGCAAGCCTGGCCTGCTCTTCAAGGGTTGCCCGATAAGCTGGATCCTCTTCGCCACTTAAAAGCAAGACTACTTCACCAAACCCATAAGTAAGAGCACCAAGCCATAAATCCAAACCAGTAGAAGCAATATGCTCGATGCCATAAGGAATGACAAATGACGGCAAGCCTTCAAACTGTTTCGGTGCCACATGTGCGGAGCGGCCCAAGCCATCAATCATGCGGGTGCCCACTTTCAAAGTATGTAAAAGCAGACTCGGTGCAGCAACTTGATTGATTTTCTTAGCTTCAGCAGTAAAGACTGAGGCAATTGTTTTTAACTCTTTAGCTTGATGGGGCACGCTAGGGTAGTTATAGCGCATCGCACCCGATGGGCAAGCCGTAGAGCATGCTCCACAACCCATGCAAAGATTGGGATTAACTTCAACGCTACCTTGGCCATTTTTGAAGAGAGAGCTAATGGCTCCAGTCGAGCAGACATCAATGCAAGCATTGCACCCTACTTTGCCATTACGGCCATGAGCGCAAATTTTTTCGTTGTAGACAAAATATTTAGGCTTCTCAAATTCACCCACCATCTCTAATAATTGATTCACCACCAATGCTTGCTCTAAGGGATCCTTGCCTGGAGCAAAATATCCCTGAGGCGTTTGACTCATCCGCATTTTTGGGTCTTCACGCAAATCTAAAATCAAATCAAATTCGGAGTTACGTTTTCGGTCGGCTCGATCAAAAGAAATTGCGCCAATACTTGCGCACGCAGTAACGCAATCACGATGTGATTTACATTTAGTCAAATCAATCTGAAAGGAAAGATCAATTGCATTCTCAGGGCAAACTTCAACGCAAGCGCCGCAACGCGTGCACATTTCTGGATCAATCGGATTTTGCAGATCCCAGTCAACTGAGAACTTGCCGAGGAAGCCGTCTAGCTTAGTCACCACACCGGTATAAATGGGGTAGTTTCGTGCCAGCGGTAAATCACCAGGCTCAGTACACAAGACAGAAACATCTAATGACCCGCTCAGTTTTTCTGCCCACGGCAAGGCTACAGATCCCGCACCAATAATAAAGAGCCTGCCTTGACTTTCATAATTCACCACTGGGACAGGCTCAGCTTCTGGCATATCAGCTAAAGCAAGTAAAGCGGCAATCTTGGGTCCTGATGCTTTAGCTTCTTGAGTCCAACCTGCTACCTCACGAATATTGACGAAACGTAGCGGTGCTACCAGAGGTTTTTCTGACTGCTCTGCTAGCTCATTAAATAAAGCACCCTCTTGGGTGCAGGCGACCACCAATGAATCAGACCCATCTAGCGCCTTTAAAAAAGAGCCGACCTCTTGTCTACACAAAGATCGATGCACTGGGACGCCAAGCGCCTTAGCATCTAAAGGCATAGTGCCATTACAGTTACAAACTAGTTTTTGACTCATGCACTATCTTCTTTGGTTTTTTTCTGGGTAGGTTCTATCGATATTTCATCCAAGTTAGCGGGTTTAGCCTGCGCTGTTGAATCTGTGGATGTTAAATCAGTTTCGCCCTGGGCTTCTAAAAGCGGATCATTGGACTTGGATAAGGCCTCTTGTTCCGCTGACTGCTTTTCACCAGTAGTTGAATCAGCTTCAGGTTTACGAAACAGGTTGAGCATATCGCTCTGAACCATTCTTTCTAGCATACCTGGAGGCAAGGGATCAGGCTTGGAGTAGTCATCTATATAGATATCTAAGCCGTCCATCACATTGAAATGGGGATCAGTAAACATCTTCTTCAGAGCGGCTTGCTGAACTGCAGGATCAACATCTGGCTTCATAAAAGCAGAAAAATCTGGATCAAATCGATCGATTTTCTGGACATCCTCTAAAGTTGCAGGTGGCGGGGCTTCTTCCTTAGGCGGAATGGGATCGGGAGTCTGAGTAAGCTCTTCTTTAGGCTGCCCTTCTGGCTCATCTAGCTGTCCAGTTTTACGCTTAGACCAACGACTTAAAAAACTATCTGCCATCATTCCTCCGCTGGGCGATTTGCGCCTTTGAATGATGCTGGCTTGTGCCGCTTTTTGGGCTCAGGCCGATAGTTATCATTGACATACTCTTGTAACCAAGAAGCATGTTCCTCGCTCATGGGAACTAAATCTACGGACTCACCACCATCTAATAGACGTGCTGCTTCGTTATAGCTGACACAGATCCGATGAGGCACTGCACATGTTGATTCTGTTTTTGCCAGTGCTAAGGATTGCTCATCAATATACCGATCAATATCTTCTTCTAGACGCCACATTACAAACCAGCTAGGTGTAGTTGCAGATACGTTGAGATAGTAGCCCTCAGCCTCATCAGGAAAGAGATTCAGCTCAAAACCAGTAAACAACCACGATTCACCACCATCATCACGACCTAAGAATTGACCACAGATGGGCTTGCTTGGCTGTTTTTGAGATTCATATTGCCCAAAATCAGGCAATACCTCTTGAGGAGCCCATCGATATGAAATCCATGGGTTATCGATGTTTTGCTTACGCATCAATACTGCAAAGCGCATAAGTCCTCAGGTATTTTGAACTACGATGTTAGGAAATTTACTGCTCATATCTTTAGCTAAATTAGCAACTCGAATGGCGACTTGTCGGGCAATGTTTTTATAAATTGCACTGATTGCTCCATCCGGATCAGCAACTACTGTAGGGCGACCCGCATCAGCCTGCTCACGAATCGACAGATTCAAAGGCAAGGCTCCTAAAAAGTCGACGCTATATTCCTTACACATTTTTTCTCCGCCACCTGTACCAAAGATATGCTCTTCGTGGCCGCACTGCGTGCAAACATAAGTACTCATATTTTCAATAATGCCGACGATGGGAACCCCCACCTTCTCAAACATTTTCAAACCTTTGCGAGCATCAAGTAAAGCAATATCTTGAGGAGTAGTCACAATGACCGCGCCCGTTACTGGTACCTTTTGCGCCAAGGTCAACTGAATATCGCCAGTACCTGGAGGCATATCAACAATTAAGTAATCTAAGTCCCGCCAACGAGTTTGACGAAGTAACTGCTCTAAAGCCGATGTCACCATTGGTCCACGCCAAACCATCGGCGCATCTTCTTCAATCAAAAATCCAATAGAGCTCGCTTGTAATCCATGTCCTTCCATGGGCTCGATAGTATTTTCTTCAATTGATTCAGGTCTACCAGTAATACCTAACATCATTGGTTGACTAGGCCCATAGATGTCAGCGTCAAGAATCCCAACCTGGGCACCTTCAGCTGCAAGAGCTAAGGCCAAATTGACGGCGGTAGTTGATTTACCAACCCCCCCTTTGCCACTCGCTACAGCAATAATATTTTTAACGCTGGGCAATAGTTTTACACCGCGTTGTACGGCATGAGCAACGATTTGGCTGCTCACGTTCACGCTTACATTTTTAACGCCCGGTAACTCCCGCAATGCATTAATCAATGATTTACGAACAATATCAAATTGACTCTTAGCTGGATAAGCTAAAACAATATCCACAGAAATATCGCCATCCTCAACCCGTAAATTTTTAACGTTTTTAGCCGTTACATAATCGATGTGCGTATTGGGATCAACTAAGTTTTTTAACACCGCTTGAACTGCTTCAATAGTAACTGCCACAACTTTCTCCTAAGAAACCGCTCCCTAAAATGGGATACATAAAGTAATTTTTTATATTTATTGCATATATTTAATTAGTGGGTAGATTAACCGCACAAAGGAAAATTTGCTTATAGGGGATTAAGCAGCCCTTAAATTGTGAGTTTCAAATTAATACTGGAAACCCTGCATCTGTTATGAGCTCGCTAGCCTGTGCTTTTGATAGGGAAGTCTCCAAACTCACCGTCTGGGTGGCCAAATCGGCTTGGACCTTGGCTTGGGGGTCCTGGGATTGAATGGCCCTAGTGACGGCATTAATGCAGCCTCCACAAGTCATTCCGGTCACTTTTAGACTCAACATCGCAACCCCCTCATATTGATATTGCTTGGTATGAAGTAGATTATCTTCTATATGAGCACGTCAAAAGACACAAATTCTGAACTATTTACTTTAGATATTGGCGGAATGACCTGCGCCTCCTGCGTAGGTCGGGTCGAGAAGGCGCTTGATAAGGTGCCTGGGATTGAAGCTGCAACCGTTAATTTGGCGACTGAACAAGCCAGAATTCGTCTAAAAGTAGGGGCTAAGACACGGATTGAAGAGGTCATCGCACAGGTGCAAAAAACGGGGTATGAAGCCAAATTAACTAATCCCCATAGCGTCCCAGCCATCTCCTCGAATAAAAGTTTTTGGGGTTCAGATGGTTTAGGTCGTGTTTTGTTGGGTTTTGCCTTATCTGCTCCACTCTTTTTACCGATGTTCTTGATGCCCTTTGGAGTTCATTGGGCGCTTTCACCAAAATGGCAATTGTTACTTGCAACTCCTGTGCAATTCTTTTTGGGATGGCGTTTTTATAGAGCAGGTTTTAAATCCTTAATGTCAGGCGTTGGCAATATGGATTTATTGGTAGCACTTGGTACTAGTGCAGCCTATGGTCTGAGTATTTATCAAATGCTGAGCTCTCCGCATGAGCATCACGAGCTCTATTTTGAAGGCTCTGCTGTCATCATTTGTATGGTGCTATTAGGAAAATGGCTTGAGGCCAGAGCAAAGCAGCAAACCAGTGAAGCTATTCGAGCACTTCAAAAGCTATGGCCAGAACATGCCAAAGTTCTAGACCCTCAAATCATGATTGCTGAGGGATCTCTGCTTGATCAATATCGTGATCTTCCCCTAGAACAAGTATTTCCAAAAGATCGTGTGTTGGTTTTGCCTGGCGAGCGTATTCCGGTTGACGGTCTGATTCTGCTTGGCAAAAGCCATGTAGATGAATCCCTTCTCACTGGGGAGAGTGAGCCCGTAAAGAAGCAGGTTAACGATCCGGTGATTGGTGGGGCTTTAAATGGCGAAGGTGTTTTGGTAGTCCAAGCACAAGCAGTGGGGATTGAGAGTGTTCTCTCAAAAATCATCTCTTTAGTAGAAGATGCACAAACTCAGAAGGCGCCAATCCAAAAATTAGTTGACCAGGTGAGCGCTATTTTTGTACCAAGCGTCATCGTCATTGCCATCATCACTGGAATAGCCAATTGGATATATTTAGACTCTGCCTCCATCGCTATATTAAGAGCTGTTTCAGTATTGGTTATTGCTTGCCCTTGTGCGCTTGGATTAGCTACACCTGCAGCTATCATGGCTGGGACAGGCGTAGCAGCGCGCTTTGGCATCTTAATTAAGGACCCACAGGTTCTTGAACAAGCCCACCGTCTGAATATTGTTGCATTTGATAAGACTGGCACCCTTACTATTGGCAAGCCTAGGCTCCTGACTCTCTTACCCTTTGATTCCAGCACCAATCCCAATGAAATTTTGGCAAGTGCTGCTGGTTTGCAATTGGGAAGCGAGCATCCATTAGCAAAGGCACTATTAGATGCCGTAAAAAATCAACACATCTCGCCCATTCCTCCTTCTGCTAGTAAAGCACTAGCGGGTATTGGTATTGAAGGTAAACCCACTTCAGGGCTGTGGGCCAATCAAACTTTATGTCTCCAGAGTATTGCTTCTTTAGAGGCTAGCTCCGATATCTCAGCAATCTTAGAAAAAGCAAAAACCTGTCTTGAAGCTGGTCAGACCGTTTCTGTTTTGATGCGAATTGAACCCTCGCCATCTCCAATCGCAGTAATTGGTTTTGGAGATGAGCTCAAGAGCAACGCTAAAGAAGCGATTGATGCACTTCACACATTACACATTCGCACTGTCATGATTTCCGGAGATAACCAAGCGGCAGCGTCACGCGTTGGTAAGCTAATTGGCGTTGATGAAGTGTTTGCACAAATCATGCCTGGCGATAAAGCTCAGATCATTCGCAAACTCCAATCCCCTGGCGCTAATCAGCAAAGGCATTGGGTTGCCATGGTTGGTGATGGTGTCAATGATGCCCCAGCACTTGCTGCTGCTGATGTCGGCATGGCTATGTCTACTGGAACTGATGTAGCGATGCAAGCAGCTGGAATTACTTTAATGAGAGGAGATCCAACGCTGGTTGCGGATGCGATTGATATTTCTAAAAAAACTTGGAACAAAATTAGACAAAATTTATTTTGGGCTTTCGCATTCAATACAACTGGTATTCCATTAGCAGCACTAGGGTTTCTCTCTCCAATGCTCGCAGGAAGCGCTATGGCACTATCTAGCTTCTGTGTTCTCAGTAATGCGCTCTTACTAAAGCGTTGGCGCCCTGCTGGTCGCTAAATTAACTATTTAGTTTTACGGATGAATTCGATATCGCCATAGAAGGCTTTTGTTTCAGACTTAGTATTGTCGGTATCAGTAAGCAAGGCAATTCCGATCACCTCACCAGGCGATTCACCATAGGCATTCCGATAATCTGTGTAAAGATCACGCTGATGTAAATGCCATTGTCCAAGCCTATCCCAGCCAGAATCAACAACAATCATTTTGATGCGTGAAGTATGTGGGTTATCCAAAATAGAATTAATCGGTGATTTACCTGACCATATATACATCAGTGTTGCATATGGCAATTCCTGCCCACTAATTAAATTAGCCATCTCAAAGGTCAATTTTTCCTTCAGAGTCAACTTTGATTTATTACCATCAAAGGCAACCAAAATTCGAAGTGGTGCATCATCATGTATGCGCTCAGTATTATCCGCAGCAGGAATCGGAACAGTCGTCTTCCACTCCCACTTTAACCATAAATTTTGTGCCGCTCTAGGCTTTAACTTCACGGCCAATCCAGAGGCTGACGTTTTAGAGTTCGCGCTCAACACAGTCCTACCTTGGTAGTTTTCCAATCGGTAAACGGTATTCTTTTTATTAGGGGCAATCCGATAAAAATGCCACCCTCCTGGCATACCTTCACGAACCGTCTGATTAGAAAATTTCGGCAAATCATCTTGAGTAGGCACTTGATCCATATTGACAGTCTGACCAAACTCATCCTGAACTGAACCACTACCAAATCCAGCACAGCCCACCAACGCTGTAGCCAAAAAAGGAATGAAAAGAAAATAGTGATAAATGTTCATACAACAATTGTCCCAAAGAATGTAGCAAGTGAGTCTAAAATCCTTCTATGCGCAATTACTCACCCTCTGCCTGGGCTGCAATCTCAATCAGTATTGCCGCCTTAGTGCATTTTGCGCTCGGTTTTGCAATCGAATTTTCTGTAGACGAGGCCCACTATGCCTTATATGCACAAAGCCTTGCCTGGAGTTACTTTGATCACCCTCCTCTCGTAGGTTGGATTCAGTGGCCCTTAGTGGCGCTTACTTCCTCAGAGGGCCTGATTCGCTTAATACCAGAATTACTGTGGGTGATTGCGTGCATTTTGGTCTACCAAGTAACGCTAGAGCTACATCAATTCATGCGAAGTCACAACACAGCTTATCTGACTTCTGCACTGCCCTCACCCAATCTCTGCGGTTTAATGGCAGTACTCGCCATCATTGCTGGTCCAATGCCCCACATCTTGGCAATTGGCTTACTTCCAGACAGTATCCTGGCGCCATTAAGTCTTGGCATTCTGTGGATGGCGCTTCGATGGTTGCGCTCTGAATCTTTTACTCTTGGTGAATGGCTCATCTTAGGTATTTTGCTAGGGCTAGCAGGACTCAGTAAATACACGGCTGCCTTCACGGCTTTTGCATTGTTACTTGTCTTTTTGAGTGCCCCAAAAAAACCTTGGCTTACTCAATTAGGATTTTGGCTGGCTGCCCTGCTAGCGCTAATCTTGATTGGCCCAGTCCTCTATTGGAATTGGACTAATGATTGGATTTCTTTTAAGTATCAAATCGCGCATGGCGGAGGCGGTACTTGGCTTTGGCGAGGTGTTGGCGTATTCCTATTGCTACAAATAGTTGTCTTTGGGCCGATGATGATTTTGGGTGGCATAGTTTTTATCAAAGACTTCGTTCATGCCAACAAACTTTCTTTAATGGCTTTACTAGGATTCTTTTTAATTCCTTTTGTAATTTTTGCAAGTCTTTCTGGTGGGGGTGGCTTACCGCATTGGACAACACCAGCATGGTTTTGTATGGCGCCTTTTGCTGGTATAGGACTTGCAAAAATATGGTCTATGCATCATCGCCAATGGATTCGCATTTTATTTTGTATTCAAATTACGCTGTGTTTGCTTGGCTTTGGATATGTCTTATCGGGTGGAATTCAATCAGCGGCAATCAAATCAAACCCAATCGCTGATCTGTATGGTTGGAAGGCTGCTGGTGCCAAAGCAGCTGAATTAGTCCGCGGAACGAATGCGAATGGAATCGCTGTGCAAAATTGGACACTTGGTAGTAGGGCTGCTTGGTATGCAAAACCAGTCCCCGTATTTGTTTTGGATCAGCGCAAAGATCAGTTTGACCTCTGGTTTGGGAAGTTAGCTAAAGGAGCAAATCTGATCCTAGTCAATTGGTCGGGCATGCCTTTTATTGCCCCCATTGGGCCTAATCTGGCATTTGAAGCCTGCCAGCCCATAGATAGCCTTGAAATTAGGCATTTTGGTCAATCTTTATCTAAATTTGAATTTAGTCTTTGCACTAACTGGCAAGATGCTGGTTTAGCCGACTAATTCCCCAAATTCAAGGGCTTATATGCGCTAGGCATTATCCTTATGCCTATGAGCTTACATTCAGAATCAACTCCAAAACCCACTTCTGGGTGGAAATCAGCCCTCAAACGCGCTTGGCCCACTATACGGATTCTGCTTTCCATTGGTCTTTTATGGAAAGCGACCAGTGGAATTGACTGGCATGCTATTTTTGAATCTGAAATTCAGATGGAGCCATGGTGGTTTTTAGCTGCCCTGATCAGCGCCACTACAGCATGTCTTTGCGGCGGATTACGCTGGGCAATCCTGATGCGCAAATCGGGCTTTCAAGGTCGCCTCAGAAATTACATCTTGCTCTACTTTAGTGGCGCTCTAGTCAACCAAGGTTTGCCCAGCACATTAGGTGGCGATAGCTATCGCGCTATTGCCGCAACCCATTTGAATAATGCTGGATCTCTAACTGGTAAAAAAGATTTAGATCAAGAGTTACATCATTCTGTTGACCTTGAGCACGCTACGCCACGCTTACGCTTAAGTTTTTCCATGGTCTTTGTTGATCGCTTGCTTGGACTGGCTGGTAACAATTTACTAGGCGGTATTGGATTAATCATTGGGGGCACCACCTTAGCTGCATGGGGCCAGGATTTAGGCTACCTTGTCACCGGCATCATGATTTTTTCTGGCTTATTGATTGCCTTAGGATTAGCCCTCACACCTACATACAACTTATTCAGCAAGATCCTTGAGCGCTTTCAAATGAGTAGCGCGCTGCCAGGAATTAAGATTGCCTTTTCGTGGCCATATAACGTGGGTCAAGCTTGCTATGCGATTGCCATTCACTGCCTCTTGATTTTCACCTTCTTCTGCTGTCTAAGAGCCTATGGTGTCGTTGCTCCAATTGCTAGTCTCATGATCGGTTTGCCTGCCTTAAGCTTATTACTCATGCTGCCTATCAGTATTTCTGGATGGGGTTTGCGTGAAGCCACCCTTTCCTCCGTTTTAGCTTTATGGGGCGTAAATCAATCTATCACTGTTTTAGCCTCTATTAGCTTTGGTGCCATTACCATTATTTCTGTATTGCCTGGCGCATACTTTTTACTAAAACGTAAATAATTTTTCAAAGCAAAAACCATGGCTATTAGCGTCAATACAATGCGAGCGATTGATCACTGGGTGGGCGTACCTTTATGCGCTCTTATTAGTCCAGTAGTCGCAGTCATGGATGGCATTCAAAATATCTTTACAAGCGGTCCACACAAACCAAAGAAATTACTTTTTATAGAGCTATCAGAAATGGGTAGCGCGATCCTGGTTGATCCAGCTATGCGAAATGCGCAAGCACGTGGCGCTGAACTCTATTTTTTAATTTTTAAAAGTAATCGTGCTAGCCTGACTTTATTAAATACAGTGAAGTCAGAAAATATTTTTACCATCGACTCCTCTAGTATTGGTGGCCTGATTAAAGACACTCTGAGCTTTCTAATCCTTGCTCGACGTCATCGTATTGATACTGTGATCGACTTAGAGCTATTCTCACGCTTTACCGCAATCCTAACGGGGCTTTGCGGTGCTCGGCGTCGCGTCGGCTACCACATTTTTCATGGCGAAGGATTATGGCGTGGTTTTATGCTAACCCGCAAAGTGCACTACAACCCCCACATTCACATTACCAAAAATTTTCTCTCACTGATTCATGCCGCTTTTGCAACAGAGATTGAGGTACCGTTTAGCAAAATTCAAATTCCTGATTCTGAAGTACGTCTAGAACAAGCTGTGATTAATCCTACCGTGCTAGAAACTGTTCGTAGCCGCATTGAAAAACTGGCCAAGGAATCGGATATTGCATTTACATCCGGAAAAGAACGTCTCATCCTAATTAATCCTAATGCCAGTGATTTATTACCGCAACGCAGATGGGCTCAGCAGCGTTTCTCTGAGCTCATTCAAGCCATTCATCAACGCTATCCACATGATTTGATTTTGATCACAGGCTCCCCTGCTGAATTCAATTACGTCGAAAAAGTTCGCTCCGTTGCTAATATAAAAAACGCTCTCAACTTTGCAGGGCAAGTAAGCTTTGCAGAATTACCACCGCTCTACACTCTCTCAGATGTGATGGTGACGAATGATTCTGGACCAGGACATTTTTCAGCTGTAACGCCTTTGAGAACGGTAGTACTCTTTGGCCCTGAAACCCCAGCCTTATATGGATCTATTGGTAACTCCATACCTATCACTGCTAATTTAGCCTGCTCTCCCTGTGTGAGCGCTGCTAATCATCGTAAGACACCTTGTAATGACAATGTCTGTATGCAGGCTATCACCGTAACTCAGGTGTTAGATAAAGTGAATCTGCAACTAGAATCTGCCGATAAAACTAAGGGCTATTAAGCCGAATGGATAAAAAGGCCATTCCAACAATCGCTTGGTTTATTCCAGTCATCCCGATTGCTTTAGCAGCTGCAATCTATTTCGGTGATGTTCAAAGCAGCAGCTTTCTTTTCATTAACCAGTTCACCCAATTACTTCCTGATACGGTTTGGGCTTGGCTCACCTTTTTTGGAAATGGTTGGGGTGTTTTTGCAATGGCCTTCCCTTTACTAATGCTGGCACCACGCTTATTAACAGCAGGAATCATTTCAGGCGCTTTTGCTTCAATAGCGAGCCCCACCTTAAAGTCTCTTTTTGATCTACCAAGACCTGCAGGCATTTTGCTGGATGGCAGCTTTTATCGAATTGGGGAGCCGCTTCTCAATAGAGCGCTTCCTTCAGGACACACTCTTACTGCCTTCGCAATAGCAAGCGCACTGTATTTTTCTGTCGATCAGAGCAAACGTAGACCGATGCTCTTGATCTTTGTCTTTGCTACTCTTATTGGCTTATCTCGGAATGCTGTTGGGGCTCATTGGCTTACCGATGTTCTAGCTGGTGCTGGTGTCGGTATGTGGTGCGGCCTCATTGGAGCAATGCTAGGTCAGCATCTCTCTGATAGTAGACTAAGACCTAAAAGCCTTTGGCCACGGGTGATTGCCATCGCTGGTGCACTTTCTATCTACGTCCATCTAACGCAAATCATGGACCATGAGTTAAATATCCCATTACAGTACGCATCAATTGCCATCATTCTTATGACTTTGGTTGTATTTATCAAAGCACAATTCATTAAAACCAAGTAACTCTATGTTTAGCTACCGACATGCATTTCATGCTGGCAGTCATGCTGACATTCTGAAACATTTAATTCTGATTTATCTGGTCGAGTATCTTCAGGAAAAGCCTGGGGCACTGACGATTATCGATACCCATGCTGGCGCTGGAATCTATAACTTAGAAGATGGGTTTGCCAAAGTTAGTAATGAAGCAGAGGGTGGTATTTTTCGTCTTGCGAACTATATTGCATCGGCAACACAGGCTAACTCTTTAGTAGATCCTGGAATCGCAAAATACTTTCAATGCATCCAATCTGAAAATGCTAATGGCACACTCTCAGCCTATCCTGGCTCTCCATTTATGCTGGCTCGTTTGCTCAGGCCACAAGATCGCCTGAAGCTATTTGAATTACATCCCAAGGAAATTGATATTCTGCGGCACAATATTCAACAACTACCCCAAGCAAAACAAATTGATATTTATGCGGAAAATAGCTTTGCCAGATTAAAAGGCTTGCTACCGCCACCAAGTCGACGTGGTCTTGTTCTCATAGATCCTTCATATGAAGATAAGCAAGACTATCGTTACTTAGAAATCGCTCTTGAAGAGGCATTACAACGCTTTGCTACAGGTTGTTATGCGATTTGGTATCCAATACTTTCCAGAAGGGAATCTGCTGCCCTACCCGATCGCATCAAAAAAATTGCTGCTGTCCATAGTCGTTCTTGGCTACATGTAGAGCTGCGTGTTGAAAATGCACCTGGCGAGCGGCGTCTTCAGGCGAGTGGCATGCTCATCATTAATCCCCCATGGACTCTCAAGCAACATCTATCAGGAGCCCTACCCTCCTTAGTGAAAGCCCTAGAGATTGGTGATGGTGCGCAATTTTTATTAAAAAGTGTTGAGATCTAAACTAGATACTAGTTTCCGACATCAATCATCACTTCATTGCGCCGCATAAACGGCAAACTCCAAGGTGGGTTGTAGCGGGCAAACTTTGGTACGCTAGTTGCTTGTATATTTTGGGCTTTCATCCACTGCTCAAGTTCCAGCGTTTTATCAGCTACTTTCTGTGCACTATTAAATCCAGAGAACTGTATTACCGCTCTTTTGACTGCAGGAATTTCTCGCAACTGTACTCTTGGATTTAAGGGCTTTGGCAGACTATTTAAAGAGTATGCCGAAGGCATCACAAAGGACAC